>Ga0209517_10000851_pt1 | contig 49836 bp, 47 predicted proteins | sample PeaSoiMetSII2010_FD_187695 | JGI IMG/M metagenome (GOLD analysis project Ga0209517, IMG submission 187695) | Peat soil microbial communities from Weissenstadt, Germany - SII-2010 (SPAdes) (version 2) | ecosystem: Environmental > Terrestrial > Soil > Wetlands > Peat | place: Germany...
CCGCCCCCGAAAAAACCCCCCGCCCGACCCCACCGGAACCCCCGGCAACAGACCCTGCGCCCGATCTTCCCCGCGAATCTCCCGACTAAGGAGCCAAGCCCGTCCAAAAGCACCTCTCCAACCAGCTCGCTTCGTCCAGCACCACACGACAAATCCGCCCGCGCCCCAGTGGTAAAATAGGCGCGTCCAACCCGGAGCGGGCAGCCGCACCGGCGTTGCCCGCGGCTCCAAGTGCCCGCGGTTCCAAGTGCCCGCGGTTCCAGGTGATGGAGGGTCCCATGAAACACGTGCTGTTCTTCGCCAGCCTCTTCGGTCTGGCCCTGCTGGTTCACGCTCAGGACGAGCCCACGCCCGCGCCCGACACTCCCGCTCCCGCAGCGGCCCCGGCAGCCACCAACGGTCCAGGCGGCGGCCGCGGAGGCCAAAACAACAACAACGAACCCCGCCCCTACGACCGCGTAATCACCAAGGAAGCCAAAACCCAGAAGGGTGTGTTTCAAGTCCACCAGGTCGGCCAGCGTTACTATTTCGAAATCCCCACCGCCGAGCTAGGCCGCGACTTCCTGTGGGTCAGCGAGATCGCCCGCAACACCATCGGCGCCGGCAACGGCGGACAGCCCACCGCCACCCGCGTGGTCCGCTGGGAGCGCCGCGAAAACCGCGTTCTCCTCCGTGAGCTGAACTTCGAAGTCACCGCCGATCCCACCCAGCCCATCGCCCGAGCCGTAGAGGCCTCCAAGAACCCGGCCATCATCATGTCCTTCAACGTGGACGCCAACGGTCCCGACAACGCCCCCGTGATCGACGTCACGCGCCTCTACTCCACCGACGTTCCCGAGTTCAGCGCCCGCACCCGCCTGCGCGCCCGCGCCCTAGACGCCAGCCGCACTTTCATCGAGCACATCACCGCATTCCCCAGCAACATCGAAGTGGAAGCCACCCACACCTACACCTCGCCCACCGACCCGACTCCCGGTCAAGGCGGCGGACGCGGCGGGCCGACCGTCGGCGGTAACGCCATGCGCCCCGGCACCGGAACCGTGCTGATGCACTTCAGCATGGTCAAGCTCCCCGAGCATCCCATGACCCCGCGCCTCTACGACGCCCGCGTGGGCTTCTTCACCACCTCCACCACCGACTACAGCCGACCCGAGCACCGCGCCGAGCGCCGCACCTTCATCGCGCGCTGGCGTCTGGAAAAGAAGGACCCCACCGCCGCCGTCTCCGAGCCCGTCCAACCCATCGTCTACTACCTCGACCCCGCTACGCCCAAACAGTGGATCCCATATCTGAAGCGCGGCATCGAAAGCTGGCAGCCCGCGTTTGAGGCCGCCGGATTCAAGAACGCCATCATCGCCAAGGAAGCCCCCACGCCCGAAGAAGACCCGCAATGGAGCCCCGACGACATTCGCTACTCGGTGGTCCGCTGGCTGCCGTCCACCATCGAAAACGCGATGGGGCCGCACATCTCCGATCCGCGCACCGGCGAGATCCTGAACGCGGACATTGAGGTCTATCACAACGTCATGCAGTTGGCGCAGGACTGGTACTTCATCCAGGCCGGCCCGCTCGATCCGCGCGCGAGCAAACTCCCTCTGCCCGATACGTTGATGGGCGACTTGCTCACCTACGTGCTGGCCCACGAAGTCGGCCACACGCTAGGCTTGCAGCACGACATGAAGGGCAGCTCGCTTTACCCGGTCGACAAGCTGCGCGATCCGGCGTGGCTCAAGACCATGGGCCACACGCCCAGCATCATGGATTACTCGCGCTTCAACTACGTAGCCCAGCCGGAAGACAAGATCGATCCGAAGGATCTGATCCCCAAAGTCGGTCCGTACGACACTTTCGCCATTCAGTGGGGTTACACGCCGATCGACGGCGTCAAAACCCCAGATGACGAGAAGAAGACTCTGGACACGTGGGCGCGCCGCCAGGACAAAGAGCCCTGGCTGCGCTTCAACACCGAAAACTCGCGCGGCGCCGACGCGGGTGAGAACACCGAAGCCGTAGGCGACGCCGACGCCGTCTATTCGACCGGCCTGGGCCTCAAGAACCTGCAGCGCGTGATGGACAACCTGCTGGCCGCCACCACGCACGACGGCGAGGACTGGCGTGAACTGAACGAAGTCTACGGCCGAGTGCTAGGGCAGTGGTCCAACGAGATGGGTCACGTAGCCCAAATCATAGGCAGCTTCGATTCGCAGGAGAAACACGGCGGACAGGGCTCGGTTACGGATGGCGTCCGCTTCACGCCGCTCTCCCGCGGGCGCCAGTTCGCCGCGATGAAATTCCTGAATGAGAACGCCTTCGCCACGCCCAACATGTTCCTGCGTCCCGAGATTCTGCGGCGCATCGAACCGGTCGGCGCGCTAGACCGCATCCGCACAGCGCAGTTGCGCGTCTTAACTTCACTAATGTCGCCCCAACGCTTCGGCCGCCTGGTGGAGCAGGAAGCCATCGACGGCGCCGCCGCCTACAAGCCCAGCGAGTTTCTAACCGATGTCCGCAAAGGCGTCTTCAGCGAGATGTACGGACCGCAAGTGAGGATCGACGCCTACCGCCGCAACCTGCAGCGCGGCTATCTCGACCTGATGGCCACGCGGCTCAACGGGCCGCAGCGCGCGACCGACGATCAGCGCCCCATGTTCCGCGGCGAACTCCGCACCATCGCGGCCGACGCGGCGACAGCTCTAGCCCGCACCACCGACCGCGACACGCGCCTGCATCTGGAAGACCTGCGCGACCAGGTAGCCAAGATCCTAGACCCGAAGTTCCAGCAATCGGCCCCAACGATCAACCCAGCAATCGCGCAGCAAACCACCGCCGACGACGAGGATGCCCCAGCCGAAGAAATCTGCTTCCCCGACTACGCCATCCGCTGAAGTTTCTTTTGTGGGGCAGGCTGCCAGCCTGCGGCGGGTTGTCAACCCGCCCCACAAACGACTCACTTATCCACAACCACATCAAACAACAGCTTCCGCAACTCCGGCACCTGCTGCGCCTTCGCCGCAGCGCTCAGCGGATTCCCAGCCACCGAAACAATCCGAGCCATGCCGAGGCCTTCCGCTCTCTCGCCGCCCTGACGCGCGCCGTTCACCAAAGACGCCAGATCGCTAACCTTGTTCTGATCCAAATACAAATACCGCCAAGCCGGCAGCCCCGCAAGCGGCCCCACATCGGCGACCTGATTCTTCCGCACGTCCACGGTAGCCAGCGCCTTCAAACCTCCCAGCGGCTTCAAGTCCGCGATCTGGTTCCCGTCCAAGTGCACCGTCTCCAGCGCCGTCAGACTGGCGAGCGGCGTCAGATCCTTGATCTGATTGTTCGACACATGCAGCGTCTTCAGCTTCGTGAGGCCGGCCAGCGGCCCCAGATCCGCGATCTGGTTATCCGACAGGTCCAGATACTCCAGATTGCTCAACCCGGCCAGCGGCTTCAGGTCCCGAATCTTCCCGCCCTTGATGGTAATGGTCTGCAAGTTGGTGAGCTGCGCCAGCGGCGCGAGATCGCTAACCGGCCCCGTAATGAACAGGAACGTCAGCTTCTTGCATTTCTCCAGACCCGCGATGTCGCCGATCGGCATGGTGCTCGAAACGATGGCCAACTGCGCCAGCCGCGCGTCCGTCAGCGGCTCGCCCGGTTTGGCGTCGGGCAGAAACTTTCGGATCGTGGCTTCCAGGTTGGAATCCTTGAACGCAGTCCCCTGGCCGTAAACCGCGCTCGCGGCCAACCCGGAGAGCATCAAAAACCCGGTCCCAAAAAACTTGGCCCTAAAACACTTGGCGATGTTTGGCGTCATCGCGCACCTCCCGCATAATATTATGAACAAACCCGAAAGGTTTGCAAATCCAGTGCGCAGAGGAAGCCGGGTCTGTCTTTTGGTCTCGCGAACGCGCCCACAGACTCAGCGGATGCTGACCGCTTGACCAGGCTTGATCCAGTCGAGCGCATCGAGCGCGGCAGGAACAAGCCCCTTTAGATCAGCGAGCCGGTTGGTGGGTCCACAGAGGATAAGGAGAGAAATCCGGCGGACGCTCAGATCCTGTTGATCGGGAATGCTCTGGTCCACGGTGACGATGGCCTCGAAGCCGGCGGCTTCGGCGGCCGACAATAGCGCCCCATTCTTGAGACCGGCGAGGCCGGCGTATCGGGCGGATTGGCATTCATGTCCGGCAAACAGGTGGCGCAATCCCACATCGATGCATTCGTCGAGAAGCAGACGCATCAGGCGCGCGCGAGGAGTAGGTCCTTGGCTTCCTCGAGCGCCTGGATGGCCAGCTCGCGGCTCACCGTCGGGAATCCTTCGAGGAAGTCCTCAAGGGTGTCGCCACCTTCCAGATACTCAAACAGAGTTTTTACGGGCACGCGCGTGCCCCGGAAGACGGGGGTTCCGTGCATGATCTCGGGGTCGCGGGTGATCGCGGGGGTCATGATTTCATTGTCGCCTACCGCGATCCGTTCTGGCTCGGCATGCTGCCGAGCATCGCTCGGCAGCCAGGATTTCGGGGGGGGGTCCTTCGTTAAAGACCGGAAGGCGTCCTTCGGCCAGCCCCGCAGCCGCGTTATGCTACACTGCCGCGGGAGGCTTCATGCGCGTCGTTCTCGCTTCTGCATTCCTGATTTCATCCTTAGCTTGGGGAGCCGATTCGGGGCCTGGAAGTTGCAGCGGGCCGGCGAAGCCGTTCGCTCCCGGCGCGGGGGACTGGAATGGGTGGGGCGTGGACTCCTCCAATTCCCGCTATCAGCAGCAGCCAGGTTTGGCCGCGGCGGACGTGCCCAAATTGAAGGTCAAATGGGCGCTGGGATTCGGCGGAATGGGCGACACTCGCAACCAGGCGCAGCCCGTGCTAGTGGGCGGGCGCGTGTTCGTGGGCAGCTACAGCGGCAAGGTGTACTCGCTCGACGCGGCGACCGGCTGCATCTACTGGACCTATGACGCGGGCGTGTTCGTGCGCGGGGCGATCAATATTCAGCGCCTCCCCGGCGAGGGGCTGAGGACGCCGGGTGGCGGCCGCGCGCCCTGGATCGCGTTCTTCGGCGATGGCAAAGGCGCGGTTCACGCGGTCAATGCGGAGACTGGAGAGTTGGTCTGGAAGATGCAAGTGGACGACTTCCCGGTGGCTCGCGTCAGCGGTACGCCCACCTTCTACAACGGGCGCCTGTATGTGCCGATGGCGTCGGGTGAGGAGATCGCGTCGGGCCAGCCCAAGTACGAGTGCTGCAAGTTTCGCGGGAGTCTGTCCGCGCTGGATGCCAAGACGGGGCGCGTCATCTGGAAGAGCTACACCATCACCGACCCGCCCAAGCCGTACAAAGTCAACTCCGAGGGCACGCAGCTCTACGGACCGGCGGGTGGCGGCGTGTGGTCCTCGCCCACCGTCGATGAGAAACGCAAGCGCGTGTACGTGGGCACGGGCAATTCGTTCAGCGGAATTTCGCTGCCCACCAGCGATGCGATTCTGGCGTTCGATCTCGACAGCGGCAGCTTGCTGTGGTCCAGCCAGGCTAGCCCCGGCGACAACTGGATTCCGGGGTGCCCCAAGAGCGCGAGTTGTCCGGACGATCCGGGGCAAGATTACGATTTCGGTTCGTCGCCCATGTTGAAATCGCTGGGCGGCGGCAAGCAGGTGATCGTGGCCACGCAGAAGTCGGGCGTGGTGTTCGGGCTCGATCCGGATCAGCGCGGCAAGGTGCTGTGGAAGACTCGCGTGGGGGCGGGCGGAGCGATGTTCGGCGGGTTCGTGTGGGGAGCGGCGTCGGCGGATGGCGCTGTGTACGCGGCCTTTGGTGAGAACGCGCAAGGAACCGCGGGTTCACCGGGACTATACGCCTTGAACATCGCTAACGGCGCTCCACTGAGGGTGCCTGCGTCGGCGACCGCCACATCGAAGGACGGCACATCGGGACCCGCGCCGCTGATGCCGCAGGCGCTGACCGCGATTCCGGGCGTGGTGTTTTCGGGATCGCTCAACGGGCGGCTGAGCGCGTATTCCACGAGGTCCGGCGAGATTCTGTGGGACTTCGACGCCATGCGCGACTTCGACACTGTGAACAAAGTTCCGGGCAAGGGCGGATCGTTCAACGGGGGCGGCGCGGCGGTGGCTCATGGCATGGTCGTGATCAACAGCGGATTTGGATTCGGCGGTGCCAAACCGGGGAATGTGCTGCTGGCGTTTACGGTGGACGGGAAGTAACGGCGCCGGGAATCCCCGCTCTTATGAGCGGGGCTGTAAACTCCCGAGGTGATACGATGTCCTTTTGACGAGGACTGCTCATGCCGACTACAACTGCCGCGCCGCACTTCATCTACACCCCATACGACGACCGCACCCAACTGGCGCGGGAGATTTCGCGGTATCACCGGAGTTTCACGCGCAATCCATCGCGGCCTTTGGTGCCGCGTCCCGTCACTTTGTCTGAGATGACCGGACCCACCGGTCTGGCCGAGAAGTTCGGAGCCGGCGAGCTGGACCTGTCGCACGCGGTCTCAGGAGGGCCGCGGGCGATCGGCCAATTGATCACCTTGAGCGGACGCGTCACTGACGAAGACGGGCGTCCGCTCGCCGGATCGGTCATCGAGCTGTGGCAAGCCAACGCGTGCGGCAAGTACGTTCACAAGCTGGACCGCTACAATGCTCCGTTGGACCCGAATTTTATTGGGCAGGGCCGCATCGTCACCGACGCCGAAGGCCTGTTCAATCTGGTGACGATCAAGCCGGGGTGCTACCCGGTGATGGAATCGGACTGGTGGCGCGCGCCGCACATTCACTTCTCGATCTTCGGGCCGAGCTGGATGAACCGCTACATGACGCAGATCTTTTTCCCGGGCGAGCCGCTCAATCAAACCGATCTGCTGCTCAACGGGGTCGCCGATGAGGAGGCGCGCCAGCGATTGATCCTGAAGCCTTGCGACGCGGTGGGCCTGGATTACTATACGGCGCTCGGGTTCCGGGTCGACTTCGTGCTCCGGGGCAGGCGCGCGACGCCGGCATTGAGCGATTAGTCATGCCCACGTCTATACCGACGCCAATGACGACGCCATTGTTGGTTCCGACGCCTTACGTCACTATCGGACCGTTCTTCCCGTGGGAGTTCTCCGACCTGCACTACGATCTGACCGAGTGCAACGGCCAGCGGGCGCGTGGAGAACGGATTTTGCTGACGGGCCGCGTGCTGGAGCTGGGCGGAAAGCCGACCGTGAATACCATCGTCGAGATCTGGCAGCCCGACGCCAACGGCATCTTTCGCAATCCGCTGGACCCGCGGTTTACGCAGGCCGATCCGGGGTTCTTCGGCTGGGGCCGGGCGCGCACCAATGGCGAGGCCTGGTATCGATTCATCACCGTGAAGCCGGGCGCGTCGCGCGAGGAAGACGGGACCGTGCGCTGCCCGCACGCCAATGTGATGATCCTGGCCGTCGGCATCACTCGGAATCTGGTTACCGCGGTGTTCTTTTCGGACACGCCGGATTCGGTTTCCGATCCGGTATTGAACTGCGTCGCAGCGCCTGACCGGCGGAAGCTGTTCGCGGTAAGGGACGCGTCGCTCGATGCCGAGGGTTTGCCCGCGTATCGTTTCGACCTGATTTTGCGGGGCGAGAACGAGACGCCCTTCTTTCTGGATTGATCGTGCGCCGGTTTCCCACGTACCGGATCGGGATGAACTACTTCATCTTCGACCTTATGGACCATAATTCTCGGTAATAGAACCCTGTTCAATTGCACCTCTTCTGTCGATCCTATCCAATAGCGATGCCTAGATAGACATCAAAAGGAGCGATTCGTGCAGAAATTCATCGCCGCTGCCCTTTTTGTCGCTTACGCGGTTGTCGCTTTTGCCGGCGGCAGTGGTCCTCGTGGTTCTTCGTCTAGTTCGCCAGTTCATGTGCACAAATACAAACGCCAGAATGGGCCTGTAGTTCACGCGCACGATCGTGCCGCTCCGCGTACGGCAAAGCATCCAACGTCTCCGAAAACACCCGCGCCTGGTCCTGTTCCCCGCTCTGGCCCTACCTCCAACAGGCAGCCTGCCGCGCCGCAGCCTGCCACGCCACAGCCTGCACACTGACGCCATTCACTGGGATGGCCGTTCCTCTTGACGCATGGGCTTCTTTTTCCGCAAGAGTCTAAGGGTTGGGCCGATGCGGCTCAACTTTTCAAAATCAGGGATTGGTGCGTCAATTGGTGTCAAGGGCGCACGTATTACCGCCTCGTCGAGGGGTTCGACATACGTCACTGTAGGCAGGCATGGCGCCGCCCAGCATGCGGAAAGAAAATGCCAAACGAACCCAGTTCGCCGTCGGAACACTGCTCCCTAAGGACTTCCTCAAAACGAACGCACTAAAGCCGGGAGGCCTCCGGACCTCCCGGCATTCGAGCGCCGCTCCCTTTCACGGGCGCGGCTCGGAGATGTTCACTGTTAGCGGGACACTGGGAGTTCCAGTTTATCGTTCAGGTACTCGAACCGCTCCTTATTCTTCCCGTATTTGACGAAGTCGGAGATCATCGCGGCCAGATCGCCGGAATAATCGACGTTGGCCTCGAGATAATCCTTATATTCCGGAGTGTTCAGCTTTCTCGGAGACGCGTTGATGTGCTCGATGACCGCTGATGTATAGCCCCCCAGTTCATCCAGATACGGCATTATGCGATCGATGGCGATCTTCTGCCAGGGCGACGCATTCGCGCGCGCGTCCTTCAGCTTCATCTCCTGCTTGTAGAGATCGTTGACGTGCTCCTTGATAAAGGTGATCTGCACGGCGTGGGTTTCCCAGCTGGCCGTGGATCGGGTGAAGCTCTCCATGACGTCGGCGTCCTCCTTCAACTGAAACGCCATCGTCTTGGCATCGGAGAGCAGTTTGTTAACGTGATCGGAATCCGGCAGATCGGCGGCCCGCAGAGCGGGTCCGAAGATCAGGAAGCCGGCGGCCGCAAGCGGCGCTGCCCATGTAACGTAGAAATACTTTTTCATGGCTCGCTCCTATCTACACACACCTGTGCAAGCGGGGTACCAATCGGGCGAGCGGTCCATCGCAAGATCGCGACGGGCGGAATGCTCGTGCTACTATGGCCGGGCGGAGGACACGGCGCTGCGCAAACTAATCGGTGGCCTGTTGGTGTTGATGCTTGCCATGCCGGTGCACGCCCGCGAGCTCACCGTCGTGGAACAAGCCGGGAAGATCAAGCTCGGCGCGAAGATGGAAGTGACCCTTCAAACCAACGAGGTGCTCACGGGGCGCATGGGTCCCCTTTCGAGCACCGGGTTTTCGCTGGAACCGGTGAAGGCAGGCCAAGGGACGGCCCGGGCCATGGAGTTCCAGGACGTCAAACGCGTTCGCCGGACGGGAATGAACACGGCCGAAAAAGTCGCTATCATTTCCGTTGCCGCGGTGGGCGCGCTGGCATTGAGCGTGTACCTCTGGGCCAAAGCGTCGGGGTGCTGAGCCGGGCGAATCTCTCTGGGGTGTGCGGATTCACGCAGCTCTGCCATTTGGCAGAGCGATAGCACCCATTTTCGGTACTCTGATCACGATTTCCCAGGTACGCCGCCGGGTTCAACCAGGGTGTTAACATATCCAAAGGTAGGTGATTTGCCTCCGGCGCCTTTCGCCACTGTCCTCCTGCTGCTCGGCTCTCTCACGCGGGTCTCCTGTTCGGAGGGTGGATGGGAAGGCTCACGTTTGCCTTCGGCCCACCCATCATGCGGTTCCGCGACGGAGAGGAGCGCACAGGCGTAGGCCGTTGTGCCGAGTAAGAAAAGGAGTTCTCAGCCTTGCCAGCTCATGAAAATGTTCGGATCGCGCCTGCCGATGGCAAGCTCGGTGTCCTGATTCCCGGCATCGGGGCGGTCACCACGACCTTCATCGCGGGCGTGGAAGCGGTGCGGCGCGGGATGGCCCAGCCCATCGGTTCGCTCACGCAACTGTCCACGATTCGCCTGGGAAAACGCACCGACGGCCGCAGTCCCAAAATCAACGAGTTCGTGCCGCTGGCGGGCTTGAACGATCTGGTCTTCGGAGGCTGGGACATTTTCGAAGACACGGCTTACGAATCGGCGGTCAACGCCAAGGTCCTGGAGCGGACGCTGCTCGACGACTTGAAGGAGCCGCTCTCGAAGATCCGCCCGATGAAGGCGGTTTTCGATCCGGAATATGTACGCCGCATCAACGGCCCCAACGTCAAACAGGGCAAGACCAAGATGGACAAAGCGGAAATGCTGATGGAGGACATCGAGCAATTCCGCAAAACCAACGACGCGTCGCGGCTGGTGATGATCTGGTGCGGGTCGACCGAAGTGTTTCACCGGCCCTCGGCGGTGCATCAGACGCTGAAGGACTTCGAGTGCGGGCTGATGAAGAACGATCCGGAGATTGCGCCGAGCCAGATCTACGCGTACGCGGCGCTGAAGAGCGGCGTGCCGTATGCGAACGGAGCTCCCAACCTGACAACGGACACGCCGGCACTGCTGGAACTGGCGCGGGAGCGCAACATTCCCATCTGCGGCAAGGATTTCAAGACCGGCCAGACGTTCATGAAGACGCTGATCGCGCCGGGCTTGAAAGCGCGCATGCTGGGGATCTCGGGGTGGTTTTCGACCAATATTCTGGGGAATCGCGACGGCGAAGTGCTGGAAGATCCGGGTTCGTTCAAGACCAAGGAAGAAACCAAGCTGAGTTCGCTGGAGCAGATCCTGCAGCCCAAGCTCTATCCGCAGTTGTACAAAGATCTGTATCACGCCGTGCGCATCAACTACTATCCGCCACGCGGCGACTCCAAGGAAGGCTGGGACAACATCGACATTTTCGGATGGCTGGGCTATCCCATGCAGATCAAGATCGATTTTCTGTGCCGCGATTCGATTCTCGCAGCGCCGCTGGTATTGGACCTGGTGTTGTTCCTGGATCTGGCCCAGCGCACCGGCATGCGCGGCATTCAAGAGTGGCTGTCGTTCTACTTCAAAGCGCCCATGACGGCGCCGGGCCTGTATCCCGAGCACGATATCTTCATCCAGCTCATGAAACTGAAGAACACGCTCCGCTGGATGCGCGGCGAAGACCTCATTACGCACCTGGGACTGGAGTATTACGACTGATTCTCGCCCGTTCACTGCGTCAGAGCGCGCAGGCGCGGCGTGCCCTAAGGACGCCGTTGTGCGCTAGTTGATATGAACGCACTCGTCATCGGAGGAACTGGATTCATCGGCCGGACGCTGATTGCCGAGCTGCTGAAGTGCGGGCACGCGGTTTCCATCCTGCATCGCAAGCCGGCACACGACCTGGGCCGCCGCGTTAAGAACATCGTCGCGGACCGGAACGACGCGCAGGCCGTCAAAGGGGCGCTGGCCGGCAAGAAATTCGACCTGGTGTTCGACAACGCCTACGATTGGGAGCGCGGCACCACGGCGGGCCACATCGAAGCGGCGGCGCGGGCGTCCGGAGACAACCTGCATCGTTATGTGTTTCTTTCAAGCGTCGCCGCCTATGGCGACGGCTTGAACCACCACGAGGGCGACGCCCTGGCGCCCGACGACGCTCCCGAATTGTACGTGCGCAACAAAGCCATGAGCGAGCGGGCGCTGTTCCGCCTGCACCAGCGCATCGGACTGCCGGTGGTGACGCTGCGTCCGCCGTTTATCTACGGTCCGGGCCGCGGGAATGCGTATTATCGCGAGGCGTTTTTCTGGGATCGGCTGCGCGCCGGCCGGAAAATCATTCTCCCCGGCGACGGGCGCCGCCTGATGCAGTTCATTTACGTGAAGGACCTGGTGCGAGCCATGTTGCGTGCGGTGGAAGAACCGGCGGCGATGGGACACGCGTTCAATATCGCCAATCCGCGGCCGATCTCGCAGGCCGAGGCGGTGGAGGCCTTTGCCCTGGCGTGCCGGAAGCCGGCGCACTTCGTGCGCATTCCGCGCGAATACATCCTGCGCATGGGCGGGCACCCCATGGGACCGCGGCTGTACTTTGGCCAGTATTTCGACGTTCCACCGATCACGCAGGTGACCGCGAAAGTCCAGCGCGTGCTGAAGTTCAAGCCCACCGAGTTCCATGCGGCCCTCAAGGACACCTACAAGTGGTACCTGCGCCACAACCATTTCCCTAAACCGGATTTCGGATTTGAGGATCAGTTGCTGGCCAGCGCTCCGGTGCTGGCGCTGGCGAAGGGATAGAGCTTTTGATGCCTAGACATCAAAATGGAGACGGCGTATGATGTGTTTATGCGCACCACGCTTACGCTCGATCCCGATGTCGCCAGGACCCTGAAGGCGAAGACCGCCGAGCACGGCGCGACGCTCAAGAAGGTCGTGAACGACGCGCTGCGCCTCGGCTTGAGCGTGCCGCCAAAAGAGAAGCGCAAGCCGTTCCGCGTCACGGCGCGTCCACTTGGTCTTCGGCCCGGGATTGATCCGCGCAAAATGAACCAACTGGCGGATGAGTTGGAAACGCAGGCGATTCTGGCGGCGATGAAAAGGTTCGAGCGGTCCAGGCGCGAATGATCCTACCGGACGTAAACGTTCTCCTTTACGCCCACGACACCCTCTCCCCAGATCATCGCGCCGCACGCCTGTGGTGGGAGCAGGTTTTGAGCCAAAAGGATCCTCCCATCGGTCTTGATTGGACGGTGATCCTGGGCTTTTTGCGGATTTCCACGAACCGCCGGGCCGTCGCCCAACCGTTCACCGCAACGGAGGCCACGGCGATCGTCCGGGGCTGGCTGGCGCAGCCTGCTGTGCGGGTGGTCGTTCCCGGCGAGAGGCACGCGGACATTCTCTTCGGGTTGCTCGATGAATTGGGAGTCGCGGGGAACCTGACGACGGACGCTCACCTTGCGGCGTTGGCCATCGAGTACCGCGCTGAGATCGCGACGGCTGACACCGATTTCGGCCGGTTTCGCGGCTTGCGTTGGTTCAACCCGCTGAAGGCTGGACGGCGGCGGTAGGGCCGGCCGAGTCCATCAGAGCCTCCGCAGCCGCGTGCGCGGTGTTGCAATGGATCGTCACGGTGTCCTCGAGGCGCATCGCGTAACCGCCCGCCAGGGCCACGGCGACGACGGCCCCGCGTTTGAGCGCCAGATCGAACACCAGGCGGTCGCGGGCTTTCAGACCTTCGATCGATAACGACAGCCCGCCCAGCTTGTCTTGCGCATACGGATCGCCACCGGCGACGTACATCACCAGTTGCGGCTTGGACGCGTCCATGCCTTTGCGGCAACCCTCTTCGAGACGCTCCAGGTACTCTTCGTCGCCGGTGCCATCCGGCAAATGAATGTCGATATTCGAAGGCGGCTTCTCGTCCGGATAGTTGTGGAGCTGATGGATCGACAGCGTGAATACGCTGGCATCGCGGGCGAAGATCGCCGCGGTGCCGTTGCCGTGATGGACATCGGTGTCCACCACCATCACCTGCTCCACCAGTTTTTCCTGCTGGAGTTTGCGGATCGCTATCGCCACGTCGTGAATGGCGCAGAAGCCTTCGCCATGCGCTGGAAAGGCGTGATGAAATCCGCCGCCGATGTTGAAACCCACGCGATCGCGCAACGCCAGCCGCGCCGCGAGGATCGATCCGCCTGCACACAGCCAGAACGCCTCCATGGTTTCGGGCGAGTAGGGGATCTCCAGCCGCAGCGCCTCGGTCGGATTCAGCGTGCCGGTCTTCAGGCGCTTCACCCAGCCGCGATCGTGGACCAGCAACAGGTCGGCGTCGGAGGCCGGGTCCGGCGCGATGAAATCGGACGGCTCGGCGAAGCCCTCGGCTAGCAGGCGCTCCTTGATTAGCCGGTATTTTTCGGACGGGAAGACGTGCGCGCCCAGATGCAGATCGTAGCCGTCGTGGTACACGAGTTTGAACGGCAACATAGTCACGACACTTGGCTTGTCACCATACTTCGCCGGTCACCATACTTCGCCTTGTAGCGCCGTCCCGATGGCCGTACCGTAGATGTCTTCGACCGAGCAGCCCCGCGACAAATCGTTCACCGGTTTGGCCAGCCCCTGCAGGAACGGCCCGAAAGCCGCCGCTCCGCCGAGCCGCTCCACCAGCTTGTACGCGATATTCGCGCTGCCGAGATCCGGGAAGATCAGCGTGTTGGCGCGGCCCGCGACTGGCGATCCCGGCGCTTTCGACGCGGCCACGGATTCGACCAGCGCCGCGTCGGCTTGCAGCTCGCCATCCACGGCCAAGGCCGGAGCGCGCTCGCGGAGAATGCGCAGCGCCTCGATCATTTTCTCCGCGAAGGGATGCTCGGCGCTTCCCTTGGTGGAGAACGACAGCAGCGCCACTCGCGGTTCAGCGCCCAGAATCGCCCGCAGGGACTGCGCCGTGGCCATGGCGATCTCGGCAATCTGCACCGCCGTGGGATCGGGGACCAAGGCGCAATCGGCGAAGGCCAGCACGCCGTCGTGGCCCCAGTGCCGGTCCTGCACGCACATGAAGAAGACGCCCGACACGGTGTGTACTCCGGGCGCGGTCCCGATGGAGAGCAGCGCTGACCGCACCGTTTCCGCTGTCGTGTTCACCGATCCGCCGACGGCTCCGTGGGCGTGCCCGGCGGCCACCATCAACGCCGCGAAATACAACGGCTGCCGCGCTATCGCGGCGGCTTCCACTTCCGTGACACCCTTCGACCGGCGGCGCTCCCAGAAGATCGCGGCATAGCGCGCGGCGTCTTGGCAAGTTGCCGGATTCACCGCGCGCACGCCCTGCGGCGCTTCCGGGTTGGCGCTGATCAGGACGGGATCGAGGAGGCGTTCCTCGGCCAGGCGTGCCGCAGCCGCGCGCACGCGAGCGTCGTCGCCCTCCGGAAAGACGATCCGTTTGCGCTGGGGAAGAGCACGCAGCCGTTCCGTCTGACGCGCCAGGAATCGACGCGCGGATTCAGGCTCGGGCATAAGACTCGATTGTAAGGCAGCACCGGCAGAAGAACGCGGCGCGGGGCGTTAAGACACAACGACGGATGTTCGATCGCGTGTGATCCCCGGGCTCACGCCCGGGGCTGTAGCGCCGCTTGCATACTTCTGTCGTTGTGTTCAGTTGCGAGCGGCGGTGAGTCCTTCGCGTCTGTCGGTAAGCTCTTCGCGCATGATGCGCACGCCCTCCGCCATGGCCTTCATCTTCCCGAAAGCCACCGGGCGCGGCAGATACTTCAGGCCGCAATCGGGCGCGGCGATGATCCGGTCCGGACTAATGAAGGGCAGAGCGCGGCGGATGCGCGCGGCCACTACCTGTGGCGTTTCTATTTCGTTGGTGGACAGGTCCAGCACGCCAAGCAGGATGGTCTTGTCGGGCAGCCGCTCCAGCACGGAACAATCCAGTTTGGATTGCGCGGTTTCAATCGAGATCTGGCACACCGGGGTTTCCGTGAGTTCCTCCAGGAACGAGTAGGCGTGCGGGCGGGTGCGCACCAACGCCGCATAGCCGAAACATAGGTGCACGGCAGTGGTGCCGGTGACGCCGTCCAGCGCGCGGTTGAGCGCTTTCACTCCGAACTCGCGCGCCTTGTCGGGAATGGCCTGCATCCAGGGTTCGTCGATCTGCACCACATCCGCGCCGGCGGCGAACAGGTCGCGGATTTCTTCGTTCACCGCGGCGGCGTAGTCCAGAGCCATCTCTTCGTCGGTTTTGTAAAACTCGTTCTGCGCCTGCTGGGACATGGTGTAGGGGCCGGGCACGGTGGCCTTGATCGGGCGGTCCGTGTTGGCGCGCAGGTACTGAACGTCGCGCACCTCCACCGGGTGCTTGCGGCGGATCTTCCCGACCACGCGCGGCACCAGGCTGGATTTTCCGGAGCGCGCGATAATCTCGCCGGGGTTGTCGATGTCCACACCTTCGAGCGCCGTCGCGAAACGGTTGGAATAGCTTTCACGGCGGATTTCGCCGTCGGTGATGATGTCGAGGCCGGCGCGTTCCTGGTCCCGAATCGCGAGCAGAGTTGCGTCGTCCTGGGCTTGCTCCAGAAACTCCGGCGCAACGCGCCACAACTCTTTGGCGCGCACACGCGGGGGAAGCCGCGCGCTTAATTTATCACGGTCAATCAGCCAGTCCGGTTGCGGATACGATCCCACCAGACAGGATGGTAAAAGCATGTGCGCGCTCCGCGTTCAAATCTCGTAAGCGATCTTAGACGGTCCGCCTTGCTTCTGGCGGGCCTGATCCACTCTTCGGCACACCGAGGCCAGCGTGGTGCGTTCGAGCACCCCGGCCATGGCGTCGCGCACCTCGCGCATCACGATGCGGGTTCCGCAGGTTTCCACGTCCGGGCATTCGTCGCATTTACGGAAACGGGTTTCGCTGGCGCAAGGCAGCGGCGCGATGGGACCCTCGATCAGCCGGATCACGTTAGCCAGCGTCACCTGGTCGGGCGGCTGAGCCAACATGTACCCTCCGCCTTTGCCTTTCTTGCTAGTCACCAGGCCGGTTTGTTTCAGGGCCAGAAGAATCTGCTCCAGGAACTTCTTGGGGATGACCTCTTCTTCGGCCATGGTTTGGATCAAGACCGGGCGGTTCGTTCCGAAGTTGCGCGTCAGGTTATACAAAGCCCGCAGACTGTATTGGGTGCGTTTGGACAACTGGCGCATGGGCGATGATCTACTCGCAGCGGCTTGGATGCAGGTGGCGTCCAGTTGCCAGTTTCGCACGGAAACCAAATCAACAGAAACCAGCCCACAGAAACCAGGCGGCGTGTGTATACTGTCCCCATGATGTCATATCGATCTCGCTTCGCGGTATTCGCGGCAGTGATTTGTTGTTGGGCCGCGTACGCACAACCATCCGCCCCGTCGCGCCTCGACGCCGCGTTCCAGAAGTTCTGGGCGGCAAGCTCACCGGCCGAAGCCACCAAGCTCTCCGATGAAATCCTCAAGGCCGGTGCGACCTTCGACGACACTCTGCGGCGCTTGAAGGCGGGCCGTGTGTACACCGCGCAAAAGACCGGCGTGATCCAGCTCAGCAATCGCACTAGCGACGGCGTCGAACACTTCTATTCCGTGAACGTTCCCGCGTCGTACGACCCGGCGCGGCGCTATCAGATGCGGTTCCAGCTTCACGGCGGAATCGGCGGACGGAACGACAACAAGCCCCGCGGCACCGGTGAAATCGGCGCGCTGGCCGGAGCCGAGCAGTTTTACGTCCTGCCGTATTCCTGGAACGACGCGCCCTGGTGGAGCGACGATCAGATCCTCAACCTGGATGCGATCGTGGACGCCTTGAAGCGAACCTACAATATCGACGAGAACCGCGTGGTTCTCTCGGGCGTCTCCGACGGCGCGACCGGCGCTTACTACATCGCTATGCGTCTGACCACGCCGTTTGCCAGCTTCCTTCCGCTGAACGGCTTCATCATGGTGCTGGCCGACGATTCGATCGACGACCACCGCGTCTTTCCCAGCAATCTGCGCAACAAGCCGCTGTTCGTAGTCAACGGTGGGAAAGACCGCCTCTATCCGATCTGGGCCGTCGAACCGTACACCAAGCATCTGATGAGCAACGGAGTGCAGATCGAGTATCATCCGCAGCCCGAAGGCGAGCACAACACTCGCTGGTGGCCGGAGATTAAGGACCCGTACGAGCAGTTTGTTTCGGCCCATCCCAGAAACCCCGATCCCGATAAGTTGAGCTGGCAGGCTGCAGATGCGGATCACAATCGGGCGCACTGGCTGGTGATCGATCAGGTCGCCGGCGGCGGCGCCGACGCTAAAGGATTGGTGGATGTCAACGTCGTGAAGCCCGACGAATTTCCGCTCTACGACCAATCCGAAGGCGGCGTGCTGTTCGCCGGACAGAACGAGTCGGGGCGAGTGGACCTGGTGCGCACCGGCAACACCGTTCAGGCGGCGACCAAGGGGGTCACGGCGTTCACGCTGCTGCTATCTCCGGACAAATTCGATTTCAGCCAAGCGGTGAAAGTGATCGCCAACGGCCGCGAGGTGTTCAACGCAAAGGTGACGCCGACCGTGAAGACGCTGCTGAAGTGGGCCGCCCGCGATAACGACCGCACCATGCTCTACGCGGCCGAAGTGCAGATCCGGCTGGCTGGGCCGAAACAGGTCGCGCAGAAACAGCCCGTCGTGCATCGCGCCGCGCAGTAGCAGCCCGTCCCGGCATCACCACAGCACGCGGGCCGCGTACTGCGCGATCGCATCGTCTGGCGTGAGGATCGCCATTCCGTGCACGATGGCCTGTGCCACCAGAATCCGGTCGAATGGATCGGCGTGGAGCTTGGGCAGCCGCGCTGCGTACAGAGCCGAGTCTTCATCGACCGGTAGTGTTTCGATACCGCTTTTTTCTCGAAGCTGCCGGATGTAGATCTCCGGTTTCCCTGGCAGGGGCAACCGTCCCAGCGCGTGCTTGATCGCGATCTCCCAGGCCGAAGCCGCGCTCAGGTAACTCTCATTATCCCGGTTGAGAAAGAGGGCCGCCGCCGTCTTGCTGATCTTCCCCGAACCGGAACCCAGCCAGAGAAACGTGCAAGTGTCGATGAGTAGTTTCACAGGCTTTATCGCATCGGGCTCATCCCCCACCGAAGGCTTTTAGAAGTTCATCCGGCAGAGGCTTGAAGAAAGAATCCGGCACGACGAACTCGCCTTTGGCGACGCCGATCCGAGGTTTGCGGGCCTTGCTGGCGACCAGACGCACCTCCGCCACAGGTTGGTTGCGGTTGCAAAGGACCAGCGTTTCCCCCGGCGCCAACTCCGCCACGTAGCGCGACAAGTGGGTCTTGGCGTCGTGCATGTTCACTCGCTTCATAGTTCAATTATAGACTAGGAAGTGAACTAAGCCAAAGCCCAGCCTACCAGATGTAGTCCTTGGCTTCCCCGCGGCGCGCGTAGCTGTCGAGCACGTGCACCACGCGCACGCGCTTGATCTTGGTGGGCGATAGCGCGCCGATCGGCACGTACATGATCTTGCGGCCCAGGTGCGCGGCGATGGAGCGGAAAATGGAACGCGGCGGGTGCGCGGCGACGTACACGACAAAGCGCTCGACCGAGTAGTCCAGCGCGGCCATCAGCAGGCGTTCGGGTTTGGATTCGGCGAAATCGTAATCCGTATCCGACCACACGTCGAACAAACGGCGCGGCGGCAGCGTCATCAGCAGGCCTCCGTATTCCGCGCGGCCGATGCCGGGGCCCACGATGTTGTCGAACGGGTAGGTGGAATAGAACGCCATGTCGGATTCGTTCTGATGCTCGCCCAGCCAGGTGGTCAGATACTGGTAGCGGTCCTCGCGGTCTTCGTCGAAGATCACCACCAGCGCGCCTACCTCCCCGGCCAGACGATCGGCTTGGCGGACGAAGATTTTGTGGCGGTGCCAGTTGCGAATGGTTTCGCGGATGTCGATGCCGTCCAGAATCGAGGTGGTGAAGGGCTCCACGCGCACGCGCTCTTCCGACAGCAGCGCCTTGGCCTTCTGCTTCAGGAAGCGGCCGTAGTCTTCGATCACCAGATCCTCGGGCGGATAGGAGCAGATGGCGTCGCCGGTGGTCTGGCGGGCCCATTCGCCGGGGACTGTTTCGCGTTTGCGGGGCTTGAGTCCGGCGGGCTTCAAGCGCTGCTTGGGACGCGGAAGGCGGCGGCGGATGCGCAGCTTCTTGGTGTTGATCCAGATTTCGCCCGCCGACAGGCGGACTGTCTCCAGCGGAGAAGAAGCGCTCTGCGCCAGATAGCGGTTGGCCATCTGCCACACTTCCCAGCCATAGTTGTCATCCACGACGGAGCGCGCGGCCACGGCCAGATCGTAGACGCCCGCCATCAGATCGCCCGACACGTGCGCCAGGTTGCGGGTAAACCGCGCGATCATGCGGCGTTGCCAGTGGGCCAGTTTCTCGCCCGTCGATTCGGTGTATTTCGATTCGGCCTCGCGCAGCAGATCCAACTGCACTCGAGGTTTATCGATACGTTTTACCGTTTCCGGATCTTGTAATCCCAGGCGGAAGAACTCGTAGCGGTCCTGCAAATATGGATACTCGACGGTGATCTCGGCCAGACAGTCCGGATGCGGATTGAGCAGCCGGACATCCTCGCGGAACAAACGCCCGGCGCCGCGAGCGGCGGGCTGTTCCTGGGGAGACTCCATGGCGTCCAGCAGTGGGTCGAGCAGGTTGAGCGAAACCACGACGACAACCTGCACTTCTGGATCGGCGCCCTGAAGCTTCCACGCCATGCCCGCGGCGTGCGCCTGCACTTCTTCATTACGCAACTGGGGCCACACTCGATAGGCCTCGATGTAACGTTCCAGGCCGACGCGGTTGACCGCATAGGAATCAGGGTAGGCGTCATGTAGATGCGGACGCTCGTTGGTGTCGGGTTCGAGGAACAACACCTCGGAGCCGATCTCTTCCGCGGTCCTCAGGGCTTCGGTAAACGGGTCGGCGGGTTCGACGGGGACATAAATGGCGCGGTCTTCATCGTCTTTAGAGCCGCTTTCGTCGCTATATAAAATGACTGAAATTTCCGGCAAACGGGCCACGGCCTGACGGTAGGCGGCTTCCAGGAACCCGGGCAGCTCAAGGGCTACGATACGCGGGCGATGCTCCAGCAGGTAGCGGCGCACTGCCGCGGCGAACTCGACGCGGCCGGGAACGACAGGGAAGTATTGCAGCCGCCCGCGCTCCAGCCCGCCCAGCTTAATGTCAGCTTCCAGGGACATAGCGCAGCGCTTCTTCGCCCAACGTTTGCACGATCGCCGTGTGGAGAATCGACTTCCCCACCCCGCCGGAGCCCGGGGTTGCCTGGGCCAACTTCATGGCGAAACGGGCGATGTTGATGCCGTCGCGCGCGGTGTAGCGCTCGTCGGCGGCGTGGGCTTGCTGGAGGAAATCCGTCACATAATTTAATATATGATCGTCGCCAAAAGGTAAATTCTCGCGCAATATGGCGAATTCCTCGTGCCGTTCCGGAAAATCGATCGTGATTTGCGGCTGCAGGCGCGAGTGAATGTATTCCGGGAGATCGAAGGTGCTGGCATCGTCGTTCATAGTGGCCACCAGCCGGAACAGCGGGTGAGCCCGGATCTTGATGCCGGCGACGATGGATTCGACATAGCGGCGATTGTCCAGAAGCGGTGCGAGACTGGCCCAGCTTTTCTCGCTCATGCGGTTGCCTTCGTCCAGAATGACGATGCCTCCGCGAAGCATGGCGGTGACCAGCGACGAGGCTACATAGCGCAGCTTGGATTCGCCCTCGATGACCGGGGTGACGAGAAGATCTTCGGGCCGCGTGTCGACGGTGGCCTGCATGATGTAGACGTCGCGGCCCAGGCGCTTGGCGGCGGCGTAGGCCAGCGTGGTTTTCCCCACGCCGGGCTTGCCCAGCAGGCGCGGATTCATGGGCAGGTCTTGCGGGTCTACTACCAGCCAGGCAGCCAAGAGTTGCCGCATGACCTCCTCTTGGCCGACCCAGTTCACGGGCAGCTCATCCGGATGGGCCAAGTGTAGCGGAACGCCTTCGATTTCCACGATCATCGTTTCCCACTGTAGCAAAGCCCCGCTCCGAAGCCACCTTAGGGCGGCACTACGGCTAATAGCGCGCGTTGAATTGCAGGCCCGAGCAATTGAAGACCGACCGGCGACCACTATCGACTAACGCCAGCTTCCCCTGGACAACCAGTTCGACGCCCGACCCGCCGATCGCGTAGTGGCATATTTGTCTCGCCACATTGCGGTAGATCCTCGTCTCGGGATACGTGGGGACGTTCATCTCGCCCAGTGACCACTCGTCGAGGTTCAGCCGATTGCGGTCCGGCTGGTCTTCATGCACGTAATCCTCGATGGTGTCCGGAAGGCGGTCGAATACGGCATCGCTCACATAAACGGATCCAGTGGTTCTGTTCCCCGAATAAAGCGCGGAGGAAAGATAGTGATCCCATAGGTTGAAGAAACTCAGCGCGGGCATGAACCCAAACAGAACCAGTACGACTTTCTGAAAGGCGAATCCCCGGCCCCACACAATGTCCCGCGGCGTGGGCTCCCCGGCGCGCCTTAAGAAGAGGATCGGCAAGAATGCGACCATCGCCAGATTCCACGGCCACACCACGGAGTTGGCGCGGAGCCCCAGCGGACCGATCGCGACCAGAACGAAGACGTGCATCGCGATGGCGCCGAACACCGCTGCAGTACGCCAACGTCTGAAGAGGAGTCCTACGCCGAGGCCGCACTCGACCAGTGGCGCCACGAACGCTAGACGAAGGATGAACCCTCCCACCGACGACGGCAGCGCACTCACCAGGGGGCTCGCAAGGTGTGGAAAAGTGCCCCCCGTAAAGTTTGGATTGAACTTTGCCAATCCACTCCACAAATAGGTGGCGGCAACGACCAGGCAGCAAGTATTGAGGGCCGCGGATTCGCGCTCCGGCCCGGCCAGCGCGATGGCCAGCAGCATGACCACATACTGGTAGAACCACGGTTGCCATCGCGACTGATCCTGCAAGGCCACCAGCGCGAGCAGCGCGAACAGGGCGATCAGGATTTCCCGGCGCGGCGAAAGGCTAGCCGCAATCAGCAAGGCGATCAGAGTGAAAAAGACGATCGAATCGCCAGGCGCGCGGAGCGGCCCGATGAATGACCATACCGGTGTTAGCGGATAGAATCGCGAACTCAGCCACAGTTTCGGAGACAACGCGAATCCAGCCAGCAATCCCGCGATCACGCTGAGTCTCAGCAAAGTAAGTCTGTTGAGCCACGCAGCTGGAAACCGCGCTAACACATTTACTTCCGGCCGGCGTCTAGAAACTCGCGCGCGTAAGCTACGATTTTCTTCGGATCAAAACTAGGGTCCACCACCACTCCAAAGAATGGAATCATCATTTCTTCCCAGGTTTGATCGCCCCAAAAGACATCGCGGTTCGGATTCGGATTAAATCTGTTATTCGCAGAGTTGTCGAAGTGGGCCGTCACTTGCAGCCTGGTGCCTTTGGGTACCGGGATCGGCTTTTCAAGCTCATAGCCGAACTGCCAGCCGAAGTCATACTTCACATTTAAGACAATCTCGGATTTCCCGCCTGGATAAATCAGGCGGTACATCATGTCCTTTCCTCGAAGGTGCATGTGGGGCAGGAACCATACCAACTCGGCGTCTTGTTGGAAGACGACTTCCGTGCCGGTCTCCCAGTTGGGATCCCCGGCGGGAATGTGGAACTCCTGTTCATCTCGAGCCGCGGTGGGGACGATGGTCAGGAACCTGCGCCTCGGTTTCTCCTTGGCCACCGTGAATCCAACTTCGGTTCGGTCGGTGGTTGCGGTACCGTTGGGCGTGTAATGCACCTGAATCACGAAATCGGAGCCGGCCGGAATCAACTTCGCGCCTCCGTGCAAGCCGTAGTTCGCGGGCGGTGTGCCCGGAACATAAACTGCTTCGATGCCCTGAAGAGCCCGCAGGCGGTCGTCGTTCTGGACTCTTTCGATCGCGACTCCTTCAGCGTCGCGCTCCTTCGCCTGCGCTTGCGGCACGCCATACTTCACGCCGCGTTTATGCGGCACCAGAAACAGGTCCGCATGATGCACGACCGAGCGATTCCCCGGCCGGACCTCAATCGCGGTGACCCACGTATCTTTCTTGAAGCAATTGGGCACCGTGACTTCCGTCAACTCCAGCACACCTTTGGCGGGGACCGGGAATGGCTCCGGCATCGATACGATGGCGTCCGGTTGGATGGTCCAGCCCTCGCGCCAGGTAACTGGAGCTGGTTGATCCCGCGCGTCCCCCTCTGGAGCGCCGGCGTCGACCCAAGCCACGAGAGTGTCGACCTCGCTCCGAAGCAAGCTGGGGTCGTTAAGAAACCTGCTGTAGCGCGGGTCCGCGGACCAGGGCGGCATCTTCCCGCCGAGTACCGCCGTCTTGATGGCCTTCGCCCAGGGCCGGGTGTTTTGGTAGGTTAGCAACGACATGGGCGCGACTTGACCCGGCCGATGACAGCTCTGACAGTGCTTTTGCAGGATCGGAAGCACGTCGCGATGGAACGTGGCGGGAGAAGCATCGCCGGCCGCGAAGGCAACGCCCATTGTCAACGCAGCGATTAGAATGCGTAACATCTTCCGCGGCACCCGCCGGACTCCACTCGATTCTATAGATTTCGAAGTCGCGGGGCAAGCTTCAAGACGGGGGACGGGGCCGCTGGATCCCTTTCAGCAACGTCGCGAAGCCCCTGCACCGTTGTACACTCTAATCGTGCGGATACTGGTGGTCGAAGACGAAAAACGCATTGCCGACTTTTTGTCGCGGGGCCTGGAGAGCGCCGGCTATGCCGTGGACGTGGCGTCCACTGGCGGCGCGGCCGTCGACATGGTCCACGCGACACAATACGATCTCGCCATTCTGGACCTGGGTTTGCCTGATATGGACGGGCTTTCGGTGCTGGCTAAAATCCGCAACCGCAAGGTCAGCCCCCCGGTGTTGATTCTGAGCGCGCGCGACGCCGTCGACGACCGCGTGAAGGGCCTGGAAGGCGGCGCCGACGATTATCTGGTGAAGCCCTTCGCCTTTGTCGAGCTGCTGGCGCGGGTGCGTGTGCTGCTGCGCCGCGGACAGCCCACGCCGGAGCGGCTGCAGGTGGGCGATCTCTCGCTCGATTGCATCCGGCGCCGCGTGGCGCGCGCGGGCGAAAACATCGAGCTGGCGCCCAAGGAGTTCAGTATCCTCGAATACCTGATGCGCAACCGCGGCCGCCCGCTCAGCCGCACCATGATCGTCGAGCATGTGTGGGATATGGACTACGACGGCCTCACCAACATCGTGGATGTGTATATCCGCCACCTGCGCAGCAAGATCGACGACAAGTGGCCCGCCAAAATGATCCAGACCGTGCGCGGCATCGGCTATATGCTGGATACTCCGGAAAAAGCCGCCGCCGACAGAAACTAAGCTATGCCCATCGCCCGGCTCACGCGCGTTTTTGGCGTCCGCAAGCTGCGCCCCCGGCTCGTACGCGGGTTGCGCTTCCGCCTCGCGTTCAGCTATTTCGTATTCTTCACGCTGCTGCTGGTGATCATCGGCTTGGTCTACCGCCAGAATCTGAAGACCCAAATGGAAGGCGACGTGAAAGACGCGCTTGAAGAAGAATGGGACGGCGCCAAAGGCTATATCAAGATTGAAAACTACCGGCCGGTCTGGACGGCCGACAAGGACGATCCGGAAGAGGAGCACATCATGGAACGCCTCCAATACGTGCACCTGCTGACTGATTCGAACGGCAACGTGCTGTCGGATTCGCCAACCTACGAATCGATTGGCGTGGATTCGCCTCAGGAGATTCTCCGGGTGCTGACCCTGCCCGAGCCGGTGATCAAGATCCGCTCCGACTCCGACGGCGTACCCTACATGATCAAGGCCGGCGTGATGATGGGCGAGCACGGCAGGAAGTATTTCTTCGCCATCGGGAGGTCGCTCGAAGAAAGCCGCCGCACGGTGTACTATTTCACGCGCACCTATTTTCTGGCTCTTCCGGTGATGATGCTGGTGACAAGCGTGCTGGGCTGGTTGCTGGCGGGGCGCGCGCTGCAACCGGTGGTTTCCGTGGCCCAGGCGGCGCAGAACATCACCGGGTCAAACCTCTCGATGCAGATTCCCATGCGCGGGGCGGGCGACGAACTGGATTACCTGATCGCCAGCTTCAACCGCATGACCGACCGCTTGCAGCAATCCTTCGAGCAGATCCGGCGCTTCTCCACCGACGTTTCGCATGAGCTGCGCACGCCGCTGACGGCGATCCGCGGGCAACTCGAAGTCGCTTTGTTCACCGCCAAAACCCCCGAGCAGTACCAGGAAGCCATGGTCAACGCGCTCGAAGACGTGGAACAGCTTTCGAGCATCGTGCGCGCGCTGCTGCTGTTGAGCCAGGCCGAGTCGGGACAACTGGTGTTGCAGAAAGCGCCGCTGGATTTGAGCGAAGTCGCCGTGGATGTGGTGGATCAATTCCAGATTCCGGCCGAAGAAAAGCACCTGATCCTCAAGGCCAAAACCGAGCCTGGCGTGATGGTTCACGCCGACCGGACGCAGATCGAGCGGCTGCTCTCCAACCTGGTCTCGAATGCCGTCAAATACACCCCGGCCAACGGGACGGTGCGCGTCGATGTTGGCCCCGATCCGTCCTATGGACCCACCGCGGGCTGGGCCAGAATTCAAGTGGAAGACTCGGGCGTGGGCATTCCGGCCGAAAATTTGCCGCATATTTTCGACCGCTTTTACCGGGTTCGCAATCCGGAAACCAGCCGCGTGCAGGGATTGGGGCTGGGCTTGAGCTTCGTTTCCTGGATCGTGGAAGCGCACGGCGGGCGGATCGACGTGACAAGTACGGTGGGAGAAGGAACGCGCTTCACGGTGCTGCTGCCTCCGGGCGCGCAAGCCCCGCCGCAGCCGGTTCCCGAGCCGGACGCGGTCACGGCTCCGGGCGCGTGACCTCGCGCGTGCGCCGCGGGCCCGGGGGCGGGCCCGGGCCGCGCCGCGGAGTTCGGTACACTGAAGGCACTCCCTATGGGCCCCTTATGAGTTTGGACATTCAGGAAAGCTCTCGCGAAGACATTTCTATCCTCACGCTGAAGGGCCGGTTGGCGGTCGGCGAATCCAGTTTGGTGCGGGAAGCGGTTCAAGCGCTGACCACCGCCGGCAAGATCAAGGTGGTGCTGGATCTAACGGGCGTGGATTACATCGATTCTACCGGCCTGGGCGCGCTGGTGATCTGCTACACGTCCCTGAAGCGGCTGAACGGCGCTTTGAAGCTGGTGAATCCGAACAAGCGCAACGTGGAGCTGTTGCTGTTGACCAAGCTGCACACGATTTTCGAAGTGTTCACGGAAGTGCAGGACGCCATCAACAGTTTCTTTCCGGACCGGCAGATTAAGCACTTCGACATTCTGAGTTTCGTTAAACAGCAGGAGGCGGAAGAATAGCGGGGTGCTGTCGTGGAGCACGCACTCGTGCGTGCCATGTCGAGACTCGTCTCGACACGCGGTGCCAAGAACGACCAGGCGTCGGCAGGAGTGCCGACGTGGCACGCAGGAGTGCGTGCTCCACATCAGTCCGGGCAGCGGCGGTAGATGGTGATGTTGCGCGCGCGCAGGGCCACACAGTAGTGGGCCAGCCACGAAGACAATTCCGGGTAATTGTGGATGTCGAGCTGTGGATTATACGCGCTCAGTCCGTCGAGAATGATGGACGGTGCCGTGCGCGCTAGTTCTAAGCGATTTTCGCGCGCCCACTCCGGCGCCACTGGGCGCGAGTCGGTTAGATGGCGGTCGGCTGGAACACCGGTCACGGGCTGCGAATCCCACAATTTCGACGCCACGGGTAAGCCGGTGTAGACGATCAAGTTTGGCCGGTAGCCCCAGATGAACACTGTGTCGCCCGGCCGGCGGAACGCGCGCAGCAGAATCGCGGCGGTGCGGCTCTCCTGGTCCAGCGCTACATCGGACCAGGTGAACCGCACGTCCATCAAGCTGTCGCCGGCCAGCGTGAAATAGCGCGGGCCGAAACGCACTATGGGGATCACCAGGGCCACCGCGATCGCGGCTAGCGCGAGACGACGCCGAGATCCAATCGGCCCGCCTTTTACCAACAGGGCGAGGCCTCCGGCGGCCGGCACCACCAACGCGGGAAGCAGTTGATCGAAATAACGTGGGGCAAAACGCAGTCCGACTGCCGCCGCCGCGAACGAGATTGCCGCCCACGCCAGCAGCCGCCACCGCATCCCGAGGACCTCGCGCTTCCATCCCACTACGGCGCCGATCACCAACGCCGCGTGGAAACCCAGCCAGTTCGATACCGCCTGCCACGCGTGCTGCGCCTGTGGATCGGCGCCCAGCTGGCCCGCGTACAGAATTCCCCAGGCCCACACCTGCCGGAGGTAGCCGTCGAGCGCGCCTTCAGCTCCCAACCATGCGAACACGGCTAGATTCGGCAGCGCGAAACCTGCGATCATCGCCAGCCATCCGGCGGGATGGAACAGCAGGCACGCCGCCAGCACAGTCGCTCCCTTGGGGCTCAGCAGGAACGCAATCCCGGCGAGAGTGCCAGCCGCGAAGGGGCGCTGGCGCAACGCGAAGTAGACGGCCGCGAGGTGCGGCAGGATCATGAGCGTATCGGGCTCGAACGGGATCACCGCCGTGGGCGCGTAGAAAATCAGGAAGAAGGCCAGCAGCGCGGCGGCGCAGTAACCTTCCGTGCGGCTCCAGATCCGCGATGCCACTCCGTATGCGGCGGCGCAGGATGCCAACGCGACAATCGATCCCGCAAGCCGCAGCGTCCATCCGTCGCGGGCCGCAAACACCAGGCTCAGCAGCGCGGCCAGCGGAGGCTTGTCGTACCACAGATCGCGGTACAACATCTTGCCGTGGAGCATCTGAATCGCCGCCGCCAGATGATAGTCTTCATCCGCCCACAAGACGTACGAGTGGCACAGCCGCGACACCAACAGCAGCGCCGCTACCGTGGTCCAGAACAAAAACGCCCTTTCCCGGGATTGCATGGAAACTTCCCATTGGAGCACACGCCGTGCACGCACGCCCCACAGCGCGACGGTGTAAGCTGAAGGAAAATGCTTGCAGCCGGCGATCGGGCTCCCGCGTTCTCGCTTCCCGACTTGGACGGGACCACGCGAACTCTCTCGGAGATGCTTGAGAACGGCCCGGTGCTGGTGGTGCTCTACAAGGTCAGTTGCCCGGTGTGCCAGCTCGCGCTGCCGTATCTGCAACGGATTTCCGGCGGCGAGTTGCAGATCGTCACCATCTCGCAGGACGACGGCCCCGCCACCACTCGCTTCATGAGCGCGTTCGGCGTCAGCATGGCGGCCTTGCTCGATACGCAGAACTCCGGCTACCGGGTCAGCAATGCGTTCGGCATTACGCATGTTCCATCGCTGTTTCTGATTGAACCCGACGGGGTGATCTCCTTCGCCGGGAGCGGTTTTCACAAGGCCGAACTGGAGGCTCTGGCGGCACGCGCGGGAAGCCCAATGTTCCGGCCGGAGGACAACGTGCCCGCGTGGAAGGCGGGTTGAGGATCTAAGAACTAGGCTCCCGTGCGGTAGCCACTGGCAGGGCACTGGCAGCACAGGGCGCTGCCCCACTCTGCGATAATCGTAGGACACACATGGCCAACATGATCTCGGAAGTGTTCGGCGGCGCGGCGGCGATCGCCAAGGGAATGACGGTGACCTTGAAGGAGATGATGTCTCCCACCATCACCGAAGATTATCCCGACGCTCCGGTCCGCTTCCAGGAGCGCTTCCGCGGAGCCCACGTGTTGCAGCGCGACGAAAACGGCCTGGAAAAATGCGTGGCCTGCTTTCTGTGCGCGGCGGCGTGCCCGGCCGACTGCATCTATATCGAAGCCGCCGAGAATACCGACCAGCTCCGCATGAGCGGCGGCGAGCGTTACGCCTCGGTCTACAACATCGATTACAACCGCTGCATCTTCTGCGGCTATTGCGTGGAGGCTTGCCCCACCGACGCCATTACGCACGGACACGGGTTCGAACTGGCCAGCTATAATACTTCGACGCTAGTGATGCGTAAGGAGCAGATGCTGGTCCCAGTGCCGGCCGGCGCGCACTTTCCGCTGCAGGCCGAGGCGCCCTCGGAATCCGGCGGCGGACACTGAGCACGGTGGCACAGGCCTGAACCTGTGGTCCGGAGAGGCGCGTGATCCTACCTACAACTTATCAGTCGGCCCTGTTGCTGCTGATTCTGTCCATGCTGTGCTGGGGTTCCTGGGCCAACACGCAGAAGGCGGCCGGCAAATGGCGCTTCGAGCTGTACTATTACGACTTCACCTGGGGCATCCTGATCGCCGCGGTGGCTGCGGCCTTCACGCTGGGTTCCTTCGACCAGAAGGAGCTCACGTTCCAGGACAACCTGCTGCTGACCGGATACCGCAAGATGGCCTGGGCCGTCGCCAGCGGCGTGGTCTTCAATCTGGCCAACATGCTGTTGGTGGCCGCTATTGCCGTCGCCGGTATGTCGGTCGCTTTTCCGGTGGGGATCGGACTGGCGCTGATCGTGGGCGTGGCGTGGAGCTACTCGCTCAGCCCACAGGCCAACCCGGCGCTGCTGTTCGGCGGCGCGGGCGTGGTTCTGATGGCCGTGTGCGCCGCGGCGGTGGCGTATAGCCTTCACGTGGGCGAGCAGCGCGCGGCCGCGCAGCAGGCCTTCCTGACCGACCCGCGCGCCAAGAACGCTCCGCGAAAAGCCACCGCGACCAAAGGCCTGATCCTGTCGATCCTGGCGGGCCTGTTGATGGGCGGATTCTATCCCATGCTCCAGGAAGCCCGCTCCGGCGACACCGGCGTGGCGCCCTACGGCGTGATGCTCCTGTTCGCCGGGGGCGTGTTCTGTTCGACCGTGCTGTATGTGCCCTTCTTCCTCAACTTTCCGGTGAGTGGAAAGCCGCTGGCGGTGAGCGCCTACTTCCGCGGCACCAAACGGCAACACCTGCTGGGCGTGCTGGGAGGAATGCTGTGGATGGCCGGCGGGCTGGCCAATGTGCTCGCAGCCGGCAGCCCGGCGACGCTGCAGCTCGGCTCGGCGGTCAGCTATGGTCTGGGCCAGGGGGCGACGCTGGTGAGCACGCTGTGGGGCCTGCTGGTGTGGCACGAGTTCCGCGGCGCGACGTACCGGGTAGTAACGGTGCTGATTGCGGTGATCGTGTTGTTCCTGGCGGGGCTGGGGATGGTAGCGGTAGCGCCGCTGCGCGGGTAGCAGCCCCGGGCAAGTCAGTTTTCGTGAAGAGCGTTGGCCAGTATGTGCCCCGCGTTCCTCAGCCGGGCCGCCGTCGCGGGGCTCACTGAGTTTAAGATCTGATTCGCCAGAGTCGCGATCGTCTGCTCGCGTTGCGCGTCCAGGGCCGCGAGGGCGGCGAGATCGGAGGGCAGCAGTGTGGTTCGGAACGCGACGATAGCGCGCGACGATTGGCGGTCCTGAACTAAGGCTGTGTGAAGAGTCTGGCCGGCGGAATGAATGACGGCCGACTCCTGCGTGCTGAGGCCGTGCAGCTTCACCAGGGAGCCCTCATACGCCGCGATGGCCTTAGGATCGTGATCCAGGCTGGCGACGTTCAGGAGCATGAAGCGAAGATAGCGCAACTCCTGCGGCGAAACCGCCGGTGGGCTAGTCAGGTTCGGCTGCGCGTGGCACAAGCCCGAAAACAACACCACGGTGAGACAAGTCCTATACATATTCCTCCTTGGATTGGACAACTGTTCCGAACAACTGTTTATGGACTGGGTACGGCGACGCAAATCCGGGCTCCGTCGAAAGAGGACATTCCTCCCACGCTGACCGTCAGGTTGGACTGCACTACGTTCGGATACAGCCGGGGCGTGCTTGAAGGCGGCTGAACGTAACAGGGCGGGGTTCCGGCGGGCACCGGCGGAACCACGAAGTTCACCTGGTACAGCCCGACGTACCCCGGTGTTGCCCCCGCGTACACCGGCGCTGGAGCCGAGGGAAGTGGCTTGCTCGCCAGCGCGTTCGGGTGGTAGTTAAAATCCAGGCCGAATGTGGTCGCCGTGGGAACCGCCGCGGCGACGAGCTTGCCGGTCGCCAACGGCGGATTCGTCTGCCCCAGCCCGACGGCATAGGCGACCACTTCCTCTCCGGGGTTAGCCGGGCTGCTCGCCGAAACCGGCGACCCATCCGCATGGGTGACGATCGAAGGGCATGGCAGTCCCGTTGAGCTTCCTGGTGCGTAGGGACCAGCGATGAATGAGTCGCAGCCCGTTAGGATGTGGACCTGATCGGGATATACGTAAAAGTCGATTTGTGAAACGCCTCCGTTTGTCTTCGCGGTCAGCGTTTCCGGTGAGTCGCTTCCGCCCGGCGGGGCCTCAAATGGGATTTGAACGGTGATGGCTGCCAACACAGTATTAGTGAGGTCGGCATTATCCCTGGCTTCGAAACCGCTCACCTTCAGGATCGGAACCGGCGGTGGCGTGGTCAGATAACCAGAGAAGCCGAACGAGACCCCGGCCAGCGTCGTCGGCAGGTCCGCACCCCCTGGGGCGCGGACGGAGCAGCTGTCTCCTGAGAACGGGGATTTGAAGCAGATCGCGCCATCTGTGCCGGAATCGTTAGCTATCAATGTGACGAGCTGTCCGGGAGCTACGTAGAACGGAATGGGGCTGTTGTAACCGGATCCCATCAGCCCTACCTTGTCGGACGCCAAGTTTTGGGCCGCCAATCCGGTTCCGGTCGCAATGAAGAGTGTAAGTAGGCGCTGCATGTCGGACCTCAAGACCTACGGAGTGGTGTAGTGTGGAATGAAGCCCGTAAATCCGGAGGGCGGTGGTGCCCCTCCACTGGGCCATTGCGTGGGAGGGCATGAAGCCGTCTGGCCGACGTTCGCTATGCTCGGCGGGGGCGGGTTGGGGTTTGGAGTCCTATAAAACCAGAGATTACCGTTAGCAGGGGTCTGATACGTGAGTGGGTTTCCGTTGCTCAGCGAGCCCGGGACGAAAATCGTTGGCCCCGGGCCGTTCGCGATAAGGCAGGCGTCGGTAGACACGCCCTGCCAAGCGTTCGTAATAAAGCCGTTGTAGGACACCGGAGAATAGCCCGGCACGGTTAAGTTCGGATTCTGGTTCGCGTCGTTTGAAACTTGGTCCATCCTCACTCCGTAACCGGTGTTGTCGCGAACCAGGAGGGCATCCAGCGTAACCCCGACCACTGCATAGAGGATCGGCTGACAGCTCATGGTCATCGGGTCATAGTAGAAACCGTACACTCCCATGGGGCATTGGAAATTGTCTGGTCCGCTAAGATTGATTGCGTCAGCGGCGTTCTGTTCGATGTACCTCGGGACGCCTCCCGGTGCGGAGTCAGACGGATCAAAAGGATTCCAGCTTGAGATCGTAATATCGCCGGTGGGGTTGGCGGCTCCAAAATACAACCCTGAGCCGCTGTTGCTCTCGATCTCGTTGTTGCCCAGGAAGTGCCCGAAGCCGTATGCCTCAACACCCGTGACGTCCTGTCTGTCAGGATCCATGGGGTCATTGGGGTTGGAGGGGGGATTGCAACCCGTATCGAGAACGGTGTCTTTGGTGGTAAACCAGGGTACCGGCTGGTACGGGGGATTGGGATTGAGGAACACCGCCCCGTTGATCACGTTCGCAACAATCGACGCGTGATCCCCGCTTCCGATACCGGTTCCGATCTGCCCGCCTCCACTCCCATCTGACATCTCGTATCGGTTACCGAGGATAGAGTTGCCGTAGGCGTATTGGTACGACCCGTTCATGTTGATCGCAGCCGTGCCGGCGTGGGCGATGTTGTTGTACCAGACGCCGTTTTGGCTGCCGTCCAGCCACACCGCCGTGGAGCGAGTCGCCGATTGCGTCCCCGTCTCCGACCCATGGCCGCCGCCCGGCCCATATCCAACGCCCCCCTGCCCGAAGTTTGAAACCGTTACGCTAGACGCAACTCCGTTCAGCTGCAATGCCGTCCCAGGAGCGTTAATGAAGTCCATCCACTCAACCGTGAATCTCCCAGGTGTTGCCGGTGGCGAGAGCTCCAGATCCTGGTAACCTGCGTTGCCCGCCAAGCAACTTAGCCCCCCAGAGGGAGGGAGTCCGAAACCGTACCGGTTGCCGTCGATGGTGAAGCTACTGATCGTGACCTTCGTGACTCCCGAGTTGGCACTAATTATGTGCTGGAGCATCGAGTACCCACGGACCAGAATGGTGTCTCCTGGCGCGCCTCCCCCCATGATGGTAATGCTCGAACGCGCAATCGTAAGGGGGGTGTTTGTGTTTAAATTGGGGGGGAATGGAATCGAGTAGGCAGTGCTACTAGTAGCGAGCCAACACACGTTGTAGACGGAATTTGAAGCGCCTGAGCTGAGAAGAGTGCCGAAAGTGCCCATGCAGTTCTGAAAGTCGGTCAAGCTGTTTCCTTGCCACATTCCCGGCCACCTGCCCACGATCGGTGTATCTATCGATGTGCCGAAGGCCCCCCATAGGTCTTGCCCTGACGGCGGTGGGGTCCAACCTAAGTTGCCATCGATATCCAACGCCCAGAGCCCGGACGATGGCCGGAAGATGCCGACGCGAGTTACTCCCGTGTTGGTCCAATCCCCGACCACCGCCGTGTCCAGGTTTGCGGCGCCGAAAGAGCCCCAATTGTCTTGGGGCACCCCGTCCCAATGCAAATTGCCGTTCAAGTCCAGGGCGAACATTGCCTGGCTTGGACGATAGATACCAACTAGGGTGACGGTGCCGCCGTTCCATTGGCCCACTATTGCCACGTCGCCGCTCTGACCAAAGCTGCCGGATTTGTCTATGCCTGGGTCCCAGGCCAGGTTGCCATTCATGTCCAGCTCAATGGTGCCGTTGTTGAAAATTCCCACCTTCGTGGCGGCGCTCCCATCCCACTGGCCGACGATGGGAACATCCGCGGAATTGATGAAGAAGTTGCCCTGCTCGTTATAGCTATGGTCGCCGTAGAGGTCCAGGGACCAGTGACCAGTCAACGGGTTGAACGTGCCGACTTTGGTTTGCGTCCCGTTTCCGTTCCAGTTTCCGACCACCGGGATGGCGTTGGTGTCTCCGAAGGTGAACGGGGTAGTATACCCACCGTTGCCGTTGTCGAATATCCACTGGGCGGTACTGGGCCGGTACACGCCCATGCGCTCCACGCCCGTACCGAACCAATCCCCGTGCACCGGCTTGTCGCCGGCTTGTCCGATTTGGTCGAAGGTGTCGGGCGGGGAGGCGTAGTTCAGATCGCCATTGTCCCACGCCCATAGGTTCGACGATTGGCGCCAAATGCCGATCTTGGAAGGAAAGTTAGCCGCTTGGAGCCCCCCCCCCCCCGGCGGCGAGTAAACATAGAACGGTCCACTGAAAGCGCATGGGAAAGCGATTCTCCTTGGCGGCAGTTCGGCTTCGGTTGCCCGCTTCTAGACGGGATAACTATGCGCTGAATATCCCGGAATGTCAAGTGAATTGATGCGCAATTTTAGCGAAATGCTCTCGTGATGGGCGCGGGGCTTTTGCCGTCATCGGTTTCCATGCGGCGCGTTAGCCGGAATATGCGAAAGCGCCGCTGCGCGAGTAGCGAGATTCGGAAATCCCGCGGAAGAATTAATTCGAAGCCACAGCCGCCTTCGGCATCTTTCTGACCGCCTTCGACACATTCGGGCTCGGCGCGGCCGAGGACGAGGTGTAAATGTCGAGAGTGGTCGGATCGAGGCCCAGCCCGTGCGGGCGGCCCTCGACGTGGACCACATCCAGGATCTGGCCTTCCTTCAAAATCGCGACCGCTCCCGCATTCACGTCGCTCACGTAAATCGTGTCATCCGGCGTGATCGCGATGCCGCCGCGGCACGGAGCCGCCCAGGTGGTGAGAAACTTGCCGTTCTTGTCGAAAACCGACAGACGTTTGTTGTCGCTGTCGCTGGCGATGATCCGGTCTTGCGAGTCGATAACCACCCCGTGCACCAGTTGCATCTGGCCGGGCGCGCTTCCCTTGACGCCGCCGATAATCCGGATGAATTTCCCGTTCTTGTCAAATTGCACCACGCGGGAGTTGACATATCCGTCCGCCACGAAGACGTCGCCGTTCTTCCCGAACGCGAGAGTAGCCGGACGATTGAACGAATCGTGCGAGGTGTCGTCGCCCTTCGCGCCCTTCTTGCCGATGGTCAGGATCACCTTGCCGTCGGCGTCAAACTTATAAATCGCACTGTCGTTCGTGTCCACCCCCCACATGCTGCCTTCGCGGTCGAAAAAGACCGCGTGGGCCTCATTGAACAGGCTCTGGTCACCCCACGCCTTTACGAATTTTCCGCTGGTTGTGAACACCCGGAAGTAGGGCGCCTTGCGCACCATCACGACGACCTGACCCTTGCCGTCGGCGGCTACCCACGTGGTCGTGCCTCCCCACGGCAGGTTGTCGGGCAATTGAGCCCATTTGTTCATATTGACGTCGTATCTGTCGAACAAGCTCGACTGAGCGAAGGCTCCGGCAGCCAGCAAGCCCGCGAGCGCCATCACGTGCGTTAGAGTTTTCATGTGGTTCAATCTCCGCAGGGAAGTATAGCACCCCTGTTGGGGCGTTACTTCTAGTCGGCAGAGCGCGCCATGGGGTTGGGTTGGGAGGTGCATGACATAGAAGTTGGAGTCAGGAGAGTCACGAACCTTTTCTCAGCCACAGATACCACACTGATTCCACACCGATGCGACCGATGCTTTGAGCGTCGTCATCCGTGTGAAATCTGTGTGGTATCCGTGGCCCAAATGGTGTGCGTACGGGTACGCTCGGACGCGCCTCTGAGTTCGAGGACACGCGGGTGTGCGACCTAGAACTGGAAGAGTTCCAGGCCCGGATCAAGAACCAGTCACAAGCCATATCCTGTTGAAACCATTCACAAATACACCCGGTTCTCTGGACACCGCCAGTTATCCTGGGATATGGAGATGTACTTTATGTGACGGCGCCTCTGTTGGCCATCGATCCGACACAATCCGACACATCCGACACCTGCATAAAATCTGTCGGTTGGTAGCCGTTGGGGGACTCGGCCTTTTTTAGGCTGCCTCCGGCTTTTGAGTTGGCGTCGCGAGCCGAGCAGCCCGGCTGCGGGCTGAAAGTCCGACCGCACCGCGAATTTCCCGGCGTAGCTTGCACGCTCGGATTCTCGAGATTTTGCGTAGGAATCCCGGAGGCTCCACTTGTATGTCGCGCACCCTGGGTTGGGGGGGGCTTGCGGTGGGCTTGCCGTGGTGATATTGTCGTCAGCCGATAATGTACTGGACCCGCTACAGGGTCTAAGGGGGTTTTTGGTATGCGTCTCACGCTTGTTTTTGCTCTTTTGTCGATCTGCGCTGTCGCCCTGTTTGCCCAGAGCGATCGCGGGACCATTACTGGCACCGTCTCCGACCCGGCAGGCGCCGTGGTCGCCGGCGCTGCGGTCGAGGCCAAGAACACCGAAACGGGTGGAGTCTACCAGACCTCGGCTTCGACCACCGGCAACTACACGCTGCCCGAATTGCCCGCGGGCACGTATGAAGTTACCGTCACCGTCGCCGGATTCAAGAAGTACATTCGCCCGGGCCTGCTGGTGCAAGCGGCGCAGACCATACGTGTCGATGCCCCCATGGAAGTCGGCAGCGCGACGGAGTCGGTCACGGTCAACGAAGAAGCTCCCTTGCTGAAGACCGAGAGCGGCGAGCTAAGCCAAACCGTCGACGCCAAGACCATGGACGCCCTTCCGCTACTGCAAGTCGGGGCGAGTAGTTCGGGCCTGCGCAACCCCTACGCCATCGTCGCGCTGCTGCCGGGAGCGTATTTCCAACCCGTCAATACGGCCTTCACCACCGGCCCCACCGTGCGCGTCAACGGTGGAGCCACCTCCTCGGAGACCTTTCTGGTCGACGGTCTGGATGGGTCCAATCTGATGGGCCAGGTCATCAACCAGCAGACCGCGCCGAGCATGGATTCGGTCCAGGAGTGGACCGTGCAAGCCAGCAACTACGCGGCGGAGTTCGGCCAGGCGGGCAGCTCGGTGCACAACGTCACCATGAAGTCCGGCACCAACCAGTTCCACGGCAGCGCGTACAACTACTTCCAAAACGAATTCTTGAATTCCGCAACGCCGTTTACCGTTCTACCGGGCAGCCCCAACGAGCACATCCGGCCGGAGGCGCGCCGAAACGATTGGGGCGTGACCCTGGGAGGGCCGATCCGGATTCCCAAAATCTACGACGGCCGCAACCGGACCTTCTTCTTTTACAACTGGGAGCAATACCTGAACACCACGGTTCAACTGCCGACTGCCGGGGTGCTATCCGTTCCCACCGCGGCGTATCGCACTGGCGATTTTAGCGCCGCGATCGGTGCGGCCGGCAATAAGAATCTGGGTACGGATCCCCTGGGACGCGCCATCCTCGCCAATATGATTTACGATCCCAGCACAGTGCAAATCGTGAACGGGCAACGCGTTACCAATCCATTTCCGCTTAACGCGATCCCGCTGTCCCGTATGGACCCGGTGTCGCTGAAGATCCAAAACTTGATGCCGCAGCCGTTCTGCATCGCGGGACCGCCCTGCAACACGGCGGGCGTGATCAGCAATTTCCAGAATACCGAACCCTATACTCGGGACACGAATGCTCCCTCGCTCAAGGTCGACCAGTTGTTCGGCACCAAGGACAAGGTCTCCTTCTTCTGGGGCGCGACACGGACCTACTCCGCCACCTACTACGGCGCGGACGGGTACCCGGAACCCATTTCCGACTCCTTCGGCGGAGCCATCTATACGATGCGGGAGCGCCTGAACTATGACCACACCATCACCCCGACGCTTTTGCTGCATTTGGGCGTGGGCTGGGACGCCGACGATTTAGGGCGGCCGGCCGTGGTCGGCAACTATAATTCCTGTACGGGAATCGGATTGTGCAGCGCGGCGTTCAGCGCCCCGATCACCTTTCCCGAGGTCACCGGTCTCGCCGATTCCTTAGGCGGCGGTTTCGGCGCCGCTACTCAGCCTCTGGGCCCCCCGGAACGCACGGATAGCCTTTACGAGCAATTCACGTCCATCGCCAACATGACCTGGGTCAAGGCAAACCATACCTTCAAATTCGGCGGAGAACTGCGGAACGGGGGAACTTACGCTCAGAACTACAGCACGGACCTGTTTTCGTTCAGCAGCGCGCAAACGGCGATGCCTTACCTGGTGAGCACGTCCACCGTGAACGCGGTCACCAGTGCCGGTCAAAGCACTGCCAATATAGGCGCAAACCACATCGGATTCCCCTACGCCAGTTTCCTGCTGGGTGCGGTGGATACGGCCAACATCGATCCTCCCGCCCGTCCGCGCTACGGCAAGCAGCAGTGGGGGTTCTATGCGCAGGACAGTTGGAAAGTAACTCGTAAACTCACCATGGATCTGGGCTTGCGCTACGACTACATGAAATACTACCAGGAGCAATACGGCCGCTCTCCGAACTTCGCGCCGACTCTGGCGAACCCGACCGCCAGCGGCCAGCCGGGCGCGGTGATTTACCAGGCCACGTGTAACTGCTCCTTCGCCAAGAACTATCCCTTGGCATTCGGACCGCGCGTCGGCGTGGCGTATCAGGTCGCCCCCAAGACCGTGATCCGCGCCGGCTTCGGCATCGTATATGCGAGCACCGCTTATGGCGGTAATACCGGGTCTGCCTCGGCCAGCAATCCATTGGGCCCCCCCTCCATTCCCGGCAATCCGATCATGACTTGGGGCCAGGGAGTCACCGTAAACGGAACGCCGGTGACGCCGCAGCAGATCGCGTGGCCCAACCTTAGCCCGGGCTATTACCCGATCGCTGGAGTGATTCCGGGCACCGGACCGCAGTATTACGATCCCAACGCCGGAAGACCCGCCCGCCAGGAGCAATGGAGTGTCAGCGTACAGCGGGAAGTGGCTCGCAATCTGTTGGTGGAGGCTTCTTATATCGGCAACCGCGGGGCGTACTGGACAGGCGTGGGGCCCCTGGTCAACTACAACGACATCAGCACGGCTCTTTTGAGCCACTACGGGCTCAGCTTGAGCAACCCGGCCAGTCTGGCGGAACTAATCTCGCCGCTCAATTCTCCGGCCGCGGGACCGTTCCAGAATCACATTCCATTCACCGGCTTTCCGCTAACCGCTACCGTAGCCCAGTCTTTGCGGCCCTTCCCACAGTTCAATTCGGGCTTGGGCGCCGTAAACCCGCCGCTGGGCGATACCTGGTATCAGTCGGCGCAGCTCTCGGTAACCAAGCGGCTTTCCAACGGGCTCCAGGCTAACTTCGGTTTCACCTGGCAGAAGTCGCTGGATACCTTTGGCGGGACTCCGGACGTTCAAAATCAGTCGCTGGCCAAGGCGGTTTCGTCCTTGGATCAACCCCTCGTGACCCGCGTCGGCTTCACGTACACCTTGCCCAAATGGGGGTCCAACAAAGAGCTGTCGTACGCGGTTCGCGACTGGTTCATCAATGCGTTTTTCTACTATGCCAGCGGGATACCGCTTGCGGCTCCCACGGCAAACACCACCGGCTACCCCAGCAACCTCGCCTCGGCAACCCTCAACAACCTTATATTCCAAGCGGCCCCCAACGAGGTCCGAGTGCCGGGCCAGCCTCTCTATCTGAAGGATCTCAACTGCCACTGCTACGACCCCAACACGACCATCCTGTTGAATCCGGCGGCCTGGGCCAATCCCGCGCCGGGGCAGTTTGGTGGCGCGTATTACTACGGCGACTTCCGAGGGGAACGCCGCCCCGTGGAGAACGCCTCCTTCGGCCGGCACTTCCAGATCCACGAACGGATCGGCTTGAATATCCGGGCGGAGTTTCAGAACATCTTCAACCGTACGTATCTGAGCAATCCCGGTGTCGCCAGTCCGCAGACCGCTCCGACCTGCAAGCTGCCGAGTGGCGCCAACGGCGCCTGCTCCGCCGGCGAGCAGATTGTCTCCGGTTTCGGATACACCAATCCTACGTCGCTGCTCTACCTGAACCGAACGGGGCAGTTGATCGCGCAATTCGTGTTCTGAGCCCGGCAGGTTCAAAGCGCAGGGTTTCCTGAGCCCAGCATCGGCTGGCGCCGAGGCTCCTCGGCGCTCCGCTGATTAGGTTTTGCGGAAGCGGGCGAAAGTGCGCCCAAGAGCCCGGCACACCTTCCGGCGCACGAAAGCGTTACACCTCTACGGTGACGTGTTGCGCGTCTGTATCACGACCCGGTGGGAGGATCGGTCGTCTTTGCGGCTCGAATGGCTGCAGCAGGTGGTCCATCACCGAATCCCTGCGGATAAACTGGATGCAGGACATAATCCAGCGGGCGGGTGCGCACAGCCGCGAGAGGTGGGGAATGGACACGCCTACGGAACGAGAGAAGGCCAGCCTGAGCGACTATCTCGCCGCCGAGCGAACGTTTCTCGCGTGGATTCGCACGGGCCTGGCCCTGATGGGGTTCGGATTCGTTGTGGCGCGGTTTGGCCTCTTCCTGACGGAGTTCGAACTTGCCGAGGGCGGCGCAGCGGTTCAGTCGCACCGCTTCTCGCTATGGTCGGGGACCGCGTTGATCGCCGCCGGCATCGCCGTCAATCTGTGGTCGGCTTGGAGCCACGTCCACCTGGTTGCTGAACTGAATCGCGGGCAGGTCGTGCTGCCGCGTTCTCCCAAACTGGCGGCGATGGTCGCGTTGTTTCTGGCCCTGGTCGGCTTGGCGATGGCCATCTATCTGACTTTGATCCGAGAGTCCTGACGGACTGATCGTGGAGGAGGCGCTCTTGCAATCGGCGTCCGGCAACGGCATCGTCAACCAGCCCAGCAATCATTCCGTAGACGAGACGATCGAGAAGCTCCAGGGAATCCTTCAGGCCAATGGAGTCGCGGTATTTGCCTTGATCGACCATAGCGGGGAGGCGGAAAAAGCCCGAATGAAGATGCGCCCCACCAAGTTGCTGATCTTTGGCAATCCCAAGGCCGGAACGCCGCTGATGCTCGCGGCTCCCAGCTGCGCCACCGACTTGCCGCTCAAGCTCCTGGTTTGGGAAGACGCCAATCGAAAGGTGTGGATTTCCTACAACAGCCTGGCGTATCTAAAGGAGCGGCACGGTCTGCCCGACGAACTGATGTCCAACATCGCGGTGATCGAGGCGCTGGCCGCGCAGGCCGGCGCTTAACAAGATGTTATTGTCCTATTCAGCAGCCACTAAACTTCTACCCTTTGCCCCGAAACAGGAAGACCAGATCGATAATGAGGATAATAATGACAATCAATTCCATGGTGAAGTTGCGGGATTCGTGGAACTGAGCCACCATGAACTCGTAAAGCTCGCCGGCGGTCTTCAGCTTGCTGTCGACCAACTGGCGATAGTCTTCGGCTCCGACTTTCGCGGCGGCCAAGTGATACAGCCGTGCCGAAAACATGTCGCTCAGGAATTTAATCGAAGTATCGACACGCTCCGTCAGCTCGCGAATATCGAGGCGGATTCGGTTCAGGCTCTGGGCTTGGGATGACAGACGCCAGCGCGCGAAAGTTCCGGTCTTCTTTTCGAGAGAACCGTAGACATCCTGGAGCAGCCGGCTAAGCATGTGATCGTAATAGCGGAACTCGAGCAACTGCGTGTTGGCGTACTCGAGGAGCTGAATCGTGGGCTGCGCTCCCTCCGGAGTATCGTAAATGAAGGCCGCGGTCCAGCCGACGACTAGGAGGTCGTCGGGATAGTAAGACATCCGGGAGCGAAGCGTATCCGCGGTTTCGCCGGGCGAGAGATCGGCGAGTTCGCCGCGAACGATTTTCGCGATCTCACTGCCGTGGTCCTCGACCAAACCGTCGGCGGTCAAACTGGAAGCATCGCTCTTCTTGAGTTGAATGATGTAGTAGTCCTCCGTCAGCCAATCTTCCCGCGGCTTCACTAAGGCCGATTCCACTTTCTTCACTGCGTGGCGAACGGTTTTGGCGGCCGCGGCTTCGAGTTCGGGGGCGGCAATCCAGCGGCTGGAGAGGTCGATCAGCTCCGGCCAGTCGAGATCGAAGGGCAGCTCGAGTTTGAGACTCACCACCCCGTATTCGTAATAGTTCAGCTCGCCTTGGAAGCGATTTCCGCTGGAGAGGACGATAGGCTCGATTCGTTCGACGACGGGAGGGCGCTCGAAGCGGACGTATTCGGGTGAGGGATGGCGGAAGGCCGGCTCGCGGCGCGGTTCCACGCGGAGGATGGCGCGAAGCGTCTCCACGCGGATCTCTTCGCAGATGTCGTAAAGGAAGAGGATCCAGAAAGACCCGGCCAGACGCAAATCTGCCATCGCGTGCCGATTATAGCGAAATCGAGAGCGCACGCTGCCACACCGCGCGGCTCACAGTGCGGGCGAGTCGAAGGGCAACGCGTCCGTCCGGGAGTCCACGGCGTCCCGGGACACTCCTCCCCGCACACTCCCGTGCGTCGGCGAGGTTGGGGGGTGCGCTCTACTTGGACTTGGCCTCAGCCTTCCGCTTCGCCGCCCAGCGCTGGCGCATGCGTTCCGCGGCCGCCTTTCGCTGCGCGGCCGAGAAGGTCCGGCCCCGGCGTTTCGCTGGTTTCGGAGCGGCGGCCGAAGCGGTCGCGGCCAGCGGATTCTTGGGCGGCCGTCCGCGGCGCTTGGTTGGTCCCTGTAGTGCCTCGATGGCCCGAGTGAGTTTGTCTCGCTCGGCAATCAAAAGAGTGAGAATCTGATCTGTCAGCATTGACAGAATCTTAACACTCGGGCCAAGCCCGCCGCCACTGATGCGATGCACTGATCCTGCTTCGACCTGGGCCTCAGGGCGCCAGTGTTCCGATTCGCTCGGCTGTGGGCGGTATGTCGGCGCAGCCCGGAGTTACGGTCGCGATTCAATAGATACTGTCCGGGCCGCAAACGCGGCCCGCGCGGGCGACGGGCCTACTTCCCGGCTTCCTTCCGCGCCTGCTCGAACAGCAGATTGAGCGTCTTCTCGGTCCGGATGTGCCCGGCGATGCGGGCGATCCCGCCGTCCTTTTGCAGACGTGCGCGCGTGATGGCCACAGCCTCGCGGGCCTGTCGGGCGACGCGTTGCACTTCGCGGTCCACCTCTTCCTGCGTTGCCCCGACGGCCTCGCGCTCGCCGATCTTGTCCAGGATCAGCGACGCCTTCACGTCGCGCGTGGCCCGGTCCTTTTGCGACTCGCGCACTTTCTGCCAATCCAGTTGAATGCTCTTCGGGTCCACGCCCTGTCCCGCCAGCGCGCGGAGCTGGTTCTCCACGTTGACCTGGATCTGGCGGTCGATGTAGGCATCCGGCACTGGGAACTCGTGCGCGTCCACCAGCTTGTCCAGCAACTGGTGCTTGGCGTCTTCCTTGGCGCGGTACTCGCGCTCGCGCAGGATGGTGGTGCGGACCGTGTTCTTCAACTCCTCCAGCGTCTGGAAATCGCCCAGGTCCTTGGCGAACTCGTCGTTGAGCTCCGGAAGCTCTTTCTTGCGGACGGCCTTGACCACAACTTTGAACTTCACGGTGCGGCCGGCCAGGTTCTCGCGCTCGTAGTCCGCTGGATAGGTGACCTCGAATTCACGGCTCTCTTCGGGTCCGACGCCGCGCAAGTTCTCGGTAAACGCGGCCATGGTGGCTTGGTCGCCGATCTTCAGCATCAGCTCGTCCTGCGAAACCTTCTCGTCCACGCCCGCCAGGCTCTCGAGCGAGACCACCGCGTAATCGCCGTCCGCAAGCGGGCGCGGATCTTCGTTGATGTATTCGGCCTTCTGATCCCGAATCTGCTCGATGCGCGCGTCCACGTCGGCGTCGGTCACCTCCGGTTCGGTGTAGGTGATGGTGACGCCGCGATATTCTCCCAGCTCAAACGTCGGCGCGACTTCGAAGTTGGCCTTGAAGCGCAGCGGTTCGCCGCTGTGGAAGTGAACGTCGGCGACATCCGGGCGCCCCACCAGTTGCAGACGCTCCTTTTCGACCGCCGCCTGCAGGAAGCGGGGCACCAGCGCCTCCAGCACCTCCTGGCGAATGTCGGAAGCGAAGCGCGTCTTCACCAGGTTCATCGGCGCTTTGCCCGGACGGAATCCCGGCAAGCGCACCTTCGCCTGGATCTTGGCGGCCACGCGCGCGGTTTCCTGTTCGACATCGGCGACAGGAACGGTAATCTCCAGGGAGTGCTTGCATCCCTCAACAAGAGCCACGGGTTTCCTCTTTGTAGTGGTGGAGCAGGCTTAAGCCTCGGGGTGCCCTCTGGGCCGGGTGCTTCAGCACCCGGGCCCAAAGCGCAGGCGAAGCCGCATGGCAGGCCGATGCCCGCTCCCCAGCGTGCTCAGTTCGACGCCGCCAGAGCAGGTTGCGCGGCTTCCTTGAGAGCCGCCGCTTTGTCGGTGGCCTCCCACGAGAAGGTGTCTTCCGTCCGGCCAAAATGCCCGAACGAAGCGGTCTTGCGGTAGATCGGCCGGCGCAGCTTCAGCGCGTCGATCATGCCCTTGGGCGTCAGCTTGAAGTGCGCCCGCACCAGCTCTTCCAGATGCACCTCGCTCACCTTACCCGTGTTGAAGGTGTTCACGTGCACCGAAACCGGCTCCGCCACGCCGATAGCGTAGGCCAACTGCACTTCGCAGCGCTGGGCCAGACCCGCGGCCACGATGTTCTTGGCGACGTAGCGCGCCATGTAGCACGCCGAGCGGTCCACCTTCGTCGGATCTTTTCCGGAGAACGCCCCGCCGCCATGCCGGCCCATGCCGCCGTAGGTATCCACGATGATCTTCCGTCCGGTCAGCCCGGTGTCGCCGTGAGGTCCGCCGATCACAAAGCGGCCCGTGGGATTGATGTGGTACTTGGTCCCGGAGTCCACCATGTTGCCCGGCACCACCGTGTCGATGATGTGCTTCTTAACGTCGGCGCGAAGCTGCTCGGTGGTGACGTCGTCGTCGTGCTGGGTGGAGACGACCACGGCATCGATGCGCCTGGGCTTGCCGTGCTGGTACTCGACGCTGACCTGGCTCTTGCCATCGGGACGCAGATAACTCAGCTTGCCGAAGCGCCGGATCTCGCTCAACTGCCGGCAGAGTTTGTGCGCCATCATGATCGGCAGAGGCATCAGCTCTTCGGTCTCGTCGCAGGCGTAGCCGAACATCATGCCCTGATCGCCGGCGCCGCCCGTATCCACACCCATGGCGATGTCCGGGGACTGGCTCTGGATCACATTGAGGACCCCGCAGGTCTTGGAATCGAAGCCCATGCGGGCGTCGGTAAAACCGATGTCGGCGATCACCTGGCGCGCAAGCGTGGGCACGTCCACGTAAGTCTTGGTGGTGATTTCGCCCGCCACAATGCAAATGCCCGTGGTCACCAGCGTTTCGCAGGCCACACGCCCGGTGGGGTCTTCCGCGAGCACGGCATCGAGTACCGCGTCGGAAATCTGATCCGCCATCTTATCCGGGTGGCCTTCGGTCACCGATTCGGACGTGAAAATATGTCGATCTGCCATGTGCGCACTCCTCTTTCCTTTTCCTTGAAACTCGTTCCGTTTGGGGCTGTGTCTAGCGGGGTGGTCAGTCCTGGCGCGGAAACCAAAACTAAGAGTTTAGCATGGATGCCAAGAGTGCAAATGCTCAGAGAGTGTACTGCAAGACGGCCTGCATAGTATATACTCCGAAGACCGGCCGTGATACTGGTCCCCCGCTATACTGGTGCGATGATCGTTGACCCGAGTTCGCAGCCGCCGCTACACATTTATAAGCTGCTGGTGGGTTCCGTAGTGCCGCGCCCGATTGCGTTTGTTTCCACGATTTCTCCGGAGGGCATCAACAACTTGGCGCCGTTCAGTTTCTTCAACGCTGTGTGCGCCGATCCGCCGACGGTCCTGTTCTGCCCCAACCAGCGGAACCCGATCAAGGACACGCTAGCCAACGTGCGAGCCATGGGCGAGTTCGTCATCAACATCGTCAGCGAAGAAATCGCCGAGAAGATGAACGTGTGCGCGGGCGATTATCCGGCGGGTATAGATGAATTTCAGGTGTCGGGTCTGACGCCCGTGCCCAGCGGCCTGGTGAAGCCTCCGCGTGTGCTCGAAGCCCATGTCAACATGGAGTGCAAAGTCACCCAGATCATCCCCATCGGCGATAACCCCTGGGGCGGAAACGTAGTGCTGGGCGAGGTGCTGCGCTTCCACATCGACGACGCTATCGCGCATGATTTCCGGATCGATCCGGACAAGTTGCGCGCCGTCGGCCGCATGGGCGGCAACGAATACACGCGGACGCGCGACCGCTTTGAGATGATTCGCCCGGTGGTGTGAGCACCTACTGCACGTTTCGCCAGGCTTCCTGAAACAGCTCCGCCGCACGATTGAGTTGCTCTTCGGTATGGGCCGCGCACACTTGTGTGCGAATGCGCGCCTTGCCCATCGGCACCACGGGGTACGAAAACCCGATCACATAAACGCCGCGTTCGAGCAGATATTCGGCCGTGCGTCCGGCCTTGGCCGCGTCGCCGATCATTACCGGGACAATGGGGTGTTCGCCGGGAAGAATGTCGAGGCCGAGTTCGGTCATGCGGCGGCGAAAGAAAGCGGTATTGCTCATCAGGCGCCGCGGCAGATCGTGCGACGATCGCAGAAGCTTCAACGTTTCAATCGAAGCCGCCACGATGGCCGGCGCGAGCGAATTTGAAAACAAGTACGGACGCGAGCGCTGGCGCAGCAGATCGACGATGGGCTTGGCCGCCGCGACATAACCGCCGCTGGCTCCGCCGAGCGCTTTGCCCAAGGTGCCGGTGAGAATGTCGACGCGGCCCATCACACCGGTATGCTCGTGCGTGCCGCGGCCGTTGGCGCCCATGAAGCCTACGGCGTGCGAATCGTCGACCATCACTAAGGCGTTGTACTTCTCGGCCAGATCGCAGATGCCCTTCAGCGGTGCGATGTAACCGTCCATGGAGAAGACGCCGTCGGTGGCGATCAAGCGGAAACGCGCGCTCTGCGCCGCTTCGAGCTGCTTCTCCAGATCCGCCATGTCGCAGTTCTTGTAGCGGAAGCGCTGGGCTTTGGACAGTCTCACCCCGTCGATGATGGAGGCGTGGTTGAGCTCGTCGGAGATCACCGCGTCTTCGGCTCCGAGCAAGGTTTCGAACAGGCCGCCGTTGGCGTCGAAGCAGGACGAGTATAGAATGCTGTCGTCCATTCCGAGGAAATCCGCGATGCCGTGTTCCAGTTCCTTGTGCTGTTCCTGGGTGCCGCAGATGAAGCGCACCGAGGCCATGCCGTAGCCCCAGCGGTCCAGGGCGGCGCGCGCGGCGGCGATCACGCGAGGATCGTCGGCCAGCCCCAGGTAGTTGTTGGCGCACAATACCACCACGTCCTGCCCTCCGTGGAGCCGGGCTCCCGGCCGCTGCGGCGAATCGAGGATGCGCTCGGGCTTCCACAGTCCCGCGCCGCGAATTTCTTGAAGTTGCGATTCGACGTGCTGTTGGTACCCGCCCAGCATGAGTCCTCCTTATCGCGCACAACGGACTGGACGCCTGCGCGCTATTTCAGCTCCTCCCAATTGAGAATCACTTTGCCGCTATTGGCCGAGCGCATCACCTGAAACGCCTGCTCGAAATCTTTGTAGCTGAAGCGATGCGTAATCACCGGCATGATGTCGAGGCCGGATTGCAGCAAAATGGTCATTTTGTACCAGGTTTCGTACATTTCACGGCCGTAAATGCCTTTAATGTGGAGCATATTGAAGATCACATCACGCCAGTTGATGGACATCTCCTGAGTCGGAATGCCCAACATGGCGATGCGTCCGCCGTGGGACATGTTGGCAATCATTTCACGGAACGCCGACGCGTTGCCCGACATTTCCAGGGCCACGTCAAAACCCTCGCGCATGCCGAGCTTCTTCTGCGCATCGGCGACCGAGTCGTGCTTCACGTTGAGCGCCAGGTCCACCTTCACTTTGCGGGCCAGGTCCAAACGGTAATCGTTAACGTCGGTGATCACCACATAGCGCGCTCCGGCGTGGCGGACCACGGCGGCGGCCATGATGCCGATGGGACCGGCTCCGGTGATCAACACATCTTCGCCCAGCACGTTGAACGATAGCGCGGTGTGCACGGCGTTGCCGAAGGGATCGAAAATAGCAGCGGCATCGCGGTCCACGCGCGGATCGTGGCGCCAGATGTTGGTCATGGGCAGCGCGATCAACTCGGCGAAGCAGCCTGGCCGGTTCACGCCCACGCCTGAGGTGTGTGCGCACAGATGCCGATGGCCCGCCATGCAGTTGCGGCAGCGGCCGCACACGACATGCCCTTCGCCCGAGACCAGCTCGCCGGGATGGAAATCGATGACGTTGGAACCTACCGCGACAATCTCGCCGACGAACTCGTGGCCGATGGCCATGGGCACGGGGATGGTCTGTTGGGCCCACGAGTCCCAATCGTAGATGTGCACGTCGGTGCCGCAAATGCCGGTGCGGTGGACGCGGATCAGAACGTCGTTGATACCGATGCTGGGTTCGGGGATGTCTTCGAGCCACAATCCGGGCTCGGCATGCGCTTTGACAAGTGCTTTCACGGGATCTCCAGAATGCTATGGTAGCGACGGCGCTGCCCGTGAATCTACTCGCGGCTACTTGGATTCGCGTTTTTCGAACCCATCGCAAGTCATTACGGGAAGCCGCGGATACTTCGGGAACCGCGCATCCGACGCCGAGAAGCTGCAGCGGAAAAACACAGACCCGCGATCGGAGCGTACGATTACCGAGTGCGCGCAGTTGGCGCAGAGGCCGGCTGCTGTTGGCTCAGGCTGTGTGCTCGGCGGCAGTCGTTGATCGGGCATCGATCTTATGCATCCATGATCTCGGCGGTTTGCGCCGGCGCGACAGCCGTATTGTATACTGGGCGGCCATGAGCAAGGTTTCTCTGATTAATAAGTGGGCGCTGGCCGGATTGATGTGTGTGGGCTTGGGAGCTTGGTTCACGGCTCGGCCGCAGGACGACGATCCGTTGGATTCGCTGAAGGTCTGTAAGGACACGCAGAAACTGATCTTTGAGAATCAATTTGTGCGGGTGATCGACGATATGATTCCGCCGGGCGTCACCGAGCCGCGCCACCGGCATCGGCACGGCGTCGCGGTGTACCTCAGCGACTATGTCACCGAACAGATCACCGACGACGGCAAGAAGACACTGTCGCAACGGAAGTTGGGCATGGCGCAATGGGCCGAGCCTACCATTCACCAGGTGCGGAACACCGGCAATACACCTTCGCATGCGATTCGGATTGAGCTGAAATATTAGACCATTTTCTGAGTATTTATAGACCATAGCCGCAGTGGCGAAAATGGGCTGTTGCGTGTTCTGAATTCACCGCAGTAAGGGCCGCGGCCACGGCATGCTCCAGCAATTCCAGTTAGCGGATCT
>Ga0209517_10000852_pt1 | contig 49791 bp, 48 predicted proteins | sample PeaSoiMetSII2010_FD_187695 | JGI IMG/M metagenome (GOLD analysis project Ga0209517, IMG submission 187695) | Peat soil microbial communities from Weissenstadt, Germany - SII-2010 (SPAdes) (version 2) | ecosystem: Environmental > Terrestrial > Soil > Wetlands > Peat | place: Germany...
CCGGCCACGGCCGTCAACCACGGCCAGCCCCCCGCGAAATTCGCATTACCCAGCCACTCAGCTTTCAAGCCCTTCACGCGTTACTCGGACAGGCTCCTAGGCGGATGCAGCGGCGGATGCCGGCGCCACTTCGCGCGCCAGAGCCGCATTCAGCTTGCGCCGGGCGCTCACGATGTACGCTTTCGCCCCGCTCTTATTGGTGAGCCCCAGCGTACGGCTCACCGCATCGAGAGGCATCTCGTCGCCATAGTGCAACACCATCACGCGTGTTTCGACGTGGTCCAGCGTGCTCCGGATGAAGTCCCAGCTCTTCTTCCGGCTCTGCGCGCGCTCCACCATGGCGTGGATATCCCCGGCCGAGTGGTCTGGGATCTCCACCGTCAGCGCTTTGGCGCTCCAAACCGGCTCCGTGGCGCGCTTGTGCAGGGCGCTCATGCAGGAATTGCGCGTGATGGCGTAGAGCCAGGTGGAGAAACGGCAGTCGCCCCGGTAACCGGCGACATTGCGGAAGGCCCGCAACAGAATCTCTTGGGCCAGATCCAGGGCGGCCTCGCGATCCCGTGTAAACCGGTAGCACCACCGGGCCACGCGCGCGTGATGACGCCGGAATAGTTCGTCCGCGGCTTGTTCGCGCGCGTGGGGGCATTCGCCGTCGCGATAAAGGGCGACCAGTTCTTCGTCGGACGGCTGCTGATGTTCGATAATCATGCATCCATGTTGCTCCTGGATGCAATGGGAGGTCGTTTCCGGCTTGTAAAATTCTTGTAAAAAGGGGTGCGGTCCAGGCTACCGGTGAAGCTGTCTCTGAATCCCCGCCCTCACGGGGCGGGGCTATAGCCACGGGGCGTGAGCGCGGGATTCTGTTGCTCACGGGACGTTTTTGCGCTTTTTGGCCAGTTTCGACAGCACCGCTAGTTGCTCCAGGTATTGTTTCAACGGACGCGCTGGCGTGCCCCACATGACTTGGCCGGCGCGCACGATCTTGGAGGTGAGTACGCCGCTGCCCGACCCCAGCACGGCTCGCGACTCGATCCGCACTTTGTCGCCGATGCCCACCTGCCCGCCGATCACGGCGTAGTCCTCGACGACCACGCCGCCCGAGAATCCGGTTTGCGCCGCCACCACTACGTGCTTGCCGATGCGGCAGTTGTGACCCACGTGCACCAGGTTGTCGAGCTTGGTGCCTTCTCCGATAGAAGTTACACCTAGAGCCGCGCGATCCACGCAGGTGTTGGCGCCGATTTCCACTCGGTCGGCGATCTCCACGCTGCCGATTTGTGGAAACTTCTCGTACGCTCCGCCGGTTAATATGAAGCCGAAGCCATCGGCCCCGATGACGCACCCGGAGTGGAGCACCACTTGGTTGCCGATGGTGACTCCGCGATACAGGCTCACGCGCGCGTGCAGCAGGCAGTCCTCGCCGATGCGGACTTCGGCGCCGATCACCGTCCCGGCGTGGACCTGGGTGCGCGCGCCGATGCGGACGTCCGCGCCGATCGTCACCAGCGGCCCGATGTGGGCGCTTTCGGCGATCACGGCACTGGGGTCGATCACGGCCGTGGGATGAATGCCGGCGGGCGGATCGACGCGCGGGTGCAGCTTGGCGATGGCGCGGGCGATGGCTGCGCGCGGGTCGGGCACGCGAATTAAGGTTTGGCCCCCGGGCGCAGGGAAGTCGAGGGGGACCAGCAAGCATCCGGCGCGGGAGTCTCCGGCCAGTTTGGCGCCACGTCCGCGAGTCACGAAGGAGAGATCCTCGGGGCCGGCTTCGTCGAGCGGAGCGACTCCGCGCAGCTCGCGTTCCCCGTCGCCTTCAAACGGCGCGCCGAGCCAGGCCGCCAGTTCTCTTACTCGCACATCCGCCCCGGGGCAAGATTCTCAATGGCCTTCATTCTCGCCGATCCTTAGCCAACAATGAAAACAGGAATGCCTGGGCAGCGGGTTCGTTCCTGATTGCCTCCCAGCTTTTGAACGCAGCGGAGACAGCCTCGACTTGATTGAGAGCGTCGGTCCGAGACCATTCCTTCGAGGTCTCGTAATCGGCGTCGTTTCGCTGTTCATAGGCCTCCGCGAAAGTCTCGGCGATTACGCCCAACTGGTTGGAGATCGCGAGCTCCGGGCTTGGTGGCGGTCTCTTCTTAAAGATCTTGTTGAGGTCCGAAACTCTCTTATCGCAGACCCTCTTCATTTTTCCGTGCTCAAACAATCGCCCGAGGGCTGCTCGCGTCTCCGGGCGACTCCAGTTCAACGTGGTTTCGGTGACCAGAAGATGAAAGAGGGCGTAGTAGGCAGTTGAAACGGCGCGGCGTAGGCTGGCCCTCGTGCGTTTCATGATCGAGGTTGGCGAGATGGTTTGCTAGCTCAAGCAATTCGTGCGGAAGGGACATCCATCACGCCCAAGCTTCTTCCTTCATAACAGCCTGTTCGGACTGGCTGCGGTAGTTGAAGTAGGGCAGGACGCCCCACTGCTCCAAGGGCTCTACCTGCCAAACGATGGCGTCGCGGATTTGTTTGGTCACATTCAAAAGCTGCTCGCGTTTGCTGGCGGCATCCGATAGCAGGACTCTGAAGAAAACGGCGGGCTCGCCAGTCCAATCGTTTCCCAAGGAATGACGGATGTAGACAACGTTGGGATGAAGCTGGCGCTCCACCTCGGCAATGGCCGCGGCGAATTCATCTGGCTGGGCAAACGCCTTGGGAATGATCACTCCTACATTATCTCGCGCATTGACGATGGTGGTCAAAAACAGCGTTCACCGGGGCTGCGGAGTATCCCTGCGGAGTGTCAGGGGAGGCCCCGGTGAAACGTTGTCTACTGGTCGGAGGACTAGATGTCCGATTTTGCTTATCTAGTGCGCCCTCCGGTCATAAATTCTCATCCCAACCGCGATTCTCGTCGGCGTAGCTTCACAGTCGGGCTTTGGATGGCCGCTCCGGCCACACCGCGGAAAGCACAAGGCCTACGGCGATCCCCAAGGAAACCTCGAAGAACCGGTGAACCGCGATGAGCCACCCGCTGGCCGCTCGCGTCACGAGCATTACAATCGCCAGGGTGATGCTCGCGTAGCGGTAAGCACTTCTCTCAACGCGCAAAACCGCGCAAAGGACTCCCAGCAAGAAAACGGCGATGGCAAAAACCCAGATATTGCCGGGAAAGTAGGTCGCAGTCGCTGCCCCAACCGCAGCTCCGATCGCCGTGCCTGCGAAACGTTGCACGGATACCGCCAGAGCGGCGCCGAGCGTCGATTGCATGACAATCAGCGTCGAGACCAGAGCCCAATACGCTTCCGGCAAGTGAAACAGCCGGGCGACCAGGTAGGATGCCAGCGACGCCGTCGCGGTTCGAGCCGCGTTCAACAGAGTTGAGGGGTTCTCACTGGTGACAAGGAACTTGTGGATCTGCCCTATCTTCATCTGAGCTACCGTCCTTTGCTGCCTTCGGGGCTTGTTTTCCAGCCGGGCACTCAGTATAAGATGGTACCCGCACCATGTGGACACAAAACTATACTCCTCTCAACGGGAGCCTGGCTCTATCCGCGCTGGCAGCCGCTTTACCGCTGCTCGTGATTCTTCTGATGCTGGGGCTGTGGCGCAAACCTTCCTGGATGGCCGGACTCAGCGGTTGCGCGGCGGCCTTCGTGGTGGCCCTGTTGGTCTACCAGATGCCGGCCGGCCTCGCGGTCAGCTCCGCGCTGCTGGGTGTCGCCAATGGCATCCTGCCTATCGGCTGGATCGTTTTTTCCGCTCTGATTCTGTATCGCCTCACGCTCGAAACCGGAAAGTTCGAGATCATCAAGGACTCGGTGGCGCACGTCACCGCCGACCAGCGTCTGCAAGCTCTGCTGGTGGCCTTCGCGTTCGGCGCTTTGATCGAGGGTGCGGCGGGCTTCGGAACGCCCGTGGCCGTGGCCGCGGGAATGCTCGCCGGTCTGGGCTTTTCGCCCTTCTACGCCGCCGGGATTTGCTTGGTCGCCAACACGTCGCCGGTGGCGTTCGGCTCCATCGGCGCTCCGCTCATCATGCTGGCGACCGTCACGGGAATTCCGATCAATGACCTCTCCGCCGACGTCGGCCGTCTCTGCGCACCGTTGTCCTTGTTCATTCCCGCCTACCTGGTTCTGTTGATGGGAGGAATGAAAGCCCTGCGCGCGGTGGCGCCAGCCGCCGCTGTGTGCGGCATCGCGTTCGCCGGCACACAATTCTTATCCTCGAATTTCATCAGCCCTTATTTGACCGACATCCTGGCCTCGCTTTTGGCGCTGCTGGCGCTGGTCCTGCTGCTGCGCTTCTGGCACCCCGCCGATGCGCCTCGCGAGGAACGCCACCTTCCGCACAGCATGCGCGAACTCATTTCCGCCTGGAGCCCCTATTTGCTGCTGGTGATGTTCGTTCTGATCTGGGGCCCGGACGCCGTCAAAGCGGTCTTGAACCGCGCCGCCACATGGATTATTCCCTGGCCGGGACTGCACAACCTGGTGCAGCGCGTCCCGCCGGTGGTGGCCCAGCCCGGGCCTTACGGCGCTACCTTCACACTCAATCTGCTGAGCGCCTCCGGAACCTCGTGCCTGTTTGCAGTGTTTGCCGCTGCCGCGTTTTTGCGCGTCTCGCCCAGCAACCTGGGCAAGTACACCTGGATGACCGCCAAACAGCTCGCGCTACCCATGGTGACCATCTCCAGCGTGCTGGGTCTGGCCTTCCTGATGAACTACTCCGGCGCCACTGCGACTCTCGGCCTGGTCGCCGCCGGCACGGGCAAGGCGTTCCCGTTTGTCGGAACCTTCATGGGATGGCTGGGAGTGGTCCTCACTGGAAGCGACACCTCGGCCAACGCCCTCTTCGGGAGCCTGCAGGAAATCACCGCCAACAGCCTGGGTCTGAAGCCCACTCTGATGGCGGCGGCCAACTCTAGCGGAGGCGTCCTCGGCAAGATGATCAGCCTGCAGAATATCGCCGTAGCCGCGGCCGCCACGGGCATGGCCGTCAGCGAGGAGAGCAAGCTGTTCCGCTTCACGCTCAAGCACAGCCTGTTTCTCTGCGCAGTGATGGGGCTGCTGGTGTTGTTCTATACCTACGTGATGCCCAGTTGGGCCATCTAAAACCGTTATGTCGCCACGCACATCGTTTCTAAGCAGGTTGATTGGGCTCTACTCCATTGGGGTGTCGTTATCCATGCTCACGCACAAGCAGGCCATGATCGACATGGTGACTGCGCTCCTTCACAACCCTCCGGTGCTGTACCTGGCCGGTGTGATCGCGCTGAGCGTCGGGCTGGCGATGGTTCTCGGACACAATGTCTGGTCGGGCGGCGCGTTGCCGGTCGCCGTCACGCTCATCGGGTGGGGGTCGCTGATCAAAGGCCTGCTGTTGTTGTTCCTATCGCCGGAGGGGGCTTCTGGGTTCTTTCTCGAACAGCTTCACTACGGACCGTACTTTTATCTCTATGGCACCGGGTTACTTCTTCTCGGCGTCTACCTGACCTATGCGGGGAGCCGGTCGACCGCGCGCTAAGCGACTTGGCGGGAGACACTCTACTGGGCGTCCGGGCCGCCTCGGTGTGAGATCATAAGCCAAAGCCATGAACCCCGGAACCAGGCTGGGACCCTACGAGATCCAAGAGCGGCTTGGCGCGGGTGGCATGGGCGTGGTCTACAAAGCCCGCGACACTCGCCTGGATCGATTCGTCGCGCTGAAAGTCCTTCTTCCTGATAAGGTTGGCGATCCGGAACGCAAGCGAAGGTTTATCCAAGAAGCCAAGTCGGCCTCGGCCTTGAACCATCCCAATATCGTCGTGATTTACGACATTGGCAACGATGCCGGCGTGGACTACATGGCGATGGAACTGGTCCCCGGCAAGCCGCTCGACCAGTTGATTCCGCGAAACGGCATGAGGATCAACGATCTGCTGCGCTCGGCCACCCAGGTCGCCGACGCCCTGGCGAAGGCGCACGCGGCCCAAATCGTGCATCGCGATCTGAAGCCCGCGAACGTGATGGTGACCCCGGACGGCCTGGTCAAGGTGCTGGACTTCGGCCTGGCGAAACTGATCCAACCGGAGCAACGGCAAGGCGATGAAACCGCCACCGCCCAAACGGCAACAATGGGGGCGCACACCGAAGACGGCACGGTGCTCGGGACCACGGCGTATATGTCGCCGGAGCAAGCCGAAGCCCGACCCATTGATGGGCGTTCCGATGTCTTTAGTTTTGGCGCGATGCTGTACGAGATGGCCACCGGACAACGGGCCTTCAGCCGCGAGACGCGTTTGTCCACGCTGGCGGCGATTCTGCGCGAGGAGCCCACGTCGGCCGCCCAGATCCGCACCGATCTGCCGCGCGACTTGGCCCGCGTGATCGCCCGCTGCTTGCGCAAGGACCCCGCGCGGCGCTATCAGAATGCCGCGGACTTGAAACTGGAGTTGGAAGAACTGCGTGAAGAGTCGGATTCCGGAAAGTTGACGGCCACTGCGCCGGCTGGGAAGCCGGTTACCACCAGGCGCGAGTGGATCGGCGCGGGGCTGACAGGGTTGCTGGTGGTGATTGTCGCCGGCTTGTATTTCTGGGGACGCTCCCAGGACTCGCCGAAGACCGAAGCCGCACTCAAGCCCGTGCCGCTCACCAGCTACACAGGCGTCCAGCGGCTAGCCAGTTTTTCGCCGGATGGGAACCAGGTGGCCTTCTCCTGGAACGGAGAAACCCACGACAACTACGACATCTATGTGAAGCTGGTGGGCCAAGGCGCTCCCCTTCGTCTCACCACCGATCCCGCGCATGACGATAGTCCGCGCTGGTCTCCGGATGGCCGGAACATCGCGTTCCTGCGCTTTTCGCAGGACACCAGCGCCGCCGTCTTCCTGGTACCGCCGCTCGGCGGGCCGGAACGAAAAGTCGCCCAACTGTATTTTCACGATCCCCGCGGACCCTTAACCAATCAGTTGAGCTGGTCTCCCGACAGCAAGTTTCTGATCGTGTCCGCGGCCGCCACTCCGGATGGGTTCGATCGGTTGGTGGCGATTTCCCTGGAGAGCGGGGCGATTCGCCCGCTGACCAATCCGCCGCCCCACACCGATGACGTCGAACCGGCTCTTTCTCCCGATGGCCGCTCCCTGGCGTTTGCCCGCGTCAGCGGCCTGAACATCTCCCAATTGCTGATTATGCCGGTGTCGGAGACGCTCGAACCGCGTAGCGAGCCGCGAATCTTGCCGCTGACGGAAGCAGCTCCGTCCGAGCCCGCATGGACCGCCGACGGCCGCGACCTTCTGTTTACTACTGGCTCCAGCAGTGCGAATGTCACGCTCTCGCGGGTTCCCGCATCCGGGTCCGGAAAGTCTTCGCCGCTGCCCTTTTCCGGAACCGGAGCCATGGGTCCATCCATCGCGCCGCAGGGCCACCGGCTCGCCTATACCCACGTTTTCCAGGACACCAACGTATGGCGTGTGTCTCTGACGGCAGCGGCGGCGACGTCGAAGGCTCCTCCGGAAAGGCTGATCGCTTCCCCGTTCCGGGAAGTGTTCCCGCAGTATTCTCCCGACGGCCAGCGCATCGCGTTTCATTCCGATCGCGACGGCACCGTCCAGATCTGGACCTGCCACGCCGATGGCTTGCGGTGCGTGCAACTCACCAACATGACTGGCCTGACCCAGGGCACACCGCACTGGTCGCCGGACGGGCAACGGATTTCCTTCGACTCCAACACCGGCGGCCGTTGGGAAATTTACACCGTTGCCGCCGACGGAGGCCCGCCTCGCGCCGTCACCAACGATCCGTCCACCAACATCATCTCCAGTTGGTCGCACGACGGGCGCTGGATCTATTTCTCGTCTAACCGGAGCGGCCGGTTCGAGGTCTGGAAGGCCCCTTCGCAAGGCGGCGCGGCCGTGCAGGTGACTCGAAACGTAGGTCAGGCGACGATGGAATCTCCCGACGGCAAGGATCTGTACTTCACCAAGAACGACGGCGTCGATGGTGTCTGGAAAATGCCGGTGGACGGCGGCCCCGAATTGCAGGTGCTGAAACAGCCCATTCACCGCTACAACTTTGCAGTCACCGAACTGGGCCTGTACTTCACGCGGGAGCGCGGTTCCGATGGGTCGTCAGAGGTCCAGTATTTGAACTTCTCCACCGGCGCGATCAGCGACATTGCCAAGATCGAGGGCACCGTCGATTTGGGACTGGCCGTCTCTCCCGATCGCAAGTCGCTGGTGTTCGCCCAGGCCGATTACCGCGGGAGCAACCTGATGCTGGTGGACGGATTCCGGTAGCCCCGGGCGTCAGGCCGGGGATCCCCGCCCTGACGGGCGGGGCTATTTCACCACGGCTTGTGTGTAGGCGCCGGTTCGCCAGTTCGGGACGCAAAAACCGATCGCATTCGTCTTTGCGGGGTGCTGGTTCGTCATAATGAAGAATGCCGCCCACATTGAGCCCCACGCCACACACGTCCGTTGCCGAAAGCCGCGCCGCTCGGGAGATCCGGGAGGTTTTTCAATCCGGCCGCCCGATCACTTACATCCGGTCGTCGGAAGAGCAGCGGGCGCGGCTTCTGCTGGAGGAAGTCGCGCGGGGGCTGCTACCGTCGGGGCCGATTCCAGTTTGGACTTGGAGCGTAACGGAAGGGATGCGCCTGGGAGGCCGGCCCGTGGAGGCCGCGACCGATACGCCGCGCGGCGCGCTGGACTTCGTCACCGCGCACCCGGGCGCTGGTATTTTCCATCTCAAGGATTTTCACGAGCCGCTGCGCGATTCTTCGGAGATCCGGCGGCGGCTGCGGGACGTTTACGAAAGCTGCCTGGATCAGAATAAGTTCGTCGTCATCACTTCGCCGGTGCGGTTCATTCCGGAGGAGATCGAGCGCAGCATGATTTTTCTGGAGCTGCGGCCTCCCGACGTGGTCGAGCTGGCGGAGTTCCTGCGCGGCGAGTTGCAGGCGCGGGAGGAGGGCACGGTCGATGTCAGCGAGACCACGCTCGAACAAACCGCACGCACGCTGCTGGGATTGACGCTGGATGAAGCGCGCTATGCGTTGCGGCGCGGCCTGGCGGAGGATCTGAGCCTGGGGCCCGCTTCGATGCGCGCGATGCTCGAAGAAAAGCGGCTGCTGGTGAACCGCGGCGGAGTGATCGAATACATTTCCGAGCCGCGCGACCTGGGCGAGGTCGGCGGCCTGGAAATCCTGAAAAAATGGCTGCTGGAGCGGCGGAAGCTGTTTCAGATGCGCGACACCCTGAGCAGTGAGATCGTGCCCAAGGGCGTGCTGTTCATGGGCATTCCGGGCTGCGGCAAAAGCCTGTGCGTGAAGGCCATCGCCTCGGCGTTCGAGCTGCCGCTGTATCGCGTAGACATGATCGAGATGTTCTCCGGCCGCCACGGCAAGCCCGAAGGCGCGTTCGTCGCGGCGTGCAAGATGATGGAGGACATGGCGCCGGCGGTGCTGTGGTTCGACGAAATCGAGATGGCCATCACCTCCACCGAGACGAGCGGCGAGCAGGGACGCATCTTCGCGTTCTTCCTAACTTGGATGCAGGAGAAGACGCGCGGGCTGTTTGTCGCCGCTACCGCGAACCGGATTGACCTGTTACCGGCTGAAATGATCCGCAAAGGGCGCTTTGACGAAGTGTTCTTCGTGGACTTGCCGCTGGAACACGAGCAGATCGAGATCTTCAAGATCCACCTGAGTCGCCGCGGGATCGACCCGGCAGCGTTCAACCTGCCACAGTTGGTTTCGTTCACCAGCGGATGGACGGGCGCCGAGATCGAGCAGTGCGTGATCTCGGCGATCACCCGGTCGCGGCTGGAGGAACGGGAGCTGACCGAGCACGATTTGATCAGCAACGCGGTCAAGAGCGTGCCGCTTTCGCGCACCATGAAGGAGCAGATCAGCCACATCCGCGGCTGGGCGTTCGAGCGGGCGATGCGGGCGTCGTTGAATCCGGTGGGGCGGTAGTTGGGGCGCGGATCGGCTCGCTTGGGTTCGTTTTGTAGTTGGGTTGACTTGATTTGGGATCAATCACTTAAGTCAGGAATTGCGGGGTATTTGGGGCTTTGCCCGCCCGATGAGCACGTGGCTATGGACATGATGTGGGCCACAAATGTGGTTGATGGGTAAAATTCGCCTGATGTTCGCCCGGCGAGTCCGCTGGAAACCGAGTTTGATCGCCGCCCGGCGGAATTCATCCGCGCGGGCGCTAGGCATGAACGATTTCGGTGGTGTCGAGCGGCATCGGCGTTCCGCTCTCACGGTGCTCGGCTTTGATCATGCGGAACACCTCGGCCAATTCCGCGAGCGCTTGTTCTGCGGTTGGCATCAAAGCATGACACCCGGCAAGCGAGGGAATTTCGGCGACCCAACCATCGGGCTGGTTGCGGTAGAGCACGACCTTGTAATCCTCGAAGCTCATGGTCTCAGTCTACAGCTCGGGGCGTCTGAACAAAGCCTCGATATTCCGGTTGGCGCGCAATACGCGAAGGATCAGGACGTCTTCGTCCTGGATTCGGTAGAGGATCACGTACTCTCCTACTGGGAAGCTTCGCAGGGAGGGCCGCAGATCCTCGTCGCGGGAGCGTCCCAGGTTAGGATGGCTGGCAGGATGAAGCGGGCGGCGATGGAATCGACGAGGCGGTCGCCGACTTCCATACTCCCGCTATTGTTGGCAATGTAGTACCAAATGTCGTCGAGGTCGGAATCGGCTTGCGGTGTGCGGAGGTGTCCCATCAGCGGGACTGGGTCTGTTCGATGGCAAGCCGGGCGCGTCCGCGCTGCTTCACGCTTTCGGCAAGCTCGCGCATCGCCTCCTGGCTGATGGTGCGGCCTTCGCCGCGAGCGAGCGACGCTTCCGCCTCATCGACGGCGGCGAGGATTTCGGCGCGCGTGCGCTCACGTTCCTCCCACAGGGAGAGTGCCTCCTTCACCGCGTCCTCCTCGCGCCGCAGGCGTCCGCTCTCAATTGCCTGGCGGACAAATGCTGCCTGGTCGGGCGTGAGTTGGACTTCCACGCCTTTAGGGCTTGTCAGGAAATAAGTAGAACAAGTTAAAGCGATTTTGTTTTATACTCGTGGATAGTGAATCACGAGGACGTTCGGTTACGATTTCGTTTTTTGTCGGCCTTCTTGGACGAGCGGATGCGGCGACTGGTGGCGGCTGCGGAGAGTGCGGCTATTGGATACGGAGGCGTTTCAGTGGTTGCGCGGGCGACAGGCGTGTCGCGTAGGGCGATCACCGAAGGAATGAGGGAACTGAGTCAGCCGAAAGTGTCGCGTGAGGCTGTGCCCCCGCAGTTCCGGGTTCGGCGGAAAGGTGCGGGTCGAAAGAGAGCTGTCGACAAGGATCCCGGCCTCCGCGAGGACTTGGACCGACTCGTGGGATCCCGCAACGCGAGGAGATCCGGAATCGCCCCTTCGCTGGACCTGCACGAGCGTACGGGTTTTGGCGGAGGAACTCCAGCGCGAGGGTCATGCTGTCAGTTATCAAACCGTGGCGCACTGCTTCACGAGATGGATTACAGTTTGCAGGCCAACCAGAAGAAGTTGGGCTCTGCGCGAGAATTCGTGGAAGCGGGCATTTCACGCTGCTTTGGTGAGGGTCACAAATTCTGTCTTGGTTACCGCCATCCGTTGAGCCTTCCACAGCAGATATTGCAGGTTCTTGTAGCCGCGGCCGCGCCGGAGAAGGCTTTTGATGTTTCCATTCACCGCTTCTACTACACCCATCGGCACTTTGGTGCGGCAGTAATTCAGGATGCCCTCCAGGTGATCCAGCAACATCTGAGCCAGCTTCTCAAACGGCTTCAACCGCTGCCAACGTAACTGATCCATCCAGCTTTGTAGATAACGCAGCATCGCGCCTTCGTAGTGATAGGTCCAAAGCCGGTCCAAGCTTTCCTTCAGCAGATACGCTTTCATGACCCGCCGGTTGAGCGCAAACAGGTGATTCAACTGCCGCTTCTGGCCGGTATCGAGGTTCACCCATCGGCTCAGCAGCAGCCAGCGCTGGCCCTTGACCACGCCTGGCATGCGTCCGCCCTTACGGAAAAACTCCGCCCGCCGCACTTCATCCACAGCGGCGTTGGCGTGCTGCACGATGTGAAACTTGTCATAGATGATCCGGCAGCGCGGCGCCCATTGCTCGATGCTGCGCCGGCACGGCTCCCACATATCCACGCAGGCCGCCTCAATCCCGCGCCGCTGCCGGGCACTCAGTTCTCTCTCCAAGAATCCGTCCAGGCTCTCTTTCTTTCGTTCCTACCCGAACCACAAAGGCTCCCCGGTCTCCAGGTTGCACACCACACTTAGGAACTTCTGCTTCTTGCCCAGATAGATTTCATCCACCCCCATCTGGCGCAAGGCGAGCTTCCGCCGCGACGCATTCCACCGCTCCAGGTATCTCCCATCGATCGCCCGCACCGTGCTGGCAGCCAGCCCGAACTGGCGCGCCACCTGCCGGGCCGAAGCCATCTCACACGCCAGCCCCACGGCATCTTCAAACCTCTTAGAAAATGGGGCTTTGCCCGGCAACAGCGGCACCTTTTCGCGCTTGACGCCGCAGTCCGGGCACTTCACTCGATACACTTCAACGAACACCGTAGCTATAAATCCGCTCCAGGGAAGATCCCGGACAGCCCGCTCGTTAGTGTCATAAATCTCCCGGAACTTGCGGCCGCAACCAGAGCACTCGATTTTCCGGTTCCCCCGCTTACGCCGGATCCACAGCTTCAGGTCGTTTCCTCAATCTCGTGTTGATAGACCCGATATCCGGGCCAGTCTAGAATCCTGGTGAACTCGTTATCCGCCGGCAACCTGCGAGTTTAGCCGAAATCAGCACTTCCAGCCGGTCCCACAGATTCCTGCGCAGAGCCGGTTATAGGGTCTTGATTTAGGGTCGGGGCCGCGCATTTTCTTCTAAACCCCGGCGGACCGTCAAACGTCCTACAATTAGGGCTGGAGGCGGCCTCTATGAAGCTCGGCGTCATGAAGGCGATGGGCGTGGCGGTGGTATTGGCGGGCTCGGCGCTGATGGCGCAGCGCGGAGGCTCCCCACAAACGGGCGGCGGCGGATTTGGCCGCATGATCAATCCCGGCGGAGCTCCGGCGCCGGGTGGCGTCGGATTCGGCCGGTTGATCTATCCCGGCACGGGTGGTCCGTTGGTGGCGAGGGGGTCTCGATCCGGGGGAACAGGCTACATTGCGCCGCCAGGGATAGCGCATCCCTACAGTCACGGTGGAGCGGTTATCGTGCCCTACCCGGTGTTCTACGGCGGCGGTTACTACGGCTACGATGCGCCGCCCGCGCCCTACGCCGGCGGGTATTACACCGATCCGTCCGGACAGCGGCAGGACGCCCCGGCGGTGATCCTCAATCAGAACTTCGTCCCGGATACGGCGAATCCGTCGTTCCAGGATTATTCGAACGTTCAGCTTCCGCCGCCGACCCTGCGGCGTTACGACAATACATCGCAGCCCTATCAAGACCCCGCGGTCCAAGCTGGCCCGTCGGCGGCCCCGAACGATCAGCCGTCGGTGTACCTGATCGCGCTTAAGGATCACACCATCTACGCGGCCATCGGTTATTGGACCGAGGACAAAACGCTGCACTACATCACGCCGGAAAACGTCCACAACCGGGTGACGCTGGACCAGGTGGATCGCGCGTTTACCAAGCAGCTCAACGACGAGCGCCACGTCGACTTTCGTCTGCCGGAGTAATACAATAGCCCGGATGGGCCCGCTCAACGACGCAAAGCTGGTCGCGTTTCTCGCGACCTCTGACGCGGCGCTTGCCATCACCTTTTATCGCGACGTGCTGGGATTGCGTTTATTGGAGGATTCTCCCTTCGCGCTGGTGTTCGACGCTAACGGCGTGATGATCCGCGTGCAGAAGGTTAAGGAGGCTGTCGTGCCTCCGTACACTGCGCTGGGCTGGGAAGTCGAGGACATCGCCGGGACGGTGAACCGGCTGCGGGGCGCGGGAGTGACTTGCGAGCGCTTCCCGGGGATGTCTCAAGACGAGTTGGGGATCTGGCAATCACCCAGCGGCGCTCGGGTGGCTTGGTTCAAGGACCCGGAGGGGCTTATTTTGTCGGTGACCGAGTTTTGATTCGGGCTCTGACTCAGGAGGATGAGCATGACGCCTTCAACGTACCGGCGGCAGCCGCCGCCCTTTGTGGTTCGATGTCTGCTGGGCGTCTTTGTGGATGGGGTCATGAACCCCTGGGGTTGGACCTTCGAGAAGCTGGGGCGAGCCGACCGTATGTTCAAATCTTTCCGCGAGCGGCAGCTGCGCCGCTTGGAGAAGGAGAATCCGTTCCAAAACTATACCCCCGGCGGGCAGGACGTGTTCGTCGCGACCTTCGCCAAGAGCGGCACGAACTGGCTGATGCAGATCGTCACGCAACTGGCCTGGCACGGGAAGGCCGAGTTCGAGCACATCCATTATCTGGTCCCCTGGCCGGATACGAAGGCGATGGGGCCGATGAAGGGATTTGCCGTTCCTATCGAGGACGACTCGGGCTGGAAGGCGTCTCCGGAACGCAAGCGGGCCGTCAAAACGCACTTGGATTGGGAGTTCATTCCGTACTCAGAGCAGGCTCGCTACATTGCGGTCATATCGCGATCCCAAGGACGTCTTTGTTTCCGGCTACCATTTTTTCAAGGAAAGCCTGATGGGCCGGGGGCTCTCCACCGAGACGTGGATCAAGCTCTTTCAATCGAAGCACTTTCCCATCGGAGGATCGTGGGCTGTGAACGCGGCCGGCTATTGGGCCCAGCGGCATCGTCCCAACGTGCTTGTGCTGTCCTTCAAAACCATGAAGCGGGATCTCGAAGGAACCGTGCGCAAGGTGGCGGAGTTTCTGGACATTCATCTCACTGAGGAAGAGACGGGCGAAGTTTGCGCGAAGTCGTCCTTCGCTTATATGAAACGCTTCGAAGAGAAGTTCGAAATGTGGGACTTGATTCCCTGGCGCAAGCACTCGGCGATGATCCGGAAGGGCGCGCAGGGGGGCGCGTCGGAAGTGCTCAGCATCCCGCAGCAGCGCGATATGGATGCTTACTTCATGGCCGAGCTGAAGCGGCTTGGATCGGACTTGCCGTACGAGGAGTTCGCCGATGTCACGCCGGGAGCGGAAACGCGGGAAGGCGCGGCTGTGGGCCGGGGTTAAAGCGGGCCTTTTGGCCTTTGCGACTTAGCGTCTTGGCGAGAGAAGAATTTATGTCTCTCGCCAAGACGCTAAGTCGCAAAGAGCTGGCATCCATCCCCGATGATCCTGGCCCTCATAAACCTGGCGAGACTATTGGGTCGCTGCTAGGCCGGCTTGAAGCTTTTCCCAATCGGCGGCTTCTCCGAACTTGAACCCGGCGAGCGATGGATCAATGTTGCGGAGCAGGCCGGTCAAGACCGCGCCTGGGCCTACTTCGATGAACCTGGTGACTCCGGCGTCGGCTAGCGCTCGAATGGTTTCGTGCCAGCGGACTGGGTTGGGGATCTGTTGGAACAAGCCTTCGCGCGCTTCCGCGCCGGTGCGGACTTCCCGGGCTTGCCAGTTGTTGATCAAGGGGACGGCGAGGTCGCGGAATACGGTCGCATCGAGATCCGGACGCAGGCGGTCTTGCGCGGGCTGCATCAAAGGACAATGGAAGGGCGCGCTCACGGGCAGCATGATGGCGCGCTTGGCGCCCGCGGCCTTGGCCAGTTCGGCGGTGCGCGCGACGGCCGCGGCGTTTCCGGCGATCACTACTTGCTCGGGAGAGTTCAGGTTCGCCGCGGTTACCACTTCGCCTTGCGCGGCTTCGGCCAGGATCGCGTCGAGCTGGCCTTCGGGCAGTCGCAGTAGCGCCGCCATCGCGCCGACTCCGGCGGGCACGGCTTCCTGCATGTACTGGCCGCGTTTTCGGACCAAGCGCAGTGCGTCGCTGAAATCTAGCGAACCGGCCGCGACCAGCGCTGAGTACTCGCCCAGGCTGTGGCCCGCTACGTAATCGGGATGAATGCCCTGCCCCGCCAGCACCGCGCAGGCGGCCGTCGACATCGCTAGCAGCGCGGGTTGTGTGTTCTCGGTTAGCTTGAGCTCGTCCTCGGGGCCCTCGAAGCACAGCTTCGATAGGGGGAAGCCCAGCGCTGCGTCGGCGGTTTCGAACACGCTCGCGGCTTGGGGATACGCTTCGGCCAGGGACTTGCCCATTCCAGCGAACTGGGAGCCTTGGCCTGGAAACAAGAATGCGGTTTTGGACATGAAGTCGATTGGTTCCGTTGTGGGGCAGGATGGAATCCTGCGCGCCGGTTGGTAACCGGCGCTCTACAGTACTGCGCTGCGCCAGGGAAGGCGGGTTATCAACCCGCCGCAGGTTGCCAACCTGCCCCACTTGCTGCAATACAGCTTGGGAACTGAGCTGCCTGCGGCTATTGGCCGATACTCAAAAACACGTTCTGCGGGCTCTGGGCCGCTCCGCCTACGCTCAACTGGACGGGTTGATCGCCCAGGGTGGTGCTCAGCGGAATGGTGATCCGCACTTGGTACAACCCCGGTCCTACTAATCCTGCAAAGAGGGGAACCAAGGTCTGCCCACCCAACGTCACGGTGACACTCGAATTCAGCGGGAAAGCGCCGGTGAAGGCGGTGCCGGTCGGGAACTGCGATGCTGGTCCCAGCCCCAATCCGTACAGATCGATGGTTTCTCCGGCCCTCGGCGCATGTTGCACGCTCGGGTCGGCCGAAAAGTTGCCCACGATCTGGCCCGTTACGGGATCGACCGCGGTCACGTAATACTTCGGGGGCGAAATGCCGGGCGCGGCTCGGGCGTAGATGGCGGGTAAGAACGTATTGCTAGTGATCGAGTAGCCGCTGCTGAGGCTGCCGTTGTTGTTCACCACCATCTGGACGGGACCGAGGCGCACCGCGGACGGCACCAAAACATTGATCTGCGTTGGGCTGACGGAAGAAGGTACGGCTGGCTGCCCGTCGATGGTCACGGATACTCCGGCCAGCGAAGTCAGCAACGGCTGGCCCGCGGCAGGCGACCAGGTCTGCGTCGTATTCGCCAGGTTGTTGCCATAGATGGAGACCCATGCTCCGGGAGCCAGACCGGCCGAACCAGTCCACGGCTCGGCGATGCCGCCCTGGAGGATGGACGGTCCCGGCGGCCCGGCGGCGGCCTCAGTGATCGTGAACGACTGCCCCGCGATCGTAATCGCGCCACTTCGCGCCGCGCCGGTGTTTGCGTCCACCGTGTAGGGGACCGCGCCACTTCCTACGCCGGACAATCCGGTGGAACCGATGTGAATCCAGGTGGCCGTGGTAGTGGCACTCCACGCGCACCCTTGCAGGGCGGTAACGGTAATCGAACCAGTACCGCCCGAGCCGTTAAACGAGTTGGTGTTCCCGCTCAGAGTATACGTGCAAGTGTTGGGCGCATTAATGGTGAAGGGCACCTCCAGGATCAGTGTGTTATTCAGGTACAATTGCACTTTCCAGTTGCCACCCATGTTCGCCGGGGGCGCCCCAAAAATCTTTAGCCCGGATGCGTCACTGTCGCACTCTATGAAGAACCCCCCGCTCCCGATGGGAATGGGATAGATGGCGCCCGCCGCAGCGTACAGCGAGCCATCGGGAGCGTAGTACCTCGAGGTCAATTGATCGCCTGTGTTCAGGCCTTGCATGACGAAGTAGAGGTAGGCTTCTGGGTCGGACGGTTGGAAAACCGTCGAGACCGGCGGAACGTTCGGTGCGCCTCCGCTGGTGGTGCAAAAAGATCCCTGCGCCCCCGAGACTTTACTGATGGAAAATTCATAGATGATTCCGGACGGTCCCAGTAACGCATTTTGGGTGACCGTGACCACTTGCCCAGCGACCAACAGAGAACCGACCCGCGAAGTTTGGACGGAGTTCTGGTCGGCCGTGAACGAAACCGGGCCAGGGCCGACGCCCTGTGATCCGCTGGTAATGTGAAGCCAAGACGTGGGAGTGGTTGCCCCCCAGGAGCAACCATTTTGCGTGCTTACGTTGAACTGGTACGGCACGGACGTCTGAGCGGTGTATTGCGCTTCCGCTGCAATCACCTGATAGCCGGAACTGTCTACTACTTTGTAGGTACACTGTCCGAACGCCACGGTTCCGAAAGCAATCGTAACCGCCGCGATGTAAAAAGACACACGACTCATGAATGCTCCGCCCCCCTTCGAAGGCTCGGATGTTGGAACACATCCCGCCGGAGCTTTAGTTTACAGCATTCTGAGCTAAAAAGTGGTGCTGGAGGGCATAGGGCACCACGGTGCCGGCAGCGCATGGCGCTGCCCCACTGGGCTAGCGCTGAAGGCTCAGGAACACGTTTTGTGCGCTCTCGACACCTCCGCCCGGGTCGAGGAGGATGGGCTGGTCGCCTGGCGCTAACGTGGCTGGGATGATGATTCGCATCTGGTACAGGCCTGGGGCTACTAGCGCGGCGAAGCTCGGAGCGACGGAGGCTCCGCCCAGCACGACGTTCACGGTCGCTGTCAGCGGGAAGGCGCCGGTGAAGTCGGCGTCGGTCGGAAACTGCGTGGCTGGACCTAGTCCCAGCGCGTATAGATCGATGATGTCCCCGGCGCGGGGCGCCCTGGTTACTCGGGGGTCGGCGGAGGGATTGCCCACCAACTCGTTGGTCAAGGGGTCGACCGCCGTAACGTAATAGCGCGGAGGCGATGTGCCGGGGGCCGCGTTGCTGTAAATCGCCGGCAGAAACGCCGTGCTCTGGATCGCGTAGGGCGGGCCGGTGACACTGTTGTTGGCGACTACGATTTGCACTTGACCTACGTGTATTCCGGACGGTACCAGCACGTTGACCAGCGTCGGACTCACATAGGAGGGCGCGGCTGCTATGCCATCTACCGTCACGCTCACTCCTGCTAGCGTTGTCGCCAGCGTCTGGCCCGGCGTGGGCGACCAGGTCTGGGTTGCATTGGCCAGATTCGATCCGTAGATCGAGACCCACGCGCCCGGAGCAATGCCCTTGGTGTAGGTCCAGGGGTCGGCGACACCGCCCGGCGTAATGACAGGCCCTATGGGTAGGCCCGATACCTGGCTCACGGTGAAGGCTTGTCCTGCGATCACGATGGTCGCGGTTCGGGTGTCCACCGAGCTTACGTCCACGGAGTAGCCGACCGAGCCGCTGCCGATTCCCGACGCTCCGGAGGTGATGTGTACCCAGGTCGCGCCCGGCGATGCCGAGGCCGTCCACGGGCAGCCCGGGTCGGCGGTTACGGCTACGGTTGCACTTCCGCCCGTGGCGGGGAAACTGGCTGCGGTCGAGCCGATGGCGTAGGTGCAATTGGAGCCGGCCAACATCGTAAAGGACGTGGTGATGACCAGCACTCCGTTCACCTGGACTTTGACCGTCCAGAGGCCGGTCTTGTTGGCGGCGGGCGTTCCGCGGATCATGATCCCGGGGTCCTCCCAGCAGCCGAAGGGAACCAGCGGAGGCGCTGTCACGGTGCCGCCCGCGCCGGCGTACAGCGTCCCGTCGGGGGCGAAATACTGGTCGGAAATCACATCTCCGCCGCGCACTTGCGTCACCGCGACGTACAGATAGGCAGCGGCGTCTGTCGGAGCATAGGAGGTCGTCGCAACCGAGGCGTCGTTGCACGAACTGATCGAGTTCGGGAAAGGGATGCGAGTCATCCAGATTGGCCCCAGCTGGGCCGGCGGTCCGCCCGTCGCAACCTGTGTGATCGCGACCGGCTGGCCGGCCACGTTCAGAAATGCCGTTCGCGAATCACCGGGATTGGCGCCCACGGTGAATATGGTGGTACCCGGTCCTGCTCCGGAGGACCCCGCCGTGATGGTGATCCAGAGCACATTACTGACGGCGGTCCAGGCGCAACTGTTGGTGGTGGTCACGGTGATCGAATTTCCGGCGCCACCGGCCGGCGGCACTGATAACGACGTGTAGCTCAAGCCGTAGGAGCAGTTGCTGGTGCCGGTAATCGTGAAGTTGGCGGTAATCACCCAGACGGAATTCACGAACACCTTGACGGTCCAAAGGCCCGGCAGATTCGCGGGCGGCGCTCCGACGATCTTCATGCCTTGATCTTCGACGCACACGGATTGAGCTTCGGCGGGCACGGTGTAGGAACTGCCCGCGTTGGTGTATTGCGTGCCGTCCGGAGCGAAGTATTGGCTGGAGATCACATCGCCTTGGGCGACTTGAGTCACGTCTACAAACACATAGGCTGCGGCGTCGGTCGGCAAAAATGTGGTGACGACGCTCGGCGCGGGATTACACGGAGCTGTGCTGACTGTCTTGACCGTGCTCGGCACCTGGGCGTTCGACATCCAGATCTCCTGGACCTGAGCCACCGGGCCCAGAACAGCCACTTCGGTGATGGTCAACGTCTGTCCCTGGACGGTCAGGTGGCCAACTCGCGAAGTGGTGGCGATGTTGGCGGCGACGGCAAAGGTGATGGTGCCGAGTCCGGTGCCGCTTTGACCTGCGACCAGAGTGAGCCAAGGTACGTCGACCGATGCCGACCAGCCGCACGCCATGCCAGTCGTCAAATCGACGGAGCGGGTGCCCCCGGGCGAGGGTACCGACAGCGACGTGTAGCCGAGGCTATAGGTGCAGGTGGGTGCGTTGGGCCTTTCGTCCGGCCGCTTCTGGGCGAACAGCGCGCTTCCGAAACAGAACGCCACGGCGGCAGTCAGAATCCATTTCCGGGAGGCCCGTGATCTCTCCATGCCACCTATGATGCTAACAACCGGGCTCGCATTACAAATTACCGGCGGTTTTCCGTCACCTTTCAGTCCCCTTTCGGTTCGGGGCGATACACTGAAAACATCATGTTCAGCCCTTGGGAGGCGGTGCGGGATCATATGCGTCAGCAGCGCACGCGCATTACCCGCGCGGGGCTGGCCTACACGGCCGCGATGCTGGCGGTGGCTACCGGCGCATTCTCCTCGGCGAACAACCTGCTGTTCCTGATTCTGGCCGCGATGTTCTCCACGTTCCTGATCTCGGGGTTCATCAGCAAACTGGGTTTGGCGGGGCTGGAGATCGATGTCGTGCTCCCCGCGCATTTGTCGGCTCGGCGCAAGATCCGGGCCAGCTTGCGGGTTCGCAACGTGAAGCGCTGGATTCCTTCCTTCAGTATTCATGTCGCCGGCGTGCCCGGTACCGGCTTCGAAGGCGCTTTGTATTTCCCCGCCATCGCCGGACGCGCGGTGCTCGAAGAACCCGTGGACTTCCGTTTTCCCCACCGCGGCGCGTACCGCGAACGCAGCTTCCAGTTCTCGACGCGGTTTCCGTTCGGGTTCGCGGAGCGGCGGGAGATGGTTACGGCGCGGCACCAGATCGTGGTGTATCCGTGTCTCGACCCGCAACCGGGTTTCGAAGAACTGCTGATTGCGCTGAGCGGGGAAATGGACGCCATGCAGCGCGGACAAACCGGGGATTTCTACCGTATCCGGCGCTACGAGGCGCTGGAGAGCGCTCGCCATGTGGATTGGAAGGCCACGGCGCACACCGGCGAACTGCAGGTGCGCGAGTTCGCCCGGGAACAGGACCGACGGGTCCTGATTTATCTGGATCTGGACGTGCCCGACGGCGGCGCGGCGTGGTTTGAAGCCGCGGTCGAGTGCGCGGCGTTTTTGGCTTTTCGGCTGGCGGAACGGGGCGCGCGGGTGGAGTTCGAGACCCAGGAGTTCGCGGTGACCGTGCCCGAGACCGGAGACATCTATACTATCCTTAAATACCTTGCGTTGGTGTCTCCAGGTAGGGGGAGGGCGGTGGTCCGTGAAGATACAACCAGCTTTCAGATTGTTCTCAGCGCTCGGCCTGACGGGTTGGTTTCGCTCGGATTGGAATCGAGGGACGGAGTACGGTTTCTGGGGCCTGATGCGTTTACCGGTGGGGCGGGGGTTCAGGCTGCGGAGCCGATTTCCAGCGGGGCTAGTAAGTATGACAGCAAGGCGGAGGGCCGGGCAGAAGGCCGGCTGCGGGCAGAATTGCCCGCCCCACGTTCGGACTAGCGTCGCTGCCTGGCTGCTGCTGATGCTGGTCGGCAGTAGCGCATTGGTTGCGCAGACTGGGTCCTCCATTTCCGGAAGAGTAATCGACGCTACGGGCGCTACGATTTCCGGCGCCGCGGTCTCGATCAAGAGCGTCGAGACCGGCGCGTCGCGCGACACTTCGACCGGAGAGGACGGCGGCTATATCGTTGTTGCGTTGCCCGTCGGCCAGTACGAAGTGCACGTCCAAAAACTTGGCTTTAAAGCGGCCGTCCGCACGGGTATCAATCTGGCCGTGGGTCAGCAGGCTGTGGTCAACGTTCCGATGGACGTGGGCGAGGTCGCGGAGTCGGTGACGACTTCCGACGAAGCGCCCATGGTGAATACCACGACCGACCCGGTATCCGGTCTGGTCGGCGAGCGGCAAGTCAAAGAGTTGCCGCTGAACGGCCGCAGCTTCGACAACCTGATTACGCTGAATCCGGGCGCCATTAATTATGGGCTCAAGAGCAACAACACCAGCACCAGCAACGGCAACACATTTTCCGTGTCGGGGCGGCGGCCGCTGGACAATCTGACTTTGCTGAACGGAATTGAATACACGGGATCGAGCCAGCTCGCGGTCACACCGGGCGGCGTCAGCGGAGAGTTGCTGGGCATCGACGCCGTGCGCGAGTTTAATGTGCTCACCGACACCTATTCCGCGGAATATGGAAAACGCGGAGGCGCGCAGGTCATCGTGGTGACGCAATCGGGTACCAACGTTCTGCACGGGTCCCTGTTCGAATTTTTGCGCAACAGCGCACTTGACGCTCGTAACTTTTTCGATCAGAACTCGGTGCCGCCTTTCCGGCGCAATCAGTTCGGAGGCGCGCTGGGAGCTCCACTTAAGAAAGACAAGCTGTTTGTGTTCGGTAACTACGAAGGATTCCGGCAGAGTTTGGCGCTGAGCAACGTCACGGTGGTACCCGACGCGCAAGCGCGCACGGGCTCGCTGCCGAACGCTACCACCGGCGTCTACGCTCCGGTCACCGGTCTCAATCGGAACATGTTGCAGTACATGTCCTTCTGGCCGCAGGCGAATGGCCCGGAGCTGTTGTCCAACGGCGTCGCGAGCGGCATCGCGCTGTCTTACAACAATCCGTTGAACAGCATTCACGAAAATTTCGGCACGCTGCGGTCGGACTACAATCTTGGCAGTCGCGACACGCTTTCGGGCGCTTACACCATCGACGATGGGAATAGCGTGATCCCGCAAGCCGATCCTTTATTCGGCGCGCTGCTCACGCTGCGCAGCCAGGTGGCTAGCTTGCAGGAAACCCACATCATTTCACCGCGGATTCTGAACAGTTTCACCGCAGGGTTCTCCCGCGCGGCATGGAGCTACGATCCGGTTCCGCTCGCGTCTATTCAACCCGGTCTTTCGTTTGTGCAGGGCGCCGGTCCGGGAGGGATTGTCGTCGGAGGCGGCGTGACCACTACGGCCAATGGCACCATCACTTCGGCCGGTCCGAATAACGCCTCCAACGTTTGGAATCGGCGGAATCTGTTCACCTTCGCCGACAGCGTGCGCTTCAACAGTGGCCGGCATCAACTGAGTTTCGGAATCTGGTTCCAGCGCGTGCAAGACAACGAGGACACCGCGTCGCGCCAATTGGGGCAAGCCAGTTTCGCCAGCTTGACTACGTTTTTGCAAGGGACTGTAACGACGTTTCAGGTGGTTCCGAGCTCGGCCGAGCTGGGTTTTCGAAGTTTGTTCGGCGCGTGGTATGTGCAGGACGCCATCAAGTTGCGCTCGAATCTTACACTGCAGGTCGGTGTGCGCCAGGAATTCACCACCGGTTGGAACGAGGTTGACGGCCGGGGGTCCAATTTCATCCCGGATGGGCAGGGCGCGATTTTGACTGCTCCGCGCGTGGGCAATTCGGTCTTCACCCAGAACAACGCCACGCATTTGTTCAGTCCGCGGGTGGGGCTGGCGTGGGACCCGTTCGGCAACGGCAAGACCGCGGTACGCGCGGGGTTTGGAACCTATTACACGCTGATCGACGCGCTCAGCTTTCTGCTGAATTCGCTGCCGCCTTACAATACTTCGATTTCCTGTCCGGGGGCGCTGTTTTCGATTATCCCGATCGTCCGCGGCGCGGCCACGCCTTCCAATTGCTCCGTCGCGCCCCAAGGCGTTCAGCCGGACGCGAAGACGCCAGCGGTGGAAGAGTGGAATTTCTCGGTGGAGCGACAACTGGACGCGAACACTTCGCTGCGCGTTGAGTATGTGGGATCGCACGGATACCACGGCATGCTGAGCATCGATCCTAACGACATTCCAGCGCAGATTTGTTCCAGCGCTGGTGGCTGCACCGCCGGGGGTACCGCGACGGCGGCGGCCAGCCAGAGCCACGTGGCGCAGGGAGCGCAGTACATTCCGCTGTCCTTGCGTCCGAATCCGGCGCTGGGCGCGGGGTTCTTCTGGTACACGGAAGGCAACACCAGCTACCAGGCGCTGCAAGTGGACGCCACGCGTCGGCTGACGCATGGCTTTCAAATGCGCGCCAACTTCACCTGGTCGAAGAACCTGGACATGAATTCGGGGCTGACCGGCGCGCAGTCGAGCAATCAGGCGCAGATGATTCTGGATCGCAACGATCTGCCGCGCGACTGGGGTCAATCGGCGCTGAACGTGAAATATCAATCCAGTATTTCGGCTCGGTATGAACTTCCGTTCGGCCAGGGCAAGAGATGGTTGAACCAGGGCGGCGTGGCGAACAAGGTGATCGGCGGGTGGCAATTGAACGAGATTGCTACGCTGTTGAGCGGATTCCCGTTCACGCCGCAGGATGGATCGAACCGCAGCGGCGATGGCGACACTCGCAATCCCGACCGGCCTAACTTGAATCCGGCGTTTTCGGGGCCGGTGGTTACTGGGAATCCGAATCAGTGGTTTAATCCGAATGCGTTTGTGCTGAATCCGTTCGGTACTTATGGCAACTTGGGGCGCGCGGTTTATAGTGGGCCGGGGTTGGCGGATTTGGACTTGTCGGTGATGAAGAATACTTCGATTTCCGAGCGGGTCAACTTACAATTTCGGGCGGAAATGTTCAATCTGTTGAATCACCCTAATTTTGGAACGCCGAATGCGATTGTGTTCTCGGGTGCCACGTTTAGCTCGTCGGCGGGGTTGATTACAAGTACGGCTACGACCTCGCGGCAGATACAGTTTGGGTTGAAGTTGATGTTTTAACGCGTTGTCCCCGCCCTGACGGGCGGGGCTATGGCGCTACAGAGGCTTGCTTGTTCGTTCCGTACACGCGGCGGTACACGTCGGCGTTGCGCATCACTATTTGAATATAGTTGCGCGTTTCGGAGAACGGGACGGCTTCGACGAACTCGGCCGGTTCGCGGAATTCGCCCCAGGTTAGCCAGGCTCGCGCGCGCGTCAAGCCCGCATTGTAGGCTGCTAGCGCGGCCTCGGTGTGGCCGTTCACCTGGCCGGTTAGCGTCTTCAAGTAGAACGTCCCTATTTGTAGATTCACCGCCGGCTGAAATAATCGGGCTGTGGTGTAGGTCGGGATGCTCAGCCTCCGGCTCAGTTCGCGGCCGGTCGAGGGCAGGATTTGCGTCAGTCCGCGCGCGTTCGACGGCGACACGGCTTTGACATCGAACTCTGACTCCTGGCGGATCAAGCCGGCGATCAGGAACGGGTCCACTTGATTGTCGCGGGCGAAGCGTTCCAGATCCTGGCGATACGGCAGCGGGAAGGCCAGGCGCCAGAAATCCTGCGGGGCAGACTCCAGAGGAAAAAACAGATAGCCGCTGGCGTAGCGTTTGATGTAGCGCAGACCCAGGTCGGGCTTGGCGCTGGAGTTCAACCGCGCCAACTCCATGGCCATGACATGGGGCTGATCTTCGGCTTGCGCGGCGAAACGCAATTCGCCTTGGGCCCAATCGTCGAGGCCGATCGAAGCCAGCAGGCGAGCCCGTTCGATACGCGCCGCGGCCGCAAGGTTGGGGGTAAAGTTCAGCGTCCGTGCGCGCTCCGGGAACGCGATGGTTTTGAGATAGTCGCGGACCACGGGTGGCACGGCATTGCCGGATCCAGCGGCCGGCCCCGATGCGGTCTGCGCCAGGCGCTCTCGCGCCAGCACGGCGTAATACTGATTGGGATACTGGCGGGCGACTTCGTCGAAATACGCGCGCGCCGCGGCCAGGTCGGCCGCAGCTTCCGCGCTCCGTCCTAGAAAATAGAGCGCGGCCGAAGCGTTCTCCGACGCCGGAAACAAGCGCAGATGGGCGCGCAGCAAATCCGAGGCATCGCCACGCCGCCGCAGATAGTGGGCGAAGGCGACCTTCCAATGGCACGTGGCCGCTCGCGGGTCCGCGGGGAAGGACTCATAGCAGGCGCGATACAGCGGCTCATAGGCGTCCACTTGATTTTGCAGCAGGTAGTGGTTGCCCGCGGCAAACAGGGCCTCCAAACGCCACTTCGAATTGGGATACAGTTGTCCCAGGCGATCCAGCCACTCGGCGGCCTTCTCCTGATTGTTCAGACGTTGCGCGCAGGCCATCAGGTAGTAGAGCCGCTCGGCTGCGGCTTGGGCCGAGTCGATCTCCAGCGATTCCAAATAGCGCTGCGCCGCGACGGTCTGGTTGGCGTTGTAGTCGGCTGCGCCAATGCGCACGCGGGCCAGATCGCGATCGGCCCCGGCGAGTTGCGGAACCAGGTCCACCAGTTCCTTGCGGCCCCGGGCGTTCTGCCCCGCTTCGATTAGCTTTAGCGCCCGGCCTAGCATCGAGCCCGCGAGCGGAGGCGGATAATCCGCGCCCAGGGCTGCGTGCAAATGAACGATCTCTTCGGCGGCCTGCGCCGCTTCTGTGGAAAGCGGGAAGCCGTACAGAACCCGCTGATCGTAGATCGCGGCGGACACCTGGTCCCCGGTGGCCTCGAAAGCCGCAGCTACGCTCAAATCACCCTGCGGCTGGGGCAGCATGGCGTAATTGGTGCGCAGCAAATTCAGTGCGGCCTCGGCGGCCTCGGTCTTAGCACCGGGGGCCTTGTCATCGGCCTGAAGATCGGATTTCGCCGCCAGTAAGACCGCGCGTCCGGCTAGCGGCGACGCCGGAGTATGCTTCCACACCGGCTCCAGCGTCTGGGGAACGCGCGCGAACTCTTTGGCATCGAACTGGGCCGATGCCAGGAACCATTCGGCATAATCCGCCAGTTGCGGGAGACGCTTGGCGAGCGGACCGAGCGCGCCGATCGCGGCGGGGTAGTGCTTGGCTTCGTAGGCTTCGACTCCGGCCTTCAGGTCCGCCAGGGGATCTGGGGCGGCCGACGCCCAAACGCAGCACAGCGCGAGCGCCGCCGCTGCGAGCGCGTGGTTAAGCGCCGCTGACTTAAACCAGCGGACCCGGATACTGTGGACCCAGCAGTTTCGCATCGTTGTTCGCCAGAGCCCGCACGATCTCCTGATGTAGATAATCGGGCACTCCGTTCGCCGCTGTTAGACCAGGCGTCAGAAATTGTTCCGTATACGCCGCGCGGGCCGCGTCCAGCACCGGCCGGAGCGCGCCGTAGAGATCGGCGGAACTGCGGCCCGCCTGAACTTGCGCGGCCTGATACAGCTGGATCTCGGCCACTCGCACGGTTGCAAAACGCCGGGCTCGCACGTGGCTCTCCGGAGTGGTCTCCGTCTGTTCCGTTAGCAATTCCAACAATCCGGCTACTCCGCGTGCGAGGACACCCGCCGCATTTTGCACTTCCGCGCGCCATTGGGCGTTGCCCCGTACTAGCGTGGCGCGCAACCGGCCGAGTGCGCGCTCCATCTGGTCCAGCAATTCGCCCGTGCGATCCAAGTACGATTCTATTACCCAGGGACACGGGGAACAAGGCGTGGGAACAACCGAAGATGCAGGACATGAAAGTGTGGAGGGAGACAAGCTGCTCCTTCACAGTCGCGGCTCGTGCCCTAAAATAGGTGTATGGCATCATCTTACCCGCCAGAGCGGTTCCTCTTCAGCCCCGGCCCGACCCAGGTCGAGCCGCGTGTTTACCAGGCCATGACACGGCCGATGGTCGGCTATCTGGACCCGTATCTGTTTCAAGTTTTTGAAGAAGTCAGCCGCGGTTTGCGCGTGGTTTTTGGCACCACAAACCAGTTCACTCTCGCGGTTTCCGGTACCGGCAGCGCCGGCATGGAAGCGGCCATCTCGAATTTTTGCGATCCCGGCGCGAAGCTGGCCGTGTTCGTCGCCGGTTTCTTCGGCGAGCGGATTTGCGAAATGGGCCGCCGCCACGGCGCGCAGGTGGTCCGGCTGGACAAGCCCTGGGGCGAAGTCTTTTCCGAAGACGAAGCCCGCGCGTTTCTGGAGCGCGAGCGCCCCGCGGTGGTGGCCTTCGTGCACGCGGAAACTTCGGCCGGGACGTTGCAGCCGCCGCGCGCCATCACTCGCCCGGCCCGCGAAATCGGCGCGATCACCATCGGCGATTGCGTGACTTCGCTGGGTACGATTCCCATCAATGTCGACGACAACGACATCGATGTGGCCTTCAGTTGCTCGCAGAAAGGCCTGAGCTGCCCGCCGGGACTCTCCCCGTTCACGGTGTCGCCGCGCGGCGTGGAGTGGCTGAAGGCGCGCAAGATCGACAACCCGGTTTGGTATCTGGATTTGAAGCGGCTGATGGAGTACTTCCTGGTTTCGCGCCGCTACCATCACACCGCTCCGGTGTCGATGTTTTATGCGGTACAAGAAGGACTGGCGGCGATTCTGGACGAAGGCGTCGAGCAGCGGTTCGCCCGGCATCTGGCCGCGCACCACTCGTTTGTACGGCGCATCGAGGCCTTGGGCCTCCAGATGCACGTGGCGCCGGGGCATCGGCTGACCACGCTCAACACCGTGCGCGTTCCGGAAGGGCTCGACGATGCGAAGACCCGCCAGCGCCTGCTGGACGAATACAGCATCGATATCGCGCGGGGCCTGGGTCCGCTGGCCGGAAAGGTTTTCCGCATCGGGGTGATGGGACCGCTCGCCACCGAGGACCATCTGGATCGCTTTTTCGACGCCTTCGCGGCGTGCCTGGCAGCCGTACCGGCGGCCACGATGTAAAAGGACGAGAAGGAAACCAATTTTGCGCGCGAGCGCCGGCGCGCACTGCTATGCTGTGAGTAGCCACGGGCGATCCGCGGCCAACCGAAAGGAGTGACTGGACATGGAGGACGATAACAAGTTGTCATATTTTTTCCTGGGATTGGGCCTGGGTGTAGCAGCGGGTGTGCTGTTCGCCCCTAAATCCGGCTCCGAAACCCGGGAGTTTTTGCTCAGCCGGGCGAACGACGGCGCCGACTACGTGAAGCGCCGGAGCCTGGATCTGAAGGACACCGCCACCGAAACGGTGGAGCGCGGCAAGCAGCACATCCAGCGCCACAAGGACAATCTGGCCGCGGCCGTGGAAGCCGGACGGAGCGCGTATCGGGAAGCCGCGCAGGGCGGCGAAGCGGACTGATCCATTTGCCGTTTTAGGAAGGGGCTGTTCTGACAGGCTGCGACTGACGACAGAATCGGGGGCGTGCACCTCGCGGGGCGGGCCGAGGCGAGACCTATGGACGAACATCTGCTGCTGGTGATAATGGCGGTCTTTGTGGGCGTGGCGACAGTAGCATTGGTCATCCAGGCTTGCATGCTGTTTGGCATCTACAAGGCGTCGCGCGCCATGCAGCAGAACACCCAACGTCTGACGCCGAAAGTGGAGGCGCTGATGGAATCCTCGCGCACCGCCATTGACGACAGCCGGATCCAGATCATCGCAGTCACCACCCGTGCCAACGACATTCTGGATTCGGCCCGCAAGCAAATGGCGCGGGTCGATGAGTTGCTGAGCGACGCGGCATCCCGGAGCCGGCGCCAGATGGATCACGCCGAACTGATTCTGGACGACGCCCTGGACCGTGCCGAGAAGACGATCGCCACGGTGCACGGCGGGGTGATGAAACCCATCCGCGAAATCAACGCGGTCGCCGCGGGGTTGCGGGCCGCGCTCCACTTCCTGATGCGGGGCGGCCGTCCGAATCCGGATGAGGTAACCGTCGACGAAGAGATGTTCATCTGATGCGTTCCGAGACGTGAAGCGGGGTGCAGCATTGTGACTCGACTGGGCACGGCGCGACTTTGCTGGGGCTTGGGGCGCTGGGGTTCTAGCCGCTGGGGCTTTGGCCGCTGGGTCTGCTTATCGCTCCTTGCAGCGCTGGCCGCACTGGCCCAAGATCGTGGCGGGGCGCTGACCCGTTCGATCCACGACGCCGGACTTGATCCTACGGAGTGCTACCGGGTTCGCGATCTATCGATTGTACGCGAAGATCTCAAGCTTTACTTCACGGACGGCTACCTGATCTTCGGCAAACCGGTCGCCGGTCAGCGCCTGAGCGCCGTCTTCAGCGGCGACGTCGAGGGCGGCGACGGCGAAGTGCTGCTGCTGCCCCCCAATCCGGCGGAGCGGCGATCCCTGGCCAGATTCACGCAATCCCCCAATCTCGACGAACACTTTCGCGCGGCGCTGCTGATTTTCAGCGATGAGACAGCCACGGAGTTGCTCGACCAGATTCGCGGCGAAGGCCGGGGGCGCAAGGCCAGCGAGATGGGGCCGGTGCTGGCCGAACAGTGGTTGCCCACGGCGGCCAACATGGCGGAGAGTTTCGCGCCGCGCCTGGTCCAGGATCTCTTGTCTCCCGCCGGCCGCGGCGGCCGTTTTCTGTTCGCCGCCATCGCCGGCAAGCGGCTAGGCAGTTTCGATCTGGTTTACGATCCGCGCGCGCCGGACCAAATTTTCGCCGCCCAAATGACGGAACACGGCGGACGATTCGCGTACGACATTTGGACCAGCTTTTCCGGGCGCGCAGTTCGCAGCGGTCGCGCGGAGCGTCCGAAAGCGGAGTTTTCTCCCAACCGCTACGAGATCGACGCTGCGCTCGATCAGGACCTGCGCTTGAAGGCCAAGGTGCGCGTTTCGGTCACTGTTGGGGCGGCCCCGCAGCGCGTCTTCGGCTTCGCCGTGTCCCGCGCCATCCGCATCACCTCGGGGAACATCGACGGCGCCCCTATGGAGTTGCTGGCGCAGCCGCCCGACCCGCGCACCCCGCCGCGCGCCGACGAAAACGCCATATTCCTGGCCATCGCTCCGCAAGCGATCGCCGCGGGAAGCACGCATGAATTGGAGTTTGAAGAAGAAGGCACGGTGATCACCAGCCCGGGCAACGGGGTCTATTTCGTGGGCGCCCGCGCCAACTGGTATCCGCGCGCCGGTGATACTTACGCGGTCTACGACCTCACCTTCCGTTATCCCAAGCGCCTGACCCTGGCCGCTACCGGCGAACAGGTGGAGGATCGCATGGACGGCGACTGGCGCATTACACGCCGGCGCACCCCGGTCGGCGTCCGGGTGGTGGGATTCAATCTGGGCGACTACGAACGGGTGGTCTCGGAAACCGACGGCGTCAGCATCGAAGTGTACGCCAACCGGCGCCTGGAGCCGGCCTTGACGGCGCGCTCTCAGGACCTTATCATCCCTCCGGTGCCTCGCGGCCGGGGCGCGCGGTCGGCCACCACCATACCCAACCAGTCCTCGACGCCCGACCCGCTGGCGCGCCTGCACGCGGTAGCAGCGGACGTCACGGCTTCCTACCAATACTTCACGGGATTGTTCGGGCCTTCGCCGCTCAAGCACCTAACCGTATCGCCCATCCCGGGCGCGTTCGGCCAGGGGTTCCCGGGCCTGCTGTATTTATCCACGGCTGCATTTCTCGATCCCACCGAGCGCCCCGTCGAACTCCGCGGCGCCTCACAGCAGGTGTTTTTCTCCGATCTGATGGAAGCGCATGAAGTGGCGCACCAGTGGTGGGGCAACGTGGTTACGAATGCCGGCTACCAGGACGAATGGCTGATGGAAGCGCTGGCGAACTATTCGTCGCTGCTGTGGCTCGAAAAGAAGAAAGGGACCCGGGCCATGGAGGCGTCACTCGAGGGCTATCGTGACGACCTGACCCGCGTCGGGGTCAGCGGAACGCCCGTCGAATCGGCCGGTCCGATCACGTGGGGATTCCGCCTGGAATCGGCGCGAGAGTTGGATGCCTGGCGCGCGATCACCTACGAAAAAGGAGCCTGGATCTTCCACATGCTGCGCCGGCGATTGGGCGACGAACGTTTTTTCAAGATGCTGGCTGAACTGCGCCGCCGCTTCGACGGCACGCCGATTTCCACAGTGGCGTTTCAAACCCTGGTCCAGGAGTTCCGGCCGCCACGCGTGTCCGAATCATCCATCGATTCCTTCTTCGACACGTGGATCTATTCGACGGGCATTCCCGCGCTCAGCGTACACACGTCCATGAAGGGCGCTGCGCCTGCGATCCGGCTGACGGGAACGGTGGAGCAGAGCGGTGTGGATGACGATTTTTCGGTGGAAGTACCGGTCGAGATTCAATACGCCAAAGGCCCGCCTGAAACGGTGTGGGTGGAAACTTCCAAGGAGCCCGCGGAGTTCTCGGCGACGCTGAAGCAAGCTCCGGTGCGGATTTCGATTCCCGCTGGCACGGGCGTGCTTGCGGTGAAGAAGTAAACGCTGCCGGCGCCAAACCATGTGCTATATTTTCGATGAAGGACGATCTCCACGGCTAGGGTGTATACAATGAGCGACAAACAGCACGCCGTGGAACTGCTGGAACGCCTGGCCCCCGGCCAACTCGCCGCTGTGGTTCATCTGCTCGAGACCATGGTTTCTGCCGAGGAAGACGGCGACACTCTCAGCCCCGCCGAAGCGAAAGCCATCGCCGAGTCCGATGAATGGCTCAAGCACAACCAGCCGATCCCACACGAGGCGGTTCTCGCGGAGTTCGGCCTAACCATGGATGATTGGGAGAAGATGACCCGCGAGCCCTAATCCCGAATGGGCAAACGCATCGTCTGGACCGAACAGGCCAAGGCCGACATCCGCGGCATTACTGTTTATGGAATGTCACCATGCAACCCACCCCTTACACTGGCGTGGCGATGCCCCGAGTCTCCCGGTTGAAGCCGGCCCCGATCCGTAAAGGCGAGGAAACCCATGGCCAGCGCCTGGCCCGGCTCAGGAAAGAACGTGGATTTACCCAGAAGGAACTGGCTGAGAAGACGGGCCTGATTCAGGCCCTGATTTCCGACTACGAGCGCGACAAGCTGCGGCTCAACGCCGAGATGATTCTGCGCTTCACCGCGGCCCTGGAGGTGAGCACCGACGAGCTGCTCCAGCCCGGCGGCCCCAAGCCCGCCCGCAAGCCCAGCCGCAGGGTTTTACGGAGACTCGAACTGATTGAGGCTCTACCGCCCACCCAGCAGACCGCGCTGCTGAGAACCATCGGCGCTGTCCTGATGGGCGCCGCCGTCAGGTCCGCTCGAAGGAACGCTAGCGGCTAGAGGGCGGGCAAGTTCAAGGTGCGCGGCGAAAGGCCGATTTTTGGCGGAGCACACTATCGCCATACAGGTCATAACGGATGACGGTTATAGAACTTTTTCTTGAGAAGCGATCCTAATGCTTCTACCGTGGCGAACAGAACGGGCAGATAGTAGACGGCACCGAATATTGCGATCGGAAGACGCACCAAGAACACAGGTATTCCCGCACGGGCGAGTGCCCTGGCCACAGGCATGTCGTTAAGTGTGAGGACAAAGAGCACAGCCACCAGAAGGAGCGGACCAATGTTGCGCCTAAGTACCGCTTTATCGATTCTCAGAAATATTTCTGCGCTGCGGGCGCGCGGGTCCGAAGGTGACGAATGGCGATTCATTTGCACTCTGGTGGGATGGTGTTACCCAGGCTATCGGCAGCTGAGACGCAGCCGACTGTCTGTGGAAAACCAAAATTCAAGACGGATTGCCAACTCGGCGAGGTCCACGAGTTGTACAGTCGGTTGACCGTCTCCCCTGCTGTCGTGGTGAACACTGAACCGAGAATATCTACGCGAAAAGCCCTGGCCCTCTGTGCTGCAAGATTCTGCGATTTGAGTCCTTGCTGCAGGTGCCGCCTCGCGGCAATCCAGTTCTTCTCGATGGCGGCAGGAATAAACCTATCAGCAATTTTCGTACCGGCGAATCCAAGGGCGAAGTCAAGCGCGGCGGCCGTCCCGCCGCTGTCTTGGTTAACACCGAGGAAATTACCAATTGCATCGGTAGCCCTCCCTCCGATCACATTTGCCAGCGCGTTTATGACCGCCCCATCGCCCGATTCAAGCGCTATAGCTCCGGCTAATTCCAAGCCTCCGACACCGCCCGACACACTCCCTGCGACCGCTCCGCCGATGGATGCAGCCTCGACCTGCCGCCAGTCGACCTTCCCCGTGAATAGATACTGGGTCAAGGCGGACGCGCCAGCCGCAGCCCCGGCTCCGATCACGGCGCCCTTGGCTACCTGCCCCAACACTGCTACTACAGGGCTCTCACCGTTCGGATCGATGTACTTGAGTGGATTATTGTTCGCGTACGTATATCGGTTCCACGTCTGTGGATCAGTCGTGAAAGCTGTCGCCATAGTGGCGTCGGGCGAGGTGAACCTGCCCTGCGCCGAGGAATCATACCGAGCGCCGAAGTAATCCAGCCCCGTTTCGGCATCGCGTTCTTTGGCGGTAAACAAGCCCGGAAGCGTGTCATACCCGTAAGTGGCCGTCGTAACCAAGGATTGGCTCGCCGTGCATAATCTCACGGGTTCCCTGGCTTCCGCGCCTTCTCCCCGGGGAGCGGCTGAACGTCGGGCAGGCGCTTGCTCACTTCAATTGTCAGCGGGCTCAGGAATCTGACTTCATCTTCCTCGACGCCCTTAGCCGGAAGGAGGCGAAAGATGAAGGTGATTACCTGTTTTCTTCCAGCCGCGCCAGTCTCGAATATCCATTTCTTGGCTGCGTCTTGTGACTTCTGCCTGAGCAGGGGGTGCCCCTGAACTTGCAGCAATCGCACCGCGCCTGTTGGCTCGACTTGGATCTCAATAGTCACTTGGCCGGAGACGCCAGCACCGATCGCGACCCCAGAGTATTCAGGTGCCACCATAACGCGTGGCACCGTTTCCTGTCCGAAAAGGGTCAAGGACCCAAGGAGCCCGACAATCATGAACCATAGGCGCGTCATTTGTTAGGCATACTCGGGAAGAGGCGCTGCTGCATGTCCGAGCCCTTGTATGGCGGCTTAGATAGTTGTCTATTGATGTCTATTTCTGGGATACCGACCGAACGAAGGAATACGTTTTCGGTTCCATATGCGTTCCGCTCGGCTTGCTCCCGAGTAATGTTGAGGCCCGAATTCCAAGTCTGTCGGTACTCTGGGATTCCTGGGTTCCTCGGATCGTTCCCAGGTAATACCTCGTACTTAAGCGAGCCAACAAAATCAGCTCGATCAGCGGTGTGAACACCTTCGTGAATGAAAACGCTTTGAAGATCAGTTCCAGTCAGTCCTGCCTGGATCCTCACTTGTGTCGCGGGTGTAAAAGTGGTGCCATCGAACCTAAACCCTCCGGTACCCTCTTGCGCTCCGACGTCACCTTTAACATCCCTATTCTTCGGATCAACCACTTTTGTGATTGATAAGTTCACTGCGTTGTCCTCACCGCCGTTTCCATACGCTCCCGCAGCTCTTCGTATCGAATCGGTCTTGGACTTAAGAGCCGATTGACGGGCGCTTTCAAATGCAGCCAACTGCGCTTCGCAGTTCTTCACGTCGCTCGTGCATGACCCAATATACTGGCCCGTCGGATCAACAAACCGCAGTGGATTGTTTCGAACGTAGCTGTAGAGATTCCAGCTGCGAGGGTCTTCAACATGTTGGTCCAAAAACGGTCGGTCCGGACTTGTGAATCGTCCTTGAGTAATACCGAGCTCCAAAGAAATCGGGGCCAGTCTCAGCATCCCGTTCTTTGGCGGTGACTCGGCTCTCAGCCTGCACTTTACGGCAGCCGGAACTCGACGCGCCGATCGCGATTGATCTGCGCGCTAAACCCTCGATCGACGGTGTTAAGCGGCGCTCTATGCTCTTCGTGCTCCCGATCCACCCAGTGAATCTGATCGCCCTGGATGTCATAGGACACCGCCGCGCGAATGGTGTGATCGGTGAACGCGATCAGGTAAAAGTCCGCCGGGCGGTAAAACGACCCGTTGGTTGCGGATGACGTCTGAGGAATGGTCTGCTGGATCACGACGGGCGGCTGCTGCGGAGCAGGCTGCGAATACGTCGCTGGACCGTAATCGTAGGGAGCGCTGTAGTAGGGATCGGAATAGCCGTATCCGGAATCGTAGTAGGGATACCCATAACCGTAGCCGTAGGGATAACCGTACCCGTATCCGTAATACGGATAACCGAAGCCCAGATACAGCCCGCCGCCGTAGAAGCCGCGATATCCGTAACCATAGCGGCCGTATCCATACCCACCGTATCCGTAGCGGCCAACGCCATAACCCCGGCCACCGTAGTAGCCGCCGCCAACGCGCGCGCCGCCGTAGCTTCCGCCCACTCGCCCGGCAGCGAAACCACCGCCCAGCCGGGCGCCGCCTGAGCTAAAGCCGCCGCCACCACCGCCGCGGAATCCGCCGCCTCCGCCGCCGCCCCTAAATCCGCCGCCGCCTCCGCCCCCGTGCCCACCGCCGCCCCGCTGGGCGAAGGTGAGCGCCGGGAGTAATGTAACGATGAAAAGAACGCGCAGGAGTTTCATACCACTCCCTCCTGCTTTAACTGTCTCACGCAGTGGTATCCGCCGCAAGTGGCATGCCTTCGTCGGCCGAAGGTCCGTAGAGCGCCGGAACGGGGATCCCGTTCAGCCGGAAGTACACACCCAACTGCGCCCGATGATGAATGATGTGGTTCATCACCATCACGCGGATCACGGCCACGCGCGGCATGGACATCATGGTTTTCCCATGCGCCTTCAACTTCCATTCCGTCAGCATCTGCGGATCGCTGGCCTTCGACAAAGCCGCCCGCGCTTCCTTTACGTTCTTATCGAACTCCGCCAGCAACTGAGCCCGGCTGGTGGTCACCATCGGCTTGTAGCTGCCCTTGCCATCCGGATCGAAATCGAATTCTTCCGACGAAAGGGTCATGCTTCCCCAGCCGACCATCTCCGCGATGTGCCCGGACAGCCGCCCCAGCTTCATCGACTTGGGGTCCGGCGCCCAATCCAGCTTGTCCTCCGGCACGCGTTCCAGCGCCTTGCGGGTATTCGCCATTTCGTTGTCGAATTCACCCAACATGTTCTGCGCAATTCCCATTGTGTACTGCCTCCTCCCGCTCATTGTACCCGAGCACGCTAAACTATAAATGACAACCGTGGAACAAATCGGGCGCTACCAGATTCTGGGTGAGCTCGGACGGGGTGCCATGGGCCTGGTGTACAAGGCCCAGGACCCAGCCATCGGGCGTACGATTGCCATCAAGAGCATTCGCCTGCTGGACCTCACCAGCGACGCCGAACGCGAACGCCTCCGCGAACGCCTGGTCCGCGAAGCCCAATCGGCGGGCGTGCTCTCCCACCCCGGCATCGTCACCATTTACGACATCGCCGAGGAAAACGGGACGGCGTACATCTTCATGGAGTTCGTGCCCGGGCAGCCGCTCGAAAAGATGTTGCTGGCCGCGCAGCCGCCGGATGGCGAAACGATGCTCAGCATCTTCCGCCAGACCGCCGCCGCGCTGGACTACGCCCACCGCAAAGGCATCGTCCACCGCGATATCAAGCCCGCCAACATCATGATCCACGAAGACGGGTCGGCCAAGATCACCGACTTCGGCGTAGCCAAGATCATGTCCCAGCAGATGACCCAGGCGGGCACCATGATGGGCACTCCCAGCTACATGTCGCCGGAGCAGGTGCAGGGCGTCTCGGTCGATGGCCGCGCGGATCAGTTCGCGCTGGCCGTGATCGCCTATGAAGTCCTGACGGGCGAAAAACCCTTCGTGGCGGATTATCTGCCCACGCTGCTGTATAAGATCGTGCGCGAGGACCCGCTACCGGTATCGCTCCTGAACAATACGCTCGGGCCCGCCGTCGAAGCTGTATTCCGCCGGGCGCTGTCGAAACTTCCTGAAGACCGGTACGACACATGCGCCGAGTTCATCGCCGCACTTTCGGCGGCCTGTAACGCTTCCCTGGGCTGGGTCCCGTTGCCCCGCGGAGCCAGCCACGAACTGCCCACCGTCGGATCGGGGGACCGTGGCGGCGGGTCCACGATGCGTCCCGCGCCAAGATTCAACGCAGCCACGGAAACGGTGGCGGACCAGCCCATGCTCATCGCCGCGAGCACTCCGCCGCCGCTGCCCGCTGCGATTCCCCCGCCGGTTCTGCCGGCGTTCGCCGCGCCGCCGGAGCCAACCATTCAGCCTCCTCCCTTCAACCCTCCGGCGCCGTTGGAACTACATCCCGCGTTGGAATCGTACGCGCCCCGGTGGGAGGCGCCGCCGCCGCTCGAAACTCCAAGCTTGGAACCGCCCAACATGGAGCAATTGATGCCGCGTGTAGCGCCCATGGCGGTGGAACGGCGGCTGGCGACGGACCCTCTGGCGAGCGAAGGCGCGTCCAGCAAGGCGCTCCGCAACGTGATTCTGGCGGCCGCAGCCGTGGCCCTGGTATCGGTCGGCGTGTTCCTCGCGGTGCAGCGCTATAACGCCGCACCGGAAGTCGGCCAGACGCAGCCTCCGCCAGTGGTTAATCCCAGTCAGCCGATCATTCCGCCGCCTCCGCCCGTAACGACGCCGCCCGCGGCAACCGATCCTGCGGCCGCCAATCCTTCTTCGGCCAATCCCGCTTCGTCCACTCCTTCTGCGGCCACTCCGACGACGACCGCCACATCGCCGCCGCCCGCCACAGAACCGGAATCCGCACCGGAAGCTCCAAAAGCCCCACCCGCCGTGAAGACCACGCCCCAGCGGCGCGCGGCCTCGGAAGCCAGCAGCTTTCAGCTCACGACTTCGCCGTCCGGCGCCGTCGCAGTGTTCGACGCCGATCCCGGAACGCAATGCATCACGCCGTGCAAGATGACCTTGCCCGCCGGACGCCACACCATTGCGCTCCACCACACCGGATATCGCGACGCCCAACGTATCGTCGAAACTCCCCGCGACCCCGGCCTCATCGTCGACCTCGTCGCGATGTCGGGTACGCTCAGCTTATCTTCCAATCCGCCCGGCCTCACCGTAGCCATCGACGGCCGGGAACAAACCCGCAAAACGCCGCTCAGCATCACCGTGCCGGTGGGCCGCCACCGCGTCGACTTCCTCAAGGGCGGCGAGCGGCAGACCGTCACCGTGGACATTCAGGATGGCGAAATCAGCACCAAGTCGATCGATTGGTCGCAATAACCGGTCTCGTCACATTGACTCCCAGCACGCGCCAGCCTACAATTTGAAACACCTGCGAACGGAGATTTAGGAATGGAATCCGCACTCTTCACTAAGCCGGAAGTCTCAGCGAAGCGCGAAGAATATTACCAGCGCTTGCACAGCAAAGGCGCCGTTCCGCTGTGGGATGTTTTGGCCGATCTGATCCCGCACACGCCCCGTCCCTCCGCCGTCCCGGCCCTGTGGCGCTACGACGAAATGCGGCCATTGCTGCTCGAAGCCGGGGGCGTCATCACGGCCGACGAAGCCGAGCGCCGCGTGCTGGCGCTCGAAAACCCCGGGCTGCCCGGTTCGTGCCTGATCACCCGCAGCCTCTACGCCGGATTGCAACTGATCATGCCCCACGAAATCGCGCCCACGCACCGGCATACCATGTCGGCGCTGCGCTTCGTGCTGGAGGGCACGGGCGCCTACACGGCTGTCGACGGCGAGCGCACGATCATGCATCCGGGCGATTTCATTCTCACGCCATCCTGGACCTATCACGATCACGGCGCCATGGATGAACCAGTGGTTTGGCTGGACGGGCTGGACATCGGCCTGGTGAACTTATTCGACTCAAGTTTCGCCGAGCCCTACCCGGCCACCTCCGATGGCACGCGCCTCCAACCCGTATCGCGCCCCGCCGGCGACGCCCCGGTGCGATACGGCCACAATCTGATGCCCGTCGATTACACGCCCCGGCATCCGGCCTCGCCGGTGTTCAATTATCCGTACTCGCGCGGCCGCGAAGTGTTGGAGCAGCTTTATCGCAACGGTCCTCTCGATCCCAAGCACGGCATCAAGATGCAATACGTGAACCCGGCTACGGGCGGCTATCCCATGCCGACCATCGCCGCGTTTCTGCAACTGCTGCCCGCGGGATTCGATGGCGCGCCCTACCGCGCCACCGATGCCACGGTGTTCTGCGCGATGGAGGGCCACGGGACCACGCTCGCCGGAACAGAGACACTAACCTGGGGCCCCCGCGACGTGTTCACCGTGCCTTCGTGGGTGCCAGTCTCGCACCGCGCGTCTTCGGAAGCCGTGCTGTTCAGCTACTCCGACCGCGCGGCGCAAAAGGCGTTGGGCGTCTGGCGCGAGGACAGCGCGCTATAGCTATCAATCCTATGCTCAGCATGAATCCTCAAACCGTGGGCATCATTTTAGGAACGATTTTGGTCGTCCTCTTCGCTAACAAGCTTGGCCCGGCCATTCGGGACATGTTTCGCGGAGGACCCCGGCCGCCGTCTCATCCCCTGCCTGCTGACGATTCCATAATTCTGAACCGCCGTCGCGAGCGGACCTCAGCGGACGCATAGCCGCGCGCCGCGGTGGATTAGGCGACGCGGCTGGGATAAAATCCACGCATGCCCCCATCCAGGCTGGCCCTACTCGTCGCCGCCGCACTAACCATCATCCGACCGCTGTCTCCACAATCCTCGCCGCAGGTCGAATGGCCGTACTACGGCGGCGATCCCGGTAACACCAAGTACTCGCTGCTGACCGACATCAATCCTGCTAACCTCCCGCGGCTCGCCATCGCGTGGCAGTGGAAGCATTGGGAGACTCCGCTCCCGGAATACGGAAGTTCGCCCCGGCTTTTTCGAGAGCACGCCGCTGATGATGGATGGCGTGCTGTATGTGACCACGCCCTACAACAGCATCGCGGCCATCGACGCCGAGACCGGAAAGGAGCTGTGGCGCTTCGACGGCGAGGGCTACAAGCTGGGGCAAGTGTTATCCGCCAGCGGCTTCAAGCTGCGCGGGACCGCCTTCTGGCGCGATGGCGGAAAGCTGCGCCTCTTACTCAATAGCCGCCATCGCCTGTTCGAGCTGGATGCGCAAACCGGCAAACCCGTGCCTACATTTGGCGACAATGGAGCTGCCTCGCTCACCGCCGGCCTGCCACGGATCTCCGATATCAAGCACGCCACGCAGAGTTCGCCGCCGGTGATTTACAAGGATCTGGTGATCGTCGGCAGCCAGATCCCCGACCGCGTCCAACTCCCCGATCCCATGGGCTACGTGCAGGCCTTCAACGCCCGCACCGGCAAGCGCGCCTGGACGTTCTCCATCATTCCGCAGTCGGCGAAAGATCCCGGTGCCGATAGCTGGGAGAACGGATCGTGGCGCAACAGCGGGCATGCCAACGTGTGGGCGCCGATGGCGCTCGACGAGGCCCGCGGTCTACTCTACCTGCCCACGTCCACGCCCAGCAGCGATTACTACGGCGGCCAACGCCCTGGCGCGAACCTGTTCGCCGAGTCGCTCGTGTGCCTCGAAGCAGCCACCGGCAAGATGAAATGGTATTTTCAGACCGTGCACCACGGCCTGTGGGATTACGATAACCCCGCGCCGCCGAACCTGGTCACCATCAACGTCGACGGCCGCCGCATCGACGCGGTCGCGCAGGTCACCAAGCAAGGCTTCACCTACGTCTTCGACCGCGTCACCGGAAAGCCCGTCTGGCCCATCGTCGAGCGGCCGGTCACCACCACAAGCGACGTGCCCGGCGAAAAACCGTACGCCACGCAACCGATCCCCACCAAGCCGCCCGCGTTCGTCGATCAAGGTGTGTCGCTCGACGATGCCAATAACCTGACGCCCGAAATCCGCGCGATGGCGCAGGAGCAAATGCGCAAGTTCCGCGCGGGGCCGCTGTTCACGCCGCCCTCGCTCGAAGGAACCCTGCAGCGCCCCTCGCAAGGCGGCGGAGCCAGTTGGGGCGGGGCTGCTTTTGATCCCAACACCGGCTATCTGTTCGTGCGCGCAGCCAACGCCTTCGGCTTAAACCGCCTCGCGAAGAACGACGGCTCCGACCCGCTGGTGGCCGTCGATTACTCGAACGTCTTCGTCCACGGCAGTGAAACGGTAAACCTGCCGGGAGGCTTGCCGCTCAATTCCCCGCCCTGGGCGGTGCTCACGGCCATCGATTTGAACAAGGGCGAACTCGCTTGGAAAGTGCCGCTAGGCGAAGGCAGTTCGGCGATCCGCAATCATCCGCTGCTCAAAGGCGTCGTTCTCCCCGACCGTTTAGGCTCGCCCAACAGCCGCGGAGGCGCGATGGTGACGAAGAGTGGCCTGGTCTTCATCGGCGGTGGCGACGGCTATCTGTACGCCTTCGACACCCGGACCGGCAAAGAACTATGGCGCGGAAAAGTTCCCTCCGATAATGCCGCAGTTCCCCTGACGTACCGCACGCGCTCGGGCCGCCAGTTCGTGGCCGTGGCCACCGGCACCGGCGCCAACAATGCCCTGGTGGCCTTTGCGCTTCCGGCGGCACCCTGACCCCGATGATCCGCCGCCGCTTTCTCCTGGCACTCGGATCGTGCGTCCCCGCACTCGCCGAACGAACTCTGGGCGCTCGATGGCGCGAGATCGCCCGCACTACCGACGGCACGGTGGGCGCGGCCGCGCTGCATCTAGGCTCGGGCAAACTCGTCAGCATGAATGGCGACCAACCGTTCCCGCTGGCGAGCGTTTGCAAATTGCCGATCGCCATGCACCTGCTGGCGCTGGGCGACGAAGGAAAGCTGGCGCTCGATCGGGAGATTGAAGTGCTGCCGCGGGACGTCTGGGCAGGCGTCAGCGACATCGAGAAGCGTTGGCCCGCCCAACGCCGCTTCCCACTCAGCGAATTGGTCGAACTGATGGTCGCCCGCAGCGACAATACCGCCGAAGAAACCCTGTTCCGCATCGGTGGCGAAGGTTCCGCGATGGCGGCAAGATTCCGTCAGTGGAAAATCGACGGCGTCCACGTCGACCGCAGCGAGCGGCAATGCGATTTAGACCGCAATGGGGTCGTACAGCAACCGCCGCCCGATCAGTGGACCGACGCGTCGCTCCGGGCGCTCATCGACAAGATCTCTCCGGAGGCTCGCCACGCGGCTATGCTGCGGTATCTGAGCGACCCGCGCGACACCGGCACTCCCAACGGTACGGTGCAGTTGCTCGCACGAGCCTTTCATGGCGAAGTGCTCTCCCCAGCGTCCACGGCCCGCTTGATCGCGGTGCTGAAAGCGACCACCACGTTCCCTGGGCGCCTCAAAGGACTGTTGCCGCCCGGAACCGTGGTCGCGCACAAGACCGGCTCCACCGGCACTGTGAAGGGATTGACCGCGGCCACCAACGATAGCGGCGTGATCTTCCTGCCCGGCGGAGGGCAACTGGCGGTGTCGGTATACGTCAAAGCCAGCACGCGAAACGACGCCGCGCGAGACCGCGTCATCGCCCAAATCGCGAAAGCGGCGTTCGACTCTTTGGCCGATTAAATGTATACTGTCACAGACAGGGAACTATTATGCGCCTCCGAGTTGCCCACCTATTCGTCGCGGCGTTGGTGTTGGTTTCCATGCCAGCCGGCGCGCACCACTCCTTCGTCATGTTCGACACCACCAAGCAGGTGACGCTCACGGGCTCGGTCAGTTCGTTCGAGTGGACCAATCCTCATACCTACATTGAAATTGACGTCCCGGAGGAAGCCGGCAACGTCAAGCACTGGAGCATCGAACTAGGCAGCCCCAGCATCCTGCGCAACAGCGGATGGAAGCACGATACTCTAAAGCCCGGCGATAAAGTCACGTTGATCATCAACCCCCTCAAAAACGGCAACCCGGGAGGCTTTTTGACCTACGCGAACTTGCCGGACGGCCGCAAGCTCGGCAATGGCCCTGGGCGGGAGCCCAAGTAGCTGGGACTATGAAAGCGTGGAGTGCGGTCGTGTTCGGGCTCTCGATTGCCGCATTGGTCCGCGCGCAATCGCCTGGCCCCGGAACGCAATCCGCGCCGGATCTGGCGGGCGTTTGGAGCCCCTCCCGGCTCCGCGGGGCCGGAGCTCCGCCGCCGCCCACACAGCTCCTTTTGAAGCCCGGATATAAAGAGCGCTACGAAGCGCGCCGCGCTCAGGAACGCGAAGCCAACGCGCGCGGCGAGCAACTGGCGGCCACCACTTCTCTCTGCGAGCCCTACGGCATGCCGGGCATGATGCAGGTCGCGACCTACCCCATGGAAGTCATCCAGACTCCCCGGCAGGTGACCATCATTACCGAAGCGTTCAGCGAAGTGCGCCGCATTTATCTAGGAAAGGCGCAGCTCGCGCCCGAAGACGTGGACCCGGGTTATTATGGACGCTCCGCCGGACACTGGGAAGGCGACACGCTGATCGTCGACACCATCGGCATCAAGGAAACCGTTCGCGGCTATCAGGGCATGCCGCACAGCGCAAAGATGCGCGTCTCCGAGCGCATCCGCCGGACGGGTCCCCAGGCTTTGCAGGACCAGATCACCATCGACGATCCGGTGGTGCTGGAGAAGCCCGTCGTTTACACACTGGCCTACAAATTGACGCCCAATTACGAGATGGTTGAATTCGTATGCGACAATAATCGCGAATATATCGATGAAAAAGGCGTGGTTCGACTGAAGCTTCGCGACAAATAACAGAGGTACAGCATGAAGAAAAAAATGTGTCTGACGGCGGTTCTGGCAGCGATGGTAAGCGTGAGAGCTCAATCTCCCGCACCCTTGAACGAGCAAGGCATTCCCATGGGAGCACTGGCGCCCGCTAGCATCGCGAAGTCTCGTCCGGCCCCTCCGTTCGACCTCACCGGAACCTGGCTTCACTCCGGCGGACGGGACAATCCGTGGCAGTTCAGCCCGCCGCCCGGCTCCAAGCTCCTGCCGAAGGCCCAGGCCGAGTTCGACGCGTACCGCAAGGCCCAGGCCGAGGGGAAGTCGTACAAGGACGACATCGGCCACTGTTGGCCGGCGGGGCTGCCCATCATCATGACCCGCGTGTGGCCCATCGCCGTGATCCAGAAGCCGACTTCGATTTACATGATCAGCGGTTTTATGAACAGCGTGCGCATCATCTATATGGATGGGCGGAAGCACACCGACCCGGACGTGGTCATTTCCAGCTTCAACGGCGAGTCCATCGGGCACTGGGAAAAAGACACGCTGGTGGTCGACACCACCGGCTTCGTGAACGAGCATCACTGGATCGACAACGGGGTTCCCGCCAGCGACGCGCTGCACGTAATCGAGCGGATGCGGTTGCTGGACAAAGGCGCCACGCTCGAGATTCAGTACGCCATGACCGACCCCAAGAGCTGGGAAGGCGAGTGGAAGTGGACCAAGCGCTGGAAGCGCGTGGACGATCAGGAGATCACGGAAGCGGAGTGTCTGCCGGACCTGAATTCACACCTGCTGAGCACCAACTCAGACCGGGACAGCCGCTAGGAGCCGAAACTCATGAAGAATTTCTACCTCACAATCGTATGCGCGCTGAGCCTGTGGATGGCCGTTCCCGCGGCTGCGCACCATTCCATGGCGGGCTTCGATCGCAAGAACGCGGTCACGCTCGAAGGGACCGTGAAGGAGTTTAGCTGGCAAAACCCGCACTGCTACATCGAGCTCGATGTGCCCGGCAAGGACGGTAAGACGGTCACCTGGAACGTCGAGATGACCGCGCCGGGCTATCTGGCTCGCGCCGGCTGGAAGAAGAACGCGATGAAGCCCGGCGACAAGGTGAGCGTGGTCGCCAACCCGCTTCTCACCGGCGAACCCGGCGCGTTGTTCGTCTCGGTAACACTGCCGGACGGTCAGACGCTAACCCAGCGCGGCGCGCAAGCGCCGGACGCGAAGTCGAAGTAGCATCGGCCGCCGGGCGCAGAGCGGGTCCAAGTCCCGTTACGCTTGACGGAATACCAGGAACGTCATATCCTGGATCTTGATCCGATCATTTCGAAGCCACGACACCGAGGCTCTTTTCGAAGATCGGGCCGTGCCCAGGTTCCAGGCCATCGAGCGCGCGGCGCGGCGCAGGTTGCTCTACCTGCACGCCGCCAAAACACTGGAGGAGCTTCGCGTTCCGCCGGGCAACCGTCTGGAAGCGCTCAAACGCGATCGAGCCGGACAATACAGCATTCGCATAAACGATCAATGGAGAATCTGCTTCGTCTGGCGAGATGGCGAGGCGCACAACGTTGAGATAGTGGACTACCACTGAGGAACTATGGCCAAAAGAATGAAACTGCTCGACCCAATTCACCCCGGCGAAATTCTGATGGAGGAGTTTATGAAACCGCTCGGCATCAGTATCAATCGTCTTTCCCGGGATTTGCATGTTCCGCCCAACCGGATCCACGGTATCGTTCACGGGACGCGCGCAGTTACCGCGGACACCGCCCTGCGCCTGGGAACCTACTTCGGCGTGTCGCCGGAAATCTGGCTGAACCTTCAATCGGAGTATGATCTGCGCCAGGTCCGCAGGGCGGCCGGCGAGGAGATTGCCAGGACAGTTCGAAAGCGCGAAGCGGCCTGAATTCAGGCGAGCTGCCGCAGCACGTATGGGAGAATCCCGCCGTTGCGGTAGTATTCGGCTTCCACTGGAGTGTCGATCCGCGCCAACGCTTCGAAGCTCCGGCTCGATCCGCTGGAGGTGACCGTCACCTTCACGCGCGACTTGCCGCAGGAGTCCACCGCCGCCGGAACGCCCTCGATCGAAAACTGCTCGAATCCGGTGAGTCCGAGAGTCTCGCGATTCTGGCCTTCCAGAAATTGCAGCGGGAGCACGCCCATGCCCACCAGGTTCGAGCGATGGATGCGCTCGTAGCTCTCCGCGATTACTGCGCGCACGCCGAGCAGCAGGGTGCCCTTCGCCGCCCAATCGCGGGAGGAGCCGGTGCCGTACTCTTTTCCGGCGATGACGAACAGCGGGGTGCCTTCTTTCTGGTAGCGCACCGATGCGTCGTAGATGGTGGTTTGCTCGCCCGATGGGACGTGTTTGGTCCAGCCGCCTTCGGTGCCCGGAGACATCAAATTGCGCAGACGGATATTGGCGAACGTGCCGCGCACCATCACCTCGTGGTTGCCCCGGCGCGCGCCGTAGGAATTGAAATCGGCGGGCTTCACGCCCAGCGACATCAGGTACTGTGCCGCGGGACTGTCTTTGGCGATGTTACCCGCGGGCGAGATGTGATCGGTGGTCACCGAATCGCCCAGCACGGCCAGCACGGACAGACCCTTCAGATCCTTCACGAAGGTCTTGGGATCGGCCATGTTGTCGAAATACGGAGCGCGCTTGATGTAGGTGGATTTGTCGTCCCAGGCGTACTGGTCGCCCTGGGGGATTTTGATAGCGTTCCACTGGGCGTCGCCGGCGAAGACCTCACCGTACTGCTTGGCGAACATTTCGCGGCGCACGGATTTCTTCACGGCGGCCTGAATTTCGGCGTCGGAGGGCCAGATGTCGCGTAGGAACACGTCCTTGCCGGACTGATCTTGGCCGAGGGCTTCGGTGGCCAGATCCATATCCACGCGGCCGGCGAGCGCGTACGCTACGACCAATGGTGGTGACGCCAGATAGTTCGCGCGCACCAGCGGATTCACGCGGCCTTCGAAATTGCGGTTGCCGGAAAGCACCGCGGCGACCGTCAGCTTTTCCTTGGTGACCGCCGCGGCTACTGGCTCGGGAAGTGGTCCGCTGTTGCCGATACAGGTGGTGCAGCCGTAGCCTACCAGGTGGAATTTCAACTCCTCCAGATACGGCATCAGGCCCGCGTCGGCAAGATAATCTATCACGACTTTCGATCCGGGCGCAAGGCTGGTCTTCACCCACGGCTTGGATTTGAGGCCGCGCTCGACGGCCTTCTTCGCCACCAAGCCCGCGGCGACCAGCACCGATGGGTTCGAGGTGTTCGTGCAACTGGTGATGGCGGCAATCACCACGCTGCCGTCGTGAATCGTGCCGTTGCTCTCGACCTGCGCGGTCTTGGGCGGCGCGACCAACGAGTCCAGGAAGTTCTTCTTAACATCGGGAAGATCGATGCGGTCTTGTGGACGTTTAGGCCCGGCTAGCGATGGAACCACTGTGGAGAGGTCCAAGGACAACGTGTCCGAGTACTCCGGCTCCGGCGCGCCATCGACGCGGAACAGGCCCTGCTCCCGCGCGTAGGCTTCCACCAATTCGATTTGCTCGGCCGGACGGTTGGTCAGGCGCAGATAGTCGAGCGAGGCGTCATCGATCGGGAATACGCCGATGGTGGCGCCGTACTCGGGGGCCATATTGGCGATGGTGGCGCGATCGGCCACGCTCATCGAACCAAGTCCGTCGCCATAAAACTCGACAAACTTTCCGACCACGCCCTTCTTGCGCAGCATCTGCGTAACGGTGAGGACCAGATCGGTCGCGGTCGCGCCTTCGCGAAGCTTGCCGATGAGCTTGAAACCAACTACGGCCGGCAGCAGCATGCTAGCGGGCTGGCCCAGCATACACGCCTCGGCTTCAATTCCGCCCACGCCCCATCCGACCACGCCCAGGCCGTTGATCATCGTCGTGTGCGAATCGGTGCCCACCACCGTGTCCGGGTAGGCGTTCCCGTCCTTGTTGAAGACCAGGGGCGCCAGGTATTCGAGATTCACCTGATGCACGATGCCGGTATCGGGCGGCACGGCGCGGAAATCCTGAAACGCCGACTGGCCCCAGCGCAGAAACGCGTAGCGCTCCTGGTTGCGCGAGTACTCGATCAGCGCGTTGGCCGCGAATGCGCCCTTGGTACCGAACTCATCCACTTGCACGGAGTGATCGATCACCAGGTCGACCGGGATCAGCGGGTTGGCCTTCTTGGGATCGGAACCCATCTTGGCCAGCGCGTCCCGCATCGCGGCGAGATCCACCACGCAAGGGACGCCGGTGAAATCCTGCAACAACACACGCGCCGGGCGAAAGTTGATCTCCTGCGCGGGACCTTTGGTGTCCCATTTGGCTACGTACTCGATGTCCGAGCGCTTGACGGTCAGGCCGTCCTCATGGCGCAGCAAGTTCTCGAGCAGAATCTTGATCGAGTACGGAATGCGGGACAGCTTGGCGACGCCGGCTTTTTCGAGCGCGGAGAGGCGGAAGATCTTGTAAGTGCGGGAGCCCACGCGAAGCTCGCCCGCGGCGCCGAAGGAGTTCTGAGTTGTCATGGGGTGCTTCCATTTTATCAGTCCCAGCGGCGCGCTCCATGGATGATCGAAAGGATTTCGAGGGAACCCGATTTCACGCGGTAGGACCCGACGAACGGTGAGAACACCAGTTCGCGGGTTCTCCCTAGCCGGCCCACTCGTCCCATCAGAGGGTTCTGCAAAAGGGCGTCGATCCCCTTGAGAATCGCATCCACCGTGCGGCCCGCAGCCTCCGGGCTGTCGCGGGCGATGTACTCATGAACCTGTTCCAAATCCAGCGCCGCGGTGGGAGTCCATCGCAGGTTCATTTAGACCATTTTCTGAGTATTTATAGACCATAGCCGCAGTGGCGAAAATGGGCTGTTGCGTGTTCTGAATTCACCGCAGTAAGGGCCGCGGCCACGGCATGCTCCAGCAATTCCAGTTGGCGGATCTTCCAAGCTCGCAACCTTTGCTTGACCTGGAACCAACACTTTTCGATGGGGTTGAAGTCCGGGGAATACGGCGGC
>Ga0209517_10000853_pt1 | contig 49786 bp, 44 predicted proteins | sample PeaSoiMetSII2010_FD_187695 | JGI IMG/M metagenome (GOLD analysis project Ga0209517, IMG submission 187695) | Peat soil microbial communities from Weissenstadt, Germany - SII-2010 (SPAdes) (version 2) | ecosystem: Environmental > Terrestrial > Soil > Wetlands > Peat | place: Germany...
AGATGGAAAGTGCTCCTCTTCCGATGTTAAGCGCGACACTGGCCCTAAAACCAAGGAGATAAACAACATCGAAACTATAACAGTTTCGCGAACACCGCTTGCAGACAACTCCGGAAATGTTTCCAATAATTTACATTACGTGATGACGGAGCAGCCGGGAGCTTCGTTGCCTTTCGACGGGTGGGGGGTGAAGATAAGCGCAATGCAAACGGCTGAGATACTTCGATTTGGCGGCCCTCCCGCCGGTGCGACATGACATTCGTGGTTTTAGCGCTGGGACTCCTTGTGGGAGTGCTGGTGGGACTTCTGGGCATTGGCGGGGGCGCGGTCCTGGTGCCCGCGCTGGTCTACCTGTTGCATTACGACCAGCACCTCGCCCAGGGGACGTCCCTCTTCATTCTCCTGCCGCCGCTTGGACTGGGCGCGCTGCTGCAGTATTGGAAAAACAAACAGGTGGATTTGCGCGCTGGAATCTACTGCACGGTGGGATTTCTCCTGGGAGGTTATGGAGGAGGGCGTGTTGCCGTGCCCATGCCTTCGCGTGACCTGCAGGGGATATTCGGATTTTTTCTAATACTGTCCGCGGTGCTGCTGTGGAGAAAGACACGCGGAACATCAACGCCGGAGAGCGAAGCGAGCACTGTGACTTCGGAGAATCACCTGAGGAGTCTTGGGATTCTTCTGGTCGCGGCGTTTTGCGGGGTGGCGGCGGGGATGGTGGGAATCGGCGGCGGGGTATTGTTGGTGCCGTTGCTGGGATTGTTGTTTGGCTTCAGCCAGCACCGGGCGCAAGGGACGAGCCTGGTGGCGCTGATTCCGCCGACTGGGCTGCTGGCCTTTCTGGCGTACGCGCAGGCGGGTGATGTTTCCTGGAAGACGGGGCTGCTGCTGATCCCGGGCGTTTTTGTGGGTGGCATCCTCGGCGGAAAACTGGCGCGCCAGTTAAATGCCCTGCGGATGCGCCAGGTGTTTGCGGCGCTGATGTTTCTGCTGGGGGTGTGGCAGGCCTTCACTGCGTGGCGAAGGTGACGCATACTGGAGGGAAATGGTCGACCTGCATTCGCATATTCTTCCCGGGCTCGATGACGGAGCAAAATCCATCGGAGATGCGCTGGCCATGGCGGAAGACGCCATCGCCGATGGCATTACGCATGTGGTGGGAACGCCGCATGCAAGTTCCAGGTACGTATTCAATTTTGCAAAAGTGCGCGAGGCCCGCGATGCACTGAGCGAGAAACTTGCAGGCCGGATTACGCTGGCGACGGGCTGCGATTTCCATCTCAATCCGGAAAATCTGGCAGCTCTGCGAGCGGATGCCGCGCCGTATTGCATCAATCAGAAAGATTATCTACTGGTGGAGTTCAACGAGTTCTCCATTCCCCCTTCGATGGACCAGACGCTGCACGAACTGCAGCTTGCCGGCTTGCGTCCAGTAATCACGCACCCGGAACGCAATGGAATTATGCGGACGCAACCGGAACGATTGCTGCGGTGGGTCAGCTTGGGCTGTTACGCGCAAATCACGGCCGGTTCGCTGACAGGTGTATTTGGCCCGGGCGCGCAGGAAGATGCGTGGACGTGGATCGGGCGAGGACTGGTGCATTTCGTTGCCAGCGACGCGCACAATACGGCGCGGCGGCCGCTGAAGCTGAGATTTGCCTACGACGCAATTGCAGAACGCTTGGGAGAGGGAATAGCACGGGCGCTGTTAGTGGAGAATCCGCTGGCTGCGTATGAGGGGCGGCCCCTTCCCTATGTGCCGGAGGTTTCCACTGATGCACCACGCGCAAAACGCAAGCGGTTCATTTTCTTCTAACAGGCTTTTCTGATGGCGCGGCGGATTTATGGGGCGGGCCGCAAAGGCAATCCTGCCCAGGCGTTGAACAGGCCGAGCACTTCTCTTACCACATCCAAGGCATCGCTCGTATTTCGCCACCAGTGATCGGCGTCGAAGGGATCGTCCGAAACACCGTGGACGATGGCGTCGCCGTTGGCGGCGGAAAGGTGTTTCCAGAGAGTGTGTGTGCGGCGGGTGTGGACTTTAGAAGTCACGAGGATTACTCGACGCGGGTTTGCGCCGGAAAGAGCCCGACCGATGGAGGCCATCTCGTCGGCGGTATTGACGATGGGCGGCTCCAGGACATGAATTGCGGATTCGGGGACGCCTTCGTGGATGAGGATAAGCTTGTCGTAGGAGTCTTCGCCCTGATAGGGCACGGAGAGTTTCGCGAGCGTTGCTCCCGGCTCGGTGGAATGAGTCAACCAGACCTGCGGCGCGTAACCTTGCTTGTACACTCTGGCGGCTTCCAACGCCCGGCCGGGCATGCGGCCGCTCAAGACAGCGATGGCCGCGGCGTGTTGGAGGGGATCTTCGACGATAAGCCAGCGTCCCACATGGAAGAAAACGAAGAGACAAGCGCTGATCAGTGCGAGGGCCAGAAAAGGCCAAAGACGCGGCTTGCGGGCGGGCTCCGTTGGGAGCAACGTTGCGATCAGAATATTCCCCATGGCAGCGCATCGTAGCGTGTGAGAAGTTGCAGGTCAAACGGCCGTCGCAGCGGCCACCGGGGGGATTCGTTGGCCAATTCCCCGAGCCTCGCGGTAAAATGTAAGATTCGGAATTGCCCGGAGGGCGCATGAGAGCAGTGGTGACGGGCGGTGCGGGGTTCCTGGGATCGCATTTTTGCGACCGCTTGCTGGCCGAAGGATGGGAAGTGCTGGCGCTCGACAACCTGGTGACCGGGGACGCAGAAAACCTCGCGCATTTGATAGGCAACCGTAAGTTTCAGTTGGACCGCCGAAACGTGACCGAACCATTCCTGGTGGACGGGGAAGTCGGATACGTGTTTCACCTCGCGTCGCCGGCGAGTCCCCCGGATTATCTGAAAAACCCGATTGAGACGCTGAAGGTAGGGTCGATCGCGACCATGCGCACGCTGGATCTGGCCATGACGAAGAAGGCGAAGTATCTGTTGGCATCAACGAGCGAATGCTACGGCGATCCAGAGGTTTCGCCGCAAAGCGAGAGCTACTGGGGCCACGTGAATCCGGTGGGACCGCGCAGCGTTTACGACGAGGCGAAGCGTTTTGCGGAAGCCACCACCATGGCGTACCACCGGTATCACGGAGTGGATACGCATATCGCGCGCATCTTCAACACGTATGGGCCGAGGATGCGTTTGAACGATGGCCGGGCACTGCCGAACTTTGTGTTTCAGGCGCTCAGCGGGCAGGCGCTGACGGTGTATGGAGATGGCAAGCAGACGCGGAGTTTCTGCTACGTTTCCGATTTGATCGAGGGGATCTACCGGCTCAGCCAATCCGATGAGCACTACCCGACGAACATCGGGAGTCCGAATGAAATGACCATCTTTGAATTCGCGGAACGCATTCGCGCGCACTTCCCGAACGCGCCGGCGATCGTTCACAAACCCCTGCCGGAAGACGATCCGAAGCAGCGGTGCCCCGACATCACGAAGGCGAAGAAGTTGCTGGGCTGGGAGCCCAAGGTAAGTCTTGAGGAGGGATTGCGGCTGACGCTGGAGTTCTTTAAGTTGCAATTCAGCAAGATGACAGCGAGCCGCTGAACTTTGGGCGAAGACGCCCCAAGCCGGGATCAGGCTCGGCCAAACGAGTAATAATCGAAATCCAGTTCCTTCATTTTCTTTGGGGAGTAGAGATTCCGGCCATCAATCACCAGGCGGCGAGCCATAAGCTGGCCGGCACGTTCCCAATCGATATTCCGAAAAATTTGCCATTCCGTGCAAACCAACGCGGCATCAGCCTGCTTGAGAGCGCCATAGGGATCTTCGTGATAGATCACCTGCGGGAAAATGGGCTTGGTGCGGGTAATGGCTTCCGGATCGCTGGCGTGAACGACGGCGCCTTCTTCCAGGAGTTTGCGAATCACTTCCAACGCGGGGGCAAAGCGGATGTCGTCGGTGTTGGCCTTGAAGGCCAGTCCGAGCACGGCAACGCGTTTGCCCTTGATGACCCACAAGGCCTTGTGGATTTTCTCGAAGAAGCGTTCGATGCGCTGCTTGTTGACGCGCTCGGCGGCCTTGAGCATTTCAAAGTCAATGCCGACAGAAGCGGAGAGGTGGATAAAGGCCTGAATGTCTTTCGGGAAGCAGAAACCGCCGAAGCCCAGACCGGCCTTCAGGAATTGCGCTCCGATGCGCGGATCGAGCCCCATGGCGTGAGTCACTTCCTCGACATTGGCGCCAATGCGCTCGCAGAGATCGGAAACGACGTTGGCATAGCTGATCTTCAGGGCCAGGAAGGAATTCGAAGCATGCTTAATCAGTTCGGCGCTGCTGATAGTAGTGACGAGCAGCTCGCCGGCCGGTTCCTTGGGACAGTTGCCCGTGTGAATGGGGCATTGGAATTTCCTGTCGAGAATCGGCTGGTAGATTTCGCGGAGCTTGGCGGCAGAGTCGGCGTCTTCCACGCCGACGACGATGCGGTCCGGATGGAAGAAATCGCTGACGGCCGTGCCTTCGCGAAGAAACTCGGGATTTGACGCGACCTGGAATTTTGGCCCGCTTCCACGGGAATAGGCGGCCAGTGCTTTTTGGAGCTGCACACCCGTAAGCGCGGGGACGGTGCTCTTCTCGACCACAAGTTTCGGAGCGCGCGCCTCAGTGGCAACTTGGCGGGCGACGTGGTCGATAGCGGAAAGGTCGGCCGCGCCGGATTCTTTTGGCGGTGTGCCAACACAGATGAAAATGACGTCACCGGCGCGGATAGCCTCGCCAGCGTTAGAGGTATAAGAGATTTTCTTCTCAGCCACGGCGCGCTGGAGCACTTCGTCGAGGTGCTCCTCGTAAATGGGGACCTTGCCCGCTTTGAGCTGGTCGATGCGCTTTTCGTCGATGTCTGTGCAGACCACTTCATGACCCGCCGCCGCGAGGCAGGCTCCGGTGACAAGGCCAACGTAGCCACAACCAATTACCGTGAGACGCACCGTCGTTGCTCCGTTTCCGGGAACCGCACCTTGAATGGAGGAGGGAAGGAACGTTCCCGCCCGATTGCTACCGCACTACAAAGATTATCCAACAGATTATCCAATACGCGAGCTGGAGCCTACCTCTTTCCGAGAAGGAGGCCGCGAAGCCCTAACAGGGCGAGGCGGGGCTGGCGGCGAACCAGATTCCAGATCAGGCGAGTGGACTCGTCCCGATTGATCTCCCCAAGCGATTCTCGTGTGGAGACGTTGAGCAAGTCGACCAGGCGCGAATAGTCCTCCTGCTGGAAATAATGCAGGGTCCGCCGGATAAGCCAATGGGTGCTCAATTCGCGGCGTAAGGCCCGCAATTCGTGGCTGCTTCTTTGCAGGATGGCATCGGCCACGCCGCGCGCGCCACGAAATCCCGTAACAATGCCGCCAATCGTCGAGACTTTGACTTGCGCGGCCGCGTCGCCGACAAGGTACACGTCGCCGCTGCCAACACGCCGCTGCACGGGAATCCAGCGCTTGTAAACGGGAATGCGTGCTCCTTGCCACTCGAGCGGCTCGAAGCCCTTCTTTTGCAGGAAGCGGTCGAAGCAGCGTTTGGTGGCCTGACCGTGCTCTCCGATGACACCCACTGCGGCGCGTTCCGGCGATTCCGGGATGAGCCAATAGAAATAGGGCGTGTCGTCCGGAATGAACCAGACGCGCGTGGTGTCAGGAGGGCAGTCCTTGGGCAGCTTCACGACCGCTTGCATCAGCGGGACGGTATCAACGGGAGGCCACCCGGCGGCTTTGGCCACACGGCTGACAGCTCCGTCGGCGCCGACAAGACTCGCGGCGTGCAATTCCTTGGGCTGGCCCCCCCGATCAATTTCGACGCGCAAACCGCGCCCGTTGGGAGAGAGTCCCAGAAAGCGCGTGTCATAGTCGATTGAGGCGCCAGCCGCCTGGGCTTCCTGGGCAAGCGCGGGGATCAGGCGAGACCGCTCAATGATTAGGTCGGGCCGATGCAGGGAAACGACGGCGGAGCGCCCGTCGGTGAAGAGCTCGAAGCGGCGAATTTCGTTCAAGATGCTGGCCCGCGCGGACGGGCCGATCTGGTTCTTAAAATGGTCGGTGACAATCAGCGTGCGGGGTGTGGGGTCCAAAGTCGGCATGGATTCCAGGACGCGCACTGAGCGGCCACCACGTGCGACGTGGGTCGCTGTATAGAAGCCCGCCGCGGAGCCTCCAACGACGACAACCTCACCGGCGTCCCGGTCTTGCCGGAACTCGTTTTCTAGGTTCTCCACCGTCTCTGCTTCACCCTGTTAAAGGAATGCGCTGTTGCGCCCCCTGCCACTGCCGCGTATCCGCATCACCACCGAGGCCGGCCCTATAGCTTGCTGAACAGACTGCGCCAGAAAGTATAACGAATCCTCTGTCCTGGGCCAAACCGAGGGAGGGGCGAGAATCTTTCCTTCGGGGACAACTCCAGAGGTTTTCAGGCGACGGTCTTGTCCATCTGGCGCTCGTAGGGGGCCCGCTCCAGCCAAGCGACGGCGGGCAACATCGAAAGCATGACCAAGGCACCGATCAGGATCGCACCGGAAGAGGACAAGTAGGTAACCAGGACGGCGGCGCTTCCGCAGACGGCACCCGCCAAATAGATGGCGAGAACGGCGCCGCGCTGTCCCAGGCCAAGATTGGCCAGGCGGTGAGCGGAGTGATCTTTACCCGGAGCGGCAAAAGGGAGCAAGCCGCGACGCGAGCGGGAAATGGTGACAAGAGTGGTGTCAAAAATCGTGGCGCACAGGATGAGCACCGGAGCCAGCCAGCTGGCGGCGGTGGTGGCATGTTCGAGCCGGAGTTTCAGCGCGAGCGTTGCCATCAGGAATCCGAGGAACATCGCTCCGCCATCGCCCATGAAAATCTTGGCAGGCTTGAAATTCCAGCGCAAGAATCCCGCGGCCGCTCCCAGCACCGCCGCGGCAAGCGTGGTGACGAGGGTTTGGCCGTTCAGATAAGCGATGAGGGCGAAGAAAACGGAGGCCATGGCTGCGACGCCCGCGCACAAGCCGTCCATGTGGTCCAGGATGCTGAACGAGGCGGTGATGCCGACGACCCAGAGAATAGTCAGGCCGGCGTCCAGCCACTGGCCGGGACGTCCACGGAGTAAAATGCTGAAGACTTGCGCGTGGATCCCGGTTGCAAGAAGAATCACAGCGGCCAAAGGCATGCCGGCGAAAAGCTTGATCTGGTGATGCAGCCAGCCGCGGTCGTCCAGGAAACCGACGATGGCAACAAGAGTGGCACCGGTGACGATGCCGAAACTCTGCGCCCGCGCGGCGCCGTCGAAGGCGATCAGTATGGCCAGCATCACGCCGCCATACATCGCCAGACCACCCAGCAGGGGAATGGGCTTGAGATGAACTTTACGTGGGCCCGGCAGATCTACCATGCCCACACGGATAGCCAACGCGCGCACTGGCACCGTTAGTACCAGCGATGCTGACAAGGCGATTAGAAACGCCAGCAGGCCCGCACTCATACACCCTCGTCACTCGTTCTGGCGAAACTAGCCCGGGCGAGATGGCCAGAGGTTCACAGAGACGATGCCGGTTTGGGTTCCGGCTCCCAAGTCAACACAAAGACGGCGGCCGAGAGAAAGCCTCCGTTGCTGCCCCACGCAGCCAGAACACCATAACGCGAAATGGGAATGAATGCCAGAAGAATTGCATCCCAGTGTCAGTTAATTCATCTTTCAACAAATGAAAAATTATCACAGGGTAATATGACTCACATGACTTACTGCCGCGTCCATCGGCCAGCACGGCCCTGAAGCCTTCTGCCGCAGCGCAACTTCCAGGCGTCAGCCTTGTCCGGCCGCGGAGACGATTTCCACCAATTTGGCGAGTTCCTTGTTTCTCTCGTAGTCGGGCGCAGCTGCGGCTGCCGATGCACTCATGCTTCGGAGAAGATCCGGCTTGCGGGAGATGCGCCTGACCACCTGAACGAGTTGCACGGGATCATCGGGGCTTGCCGCGACGGAGAATCCTTTCCGAGCGCCGATGGAGACGACATCACATTCCTCGGGCGCAACCGCCACGACCGGCTTCCCGGCGGCAAGGATGCTGTACATCTTGCTGGGCACGACCACACCTTCAAGGCCGCGCTTTACGGTGATGACGTGGGCATCGGCGGCGGCAAGGACGGAAGGAATCTTGCCGCTGGGGAAGAACGGGAGGAAGCGGACATTGGAAAGTCCAGCAGCGGCGGACTGCAGGCGCTCGCGCTCCGCGCCATCCCCGACGAAAACAATGGCGATGCCGTCTTGCGCGAGTTCCCGTGCAGCGGCGAGCAGCGTGTCCCACGCTCCATAGAAACCGAGATTGCCGGCATGCAGGAGAACAAACTGGAAATTGCCGCGAATGGCCTGGATGACTTGCGGATCGAAGGACGGGGAGGATCCTTGACGCGGGAGCTCCGCGCCATCGCGAACAACGACAACACGCGCGGGATCGATGCCTTTGGAGAGGATGCGATTGCGCATGTCGTCGCCGAGCACGACTACCCGGGTGGCGCGCCGCAGCGCCCAGCGATGCAGCCTTTCCCAGACGCGGGCCAGCAATCCGGGGGAAACGATGGAACCTCCTAGAGCCATATCGGGATACAAATCTCGGATGTTGTAGATGTAAGGCTTGCGTTTCAGGAGAGCGACAAAGGCTCCAACGATGCCTTCGAAGGGCGGGTCGGTCATGGCCAGAATGACGTCGCAGGGCAGAAATAGGGCGCGCGGAACAGCCAGGAAAACATAAGTCAGGTAATTGAGAACGCGTCTCTTCATTTGAACACGGGGGAAATCCGTGGAGCCGGTGCGGATGATCCGCGCGCGCCCGGAATTCTCGGACTGATAGAGACGCCAAGCCCGGCGCTCGGCGGGATCGTAGGAAGGGCGCCCGCAGAGAACCGTGACGACATGCTTTTCGGCAAGTGCATTGACAACGGTCTGCGCGATTTTCGCGGTCGCAGAGGTGTCCGGCGGATAGTAGAGGTTCAGGAGCAGAACGCGCACGGAGAGATTGTACAAGCAGAAGCGGGGAGGTTGAAGGAGCAGCGGCCCCGAAGTGCCTGGCGGGGTCGCGAGGTGTGATCACGAGGATAGGCACGGACGAATTGGAAGAGTCAGAAGGCACGAACGGCTTTGTGAAAAAGGGACAGTTGGACCATTACCGTTCCTTGGGACAGTTCCGCGGCTCGCCCCGAGCCTCTACCGTAGCAAAATCCGGGAAAGGGTTTGCGGGAAGGCGTGTGGAAGAAACGCGTTTCAGGAAGCAAACGCTCCGGAAAACACCGTCAGTACCGGGAGGGCAGAATGCGGCAGAACGATCGCTCCACGAAGGTGAGTCTTCTGTTCGTGATCCTCTTGAGTGTGTGCGCGCTACGACTGGCGGCTCAGCCAACAAACCTGCCGGAGGCCGTGATCAGCGCGCATACCGTCTTCCTTGTGAATGAAACGGGATTCGCGGAGTTGCAGAACACGGCGGTGCTGGAACTGAACAAATGGGGGCATTTTGAAATTGCCGAGAGCCGCGAAAAGGCCGACTTGGTGCTTTCGCTGAGCAGCGGGACCCATGTTCGAGCGCTGCCCGACGGACAATACCCCCGGCCGACGGGGCTGAACGCATTCACCGAAGATGCGATCCCCAAGGGACACACACGCGTGGCGCTGTTGGATCCGAAGACGGGAGCGACGCTGTGGTCCGACCTGCGCAAGACGGAAGGCGGCAAGGTGAAGAACGGCCACCTGCTGGATGGATTGCGCGAAGCCTTCGATAACTATGAGAAGAGCAGGGGCCGGAAGTAGGCGCAGGGGCCAACGAGTCTGCACGAGAACTACAACCCGCGAACACTCCAGGCGTTTACAACGAGGGTCTTCCCCGTTTAGCTGCCCTTCTTCAATTCCGCGAGGACCATCTTCGCCAGGTCCTTCAGGGTCTCGAACACGCCCTGGCCGTTGATCGCCACCGATTCAATCACCGGCTCGCCCTTCTTCTGTAAATGTTTCGTCAGATCTTCCACGCTCAGCACATTGGGCAGGTCGCGCTTGTTCAATTGCAGTACGTAGGGAATTGTAGCGAAATTGAGGTTGTGCTCCCTGAGGTGCTCCTGCAGGTTGTCCAGCGTCTCGAAATTTGCGTCCAGCCGCTCTTCCTGGGAATCCGCGACAAACACCACGCCGTCAGCGCCTTTCAGGATCAACTTCCGGCTCGCTTCGTAAAACACTTGCCCAGGAACCGTATATAAGTGAAAGCGCGTCTTAAACCCGCGCACCGTCCCCAAATCCAACGGCAGAAAATCGAAGAACAGCGTCCGGTCCGTCTCCGTGGCCAACGACACCATCTTGCCCTTCAGGTTTTGCCCCGTATGGTCGTAGATCCACTGCAGGTTAGCGGTCTTCCCGCCGAGGCCCGGACCGTAGTACACCAGCTTGCAGTTAATTTCGCGCGCAGGGAAATTGATGAAAGGCACGAGTCGTCAACCTGAATACCATCTGAAACTTATAGCACACGCACGCAGGGTAGGCCAGCGTTGCTCTTGCGTGCCCACTCGACAAAGGCTGTTCCTAGTTTCACGGAGAAGCGCCTTCTTCGGGAAAGTTATTTTCGCATATGCTACTGGTCGGTAAAGACCATTTAAGCTGATACTTCCTTGCGCATCTGACTTCCGTTGACGACGGCGCAACCCTCTGCTAGCATTCGCGCCATGGCGAAACCCCAGAAATCTTCCGCGGGCTCTTCCGGGCGGGCCAAGTCCTCGTCCAGCGCCCAGTCTAAGCTTAAGAAAAAGAATAACTTACCTGCACCTCCCCCGCAACGTGGTGGCGTCGAAATGGTTGACCCGCGCGTGCAGGCCCAGATGAAAGTCTACGAAGAGGCCATGGCTCTTTTCCACCAGCAGAAATTCCAGCGTGCCAAACAGGAACTGGAAAAGGTCCTCGAGGGGCCCAGCAAGGAGCTGGCAGACCGCGCGCGCACCCATCTCCGCATCACCGAACAACGCATGAAGCCCCTATCCGAGCAAAATCCCAAATCACCCGAAGAGCACTACCAGCGCGGCGTCGCCATGATGAATCTCGGCCGCTGGGATGAAGCCCGCGAAAGCCTCGACAAGGCGCGCAAACTAGCCCCTAAGGCCGATCACATCCACTACGCTCTCGCCGCCCTCGACTGCCTCACCGGCGAAGCTGATTCCGCCATGGCCAACCTCAAGGTGGCTATCGAGCTGCGCCCCTCCAACCGCTACCACGCCCGCAACGATGAGGACTTTGCGTTCCTCCAGGAAGACCCCCGCTTCACGGAATTGCTGTATCCTGAAAAGGACGGCTACACGGGATAGTATCTCCGAAAGTGGATCGCCGCCTCGCTCGCGTCAATCGGAAACTGAGCCCCACATGAACAGGTCTCGACGCCAAAAAACCCTGCAATCTCGCGGTCTGCGCGTCGTCGCACTCGGTGGCGGCACCGGCCTCTCCGCACTGCTTCGTGGTTTGAAAGAGCACGTCGTCCGCCGCACGGACCGCCACGCTTCCCGCGAGCGTCCCATCGGCGACCTCGCCGCGATTGTCACCGTCACCGACGATGGCGGCAGCTCCGGCCGGCTTCGCCGCGAAAATCGCATGCTGCCTCCCGGAGACATCCGCAACTGCATGGTGGCCCTGTCGAAAGATGAAGCGCTGCTCGGGCGGCTCTTCCAGTACCGTTTTCATGCGGGCCGCGGCCTCGTTGGCCATAATTTTGGCAACTTGTTCCTTGCCGCCCTGACGCACGTCACCGGCGATTTTGCCGAAGCCGTGCGCGTCTCCAGTAAAGTTCTCGCCATACGCGGGCGCATCTTTCCCTCCACCATCTCCAATGTCCATCTGACCGCCACGCTCGCCAATGGCCAGCACGTCAGCGGCGAAACGAAAATCTCCCGCAGCCGCGTGCCCATCCGGCAAATCCAGCTCGTGCCTCGCCGCGTGCGCGCCCTTCCGAAAGTCATCGAAGCCATTCAAGAAGCCGACCTGATCCTCCTGGGACCCGGCTCTCTCTACACCAGCGTCATTCCCAATCTCCTCATCCCGGAAATTGCTCAGGCCATTGCGCGTTCCAAAGCCCCGCGCGTCTATATCGCCAATTTGATGACCCAGCCGGGCGAAACAACGGACTACACTCTCAGTCAACATTTGCGCGCCATCCAGAATCACGTCGACAAGCGTGTTATCGACTGGGTTGTCGCCAATCGCCAGCCTGTCTCCCCTGATGTTGCGCGCCGTTATCGCGCCGAAGGCGCTGAAGCCGTCTTCGTTGATGCCGAAAAGGTTCTCAAGCTCAAGGTCAAGCTTGTGCTCGACAATCTCCTCGAAGAACACGGCCTCATCCGCCACAACTCTCCGCGCCTTGCTCGCCTCCTCGTCGACGAATTCCTCCTCCGCCCCTCCCGCCGCTGATCTCCACGCCTCTTTTTTGTGTAGGGCCCGCCTTCTGATGCGGGCCGTCCACCAAGGGGTTGCATTGCTCAACCCCATCTCGGTAATACGCAAAAAAGCTATTGTCATTCCGAGCGCAGCGAGGAATCTGCTTTTCCGCTCATCCTTGGGAGCGGCCGATCCCGAGGACCGGGATCAACAGGCCCGGCCGCACTATCCGCTGCCTCACCGCCAGCGAAACCGCACTCCCCCGCGCACAAAAATCGGCGGCCCCACGGTAAACACCGGCGTCGCAGCCACGTTGAACCGGTCATCTGTCAGATTCTGCACTGCCAGGAACAGCGATGTGCGCCGCAAAACCTCTCGCGACACTTGCGCATCCAGAGAAAACGCCCGCCCCAGTGGGAGCTGATTCAGATCGTCATCAAACTGGTTCCCGGAAAAGCGTCCCTGGATGCTGGCGCTCCACCTCCGCCCTAGATAGCTAGCCTGAAAGCTGAATTGGTTCTGCGGCACCTGCGGCAAGCGCAATCCATCCAGCGGCATTGCGGGTGGCTGGACCGGATAGCTCACCACCGTAGCGTCCACAAACAAATAACTCGCCGAAATCTGCAGCCGCGGCCGCACCTGCCACTGTCCCGACAATTCAATTCCCCGCGCCCGCGTCACCCCCAGGTTTTCTTTCTCCCGCGTGATCAGCGCCGGCGTGTTGGTGATCGTCACATTCGCCACCGGATCAGCGATGTCGCTCCAGAAGAAATTGCTGCGCAGCGTCAGCCGGTTTTCCCACGTTTGGTAACTGAGCCCCGCCTCGCCACCCGTCAGGTGCTCGCCTGTCAGAGCCGGATTCGCCAGCGTCAGCACGTTGCCCACGCGGAAATTCCGGTACAACTCATTCAAGGTTGGCGCGCGAAACGCCCGGTATACCGAAGCGCTCAACGCCAGCCCGTGCGAAAAACTCCGCAGCAGTGATACCCGCGGGCTGAACGCCGTTTCTGACCGCTCCGCGAACGTCTTTGCCGTCGGTGTCCCGATCGTCAGTGGCTGGCTGTTCTGGAAACCGGTGTTGTCGTTCCACGTGTCCACGCGTCCGCCGAACGTCAGCAGCCATTTCGGTGCAAAAAAGAACGCGTCCTGCGCGAAGAGTCCCCACGCGTGTTGCCGCCCGCCTGCCTCCACAAGCACGGAGTTGATGTCCTGGCTTTGGCCGCGCACATCGTGTGCCTCGATTCCCCCGGCAACTTTGTGTTTTTCTGCAAATAGCCGCGTCCACGTGCCCACAAATCCGATCTGCTGCGAAGGATTGCGTTGCAGATCGGTCAGTGTCTCCGTGTTGCGGCCCGCGGGCACCGCGGAAAACGACTGGTGATAAAGCTCCGTCGAACCATAAAGCCGCGCTGAAAAACTTCCCGCGTGCGCCGTCGTCCAGTCCAATCCCAAATCCACTTCCGGGATCGTCGTGTCGTTTTTCTGCAGCGGCGTCCCATTTCGCCGGCTTTCTCCAAAGCCGCTTCCGCGCACGAAAAACCGTCCTTGCTCCCCCAAGTTTCGCGACACCTCCAGCGTCCCAGCCAGGTCCGCAGTGCCCGCATCCGTATCCACGCTTCCGCGTTGGTCTGGCGGCACCAAAATGTAGCCGCCCGTGCGCAGCGCCTGCCCCGCTGCCGCCACCGACCAATTGCCCACCGGAGTTCCCACGGCAAAGGACACATCCGGCGTGCTCATGCTCCCGTACGATACTTCTCCCGACGCATGCGCCTCCTCTGCCGAACGCGTGCGCAGGTTCACCACGCCTCCCAGCGCCCCGTTCCCAAACACATCGGAGGCGCCCCCGTTCGTCACCTCCATCGTTTCAAGCTCCGCCCGCGGCACGCGCGCAAAATAGACCCACCCGCCAAAGGGATCGTTCAGCGGAATCCCGTCCAGCAACACGCTCGATCTGCTCGTAGCACTGGCGCCCACTCCCCGCAACGACACGCCCTGCGACGATGGATTCGCGAACAAACTGCTCGACCTGCGGAACGTGCTAAACCCCGGCACCTCCCGCAGTACGTCGTCCACCACCAGGCTTCCCGCCACTTCCAGTTGCTCTGCCGGAATCGCGTACTGGCTCATCGGCACTGCGGGGATGGGATCTTCGATAGTCGCTTTCACCTGCAGCCGCTCGATGTTGGGCGACGGTGTCAGCACAATGTGCACTCGCTGCACCGAAGCGTGTGGTTTTACTTCCAGCGTTACCGCCGCGAACCCCGGAAAACTGATGCGCAAACTTCCGCCCTTGCGTGATTCGGCGATGCTGAAGTTTCCGCTCACATCCGTCTTCTCCAGGATCACTCCGTCCACGGAGCGGTACTCGATCTGCGCTCCCTCGATCGCGGATCCTGTCGAGTCTGCCACCGTCCCCCGCAGCCCCGCGCCCTCCTGCGCCAGAGTCATCAGTGCCAGCGCGGCGAAACCCACGAGAAATGTGGCCATACGTAAGGCCAACAACGCAATGTGAGTCAGCGTTCTTCCCCCTAACCAGAAGTTTTGTCTCCGATAGGTCATGTTGTCTGCCTATCCGACGTAGTTCGCATCATCCCGCCCGCCCGGAAATTGCGTCCGTACAGAGTAGCGAACTTCTTCTTCCCCTGCTCGCCCCATCTCTTCGCGGTCGCCAATGGGACAAGGCTCCATCGCCATCCTCACGCCCTACCCAGTGAATGAAATTCCGGCTAACATTCTTTCCGGATCCATCGGTTTCTCACGGAGTGATTTTATGTCTACTTTTGGCCTGATCGAATACAACGATGCCAGCCCCGCCGTCAGAGCTGTCTATGACGACATCATGGCCACGCGCAAAACCGACTACATCAATAATTTCTGGAAGGCCATTGCCCACGATCCTGCTCTCCTTAAGCGCACCTGGGAAAGCCTCAAGGAGATCATGGCCCCCGGCGCGCTTGATCCTCTCACCAAGGAACTCCTGTACATCGCCGTCAGCGTCACCAACAACTGCCACTACTGCATCGCCTCCCACACTGCCTCTGCCTTTGCCAAAGGCATGACCCCGGAAATGTTCAAGGAACTTCAGGCCGTCGTCGGCATGGCCAACGAAACGAACAAACTCGTCACCGGCTACCAGGTTGCCGTTGATCAGCGCTTCACTCCACCTCTTCCTCTCAACAAATAGCCAGACCTCGCCAGGGGGATACGATGTAACAGGGCTCTTCCACGCCCTTCCGCTCATTGACACCGCCAATCCACGTCCCCGATACTGGCTTCCTATGAACTCCCTTTCATTCGCACTCCTCCTGATTCTCTTGCATCCATTCGCCCTGCCCCTCACTCCATCCTTTGGCTCCGCGGCTCAGCGTGAGGCTCCCCAGAAAAAAGATCTCTATCCCGCCTCCGCCGACGCCAAAAAGGAAATCGACGAAGCGCTCCATTCCGCCTCGCCCGAGCACAAACGTGTTCTTGTCGTCTTTGGCGCCAATTGGTGCTTCGACTGCCACGCTCTCAACGATGCCTTTCACAGCGCCGAACTCGCCCCCACGCTCCAGAAATATTTTGTAGTCGTCCACGTGGACATCGGCCATGGCGAAAAAAACCTCGATCTCGCCCAAAAGTACGAAGTGCCCCTCAAACGCGGTATTCCCGCCATCGCCGTGCTCGATTCCTCCGGCAAACTCCTCTTCAGCCAGAAACAGGGCGAATTCGAAGCCGCCCGCTCCCTGGCCACCGCCGACATCCTCGCCTTCCTAAATAAGTGGAAGCCCGCTTCGCCCTGATCTCCCCTGCGTTGACAGCAGCCTCCTTCACAGCAATACTCGTGAGCGATGATTGGACTCTTGCGTGGCCGCTTGCTGGAAAAGCGGCCCAATCAGGTCATCCTGGATGTCGGCGGCGTCGGCTATCTCGTCGCCGTGCCTCTTTCCACTTTCGCCGCTCTCGGCGAACTCCACGCCGAGGTTACTCTGCTCATCCACACGCACGTTCGCGAAGATGCGCTCTCCCTCTACGGTTTTCTCTCCGCCCGCGAAAAGCATCTCTTTGAGCTGCTCCTCGGCGCTTCCGGTGTCGGCCCCACCCTCGCCCTCAAGATTCTCTCCGGCATGAACGTCGAGGAACTCGTGCCTGCCATTCGCAGCGGCGATTTGGCCCGCCTTACGAAAATTCCCGGCGTCGGCCGCAAAACTGCCGAACGCATGGTCGTCGAGCTCAAGGACAAGCTTGAAGCCGTGGCCGTCGAAGCCGAAAAGCCTGCCGCCGCTTCCCCCGCTGGCGTCGAAGCCGACGTCAAGTCCGCCCTCGTCAATCTGGGCTATGACGAGCGCACCGCCGAAGCCGCTGTCGCCGAAGCCCGCCGCCGCTCCGGCTCCTCCGGCTTTGAACAACTTCTCCGTGTTACTCTGTCAGCTCTAAGCGGCTCGCAGACAAGATGATCGTGTAGGAAAAGGCCAGGAATGCGCCGAGGACACAAAACGTAGATAGCAGACCAGCATTCGCAGCAGGGGAACCGGCAACTAGTCAGGCGCACTATCTTATTATTTCCTGGTCGCTGGTCGCCGGTCGCTGGTCGCACTTAAATCCATGCCCGACTTCGCACCCAAGAAATCCCTCGTCCCTCGCGCCGACGATCCCGCGCGCCCCTCGCGCATCGTCTCCGGCGCCGCCATTGACGATGACGCGCGCCTCGACGCCAGCGTCCGCCCCAAGCGCCTCGACGAATACATTGGCCAGAAGCGCGTCAAGGAAAACATCTCCATCGCCATCGAAGCTGCCCGCTCTCGCGGCGAAGCCCTCGATCATGTTCTTCTCTACGGTCCGCCGGGCCTCGGCAAAACCACGCTGGCCCAGATTATCGCCAACGAACTCAATGTTCCCATCAAGACCAGCGCCGGTCCGCTCCTCGAACGCAAGGGCGACCTCACTGCCATTCTCACCGCCCTCGAAAAAAAGGAGGTCTTCTTCCTCGATGAAATTCACCGCCTGCAGGCCGCCGTCGAGGAAGTCCTCTATCCCGCCATGGAAGATTTTCGCGTTGACCTCGTCATCGGCCAGGGTCCCGGCGCGCGCATTCATCCCTTCCATCTCAACCATTTCACTCTCATCGGCGCCACCACCCGCGCCGGACTCATCACCGCGCCCCTGCGCTCCCGGTTTGGCATCGTTCATCGCTTGGAATTCTATACGCCCGATGACCTGCTCATCATCCTTCACCGTTCCGCCAAAATCCTGAATATCCAGATGGATGAGGCCGGCGCCGTGGAAATTGCCGGACGCTGCCGTGGCACGCCGCGTGTCGCCAACCGCCTGCTCCGCCGCGCACGCGATTTCGCCGAAGTCCGTGCCGACGGCCGCATCACCCGCGAGGTGGCTCAGGACTCGCTGCGCATGCTCGGCGTGGATGAACACGGCCTCGACGAAGTGGATCGCAACCTCATGATTGCTCTGCTCGATAAATACGCCGGCGGCCCCGTCGGCCTTGGCACACTCGCCGCCGCCCTCAGCGAAGAAGAAGACGCCATCGAAGAAATGTACGAGCCCTATCTCATGCAAATCGGCATGCTGGACCGCACCCCGCGTGGCCGCGTCGCCACCCCGCGCGCCTACGAATACTTCGGCCGCGACCTCCCCAAGCGCCAGCCTCGCCTCTTCTAATCTTTCCCTTCTGGCCTTGTAGGTGCCCGGCTTCAGCCTGGCGCGTTCTCCCGAATTAATTGTGCTTCATGAACTGCCCTTTGCTCCCCGTCAGCGAGTTGTACAGCGTCTCGATGAACTTATCGCTGTCAATAAACCCACCAGACCACTTCTTCCACGGCTCCAGGATCTTTTCCTGCTTCATTTGTTCCAGCGTCTTGTGTTCGTCCAATGCTTTTTGCACCGCCGCGGACGTCTCCTTCAGCATCTTCACGAATTCGCGCACATCGTCCAGGTTGGAAAGCGCCCCGTGTCCGGGGATTACCTTCACGTTCGCCGGCAGCATCGCGCTGGCCTTCTCCATCGCGTCAATCATCCCCTGCACGCTGCCGCCGCTGGCCACATCGATGAACGGAAATCCATAGCGCACAAAATCGTCGCCCATGTGCACCACATTGTTTTTGGGAAAGAAAATCACCGCATCGCCGTCGGTATGCCCGGCAGGGAAATGTAGCGCGCGAATATCCTCCCCGTTCAAGTGCACGGTCACGTCATGCTCGAACGTAATCACGGGCAGCGCCGCCTTTGGAGCAGCCTTCATCTCCATCTTCAGTGAACCCCCGTTCCCCGCCGTCCCGCCCGTCTCCAGCCGCTTGCGCACGTTGTCCTGTGCAATCACCGTGGACCCCGTATTCGCAAAGGGCTCGTTCCCGCCCGTGTGGTCCCCGTGATAATGCGTGTTGATCACGAATCGCACGGGTTTGTCCGTGATCTTCAAATCCTTCAGCGCCGCCTGGATCTTCTCTGCCAGCGGCGCAAACTGGTCGTCCACAATCACGATCCCGTCTTCCCCCACCGACGCCGCAATGTTTCCGCCTTCGCCCTCCAGCATGTAAATGTTCCCGGAAACTTTCGTCACCTTGATCTGCACCTTCGAATAATCGGTGTTCTGCCCCTGGGCCTCGCCGCCCACCATCAAGGCCAAAACAAACGTCTCCGCCAGAATCACCCAACCACGCCGGCTCCAAAATCTTCCACTCATGATTGCTCCTCCCTTTCCCGCTCGCGCCGCATTCTATCACCTCTCCCGCCAAAGTAACTTCACGGCACACCTTGCCAATTCGCTTCCAACCATCCAGCGCTAGTACGATATCTTCAAATCTACAGAGCCGCGCCAAGCGTTTTGTTCGCGCTCGCCTGGGAAATCCTTGTGACCGATTCTTCAGCCACCACTCCCCAACCAGCCAGCTCGCGCCGCTTCGCCTTTCTCGTCGCCGCGGGAATCTTCCTCAGCCGCGTCGCCGGCCTCATCCGCGACCGCGTCTTCGCCCACTACTTCGGCAATTCCGATGCCGCCGATGTTTTCAAGGCCGCCTTTCGCATCCCCAATTTTCTGCAAAACCTCTTCGGTGAAGGCGTGCTCTCGGCTTCCTTCATTCCCGTCTATGCCAGCCTGCTTGCGCGCAACGACAAGGAAGAAGCGCGCAAGACCGCTGGCGCCGTCGCCGCGCTTCTTGCGCTGAGCACCTCGCTACTTGTGCTTCTCGGCGTTCTCACCGCTCCTTGGCTGATTGACGCCATCGCCCCCGGTTTCCACGGCGAAAAGCGCCAGCTCACCATCCTCCTTGTGCGCATCCTCTTTCCCGGCGCGGGCCTGCTCGTTGGCTCCGCCTGGTGCCTCGGCGTCCTCAACAGCCACCGCAAATTTTTCATTTCCTACACGGCCCCGGTTCTCTGGAACATCGCCATGATCGCCGGCATGATCGCTTTTGGCGCCGGCCGCGCGCAAAACTCGCTTGTGGTCATCACCGCGTGGGCTTCCGTCGTGGGCAGCGCACTGCAAGTCGCCGTGCAGCTTCCCATTGTCCTCAAGCTTCTTGGGGGTTTAAAACTTTCGCTCGCACACCAAGCCGAAAATGTGCGCACCGTGATCCGCAATTTCTTTCCTGTTTTCGTCAGCCGCGGCGTCGTCCAAATCAGCGCGTACATTGATGCTTTCCTCGCCAGTTTTCTTCCCACCGGTGCGGTCGCGGCGCTCGCCTACGCGCAAACGCTTTACACGCTTCCCGTCAGCCTGTTCGGCATGTCCGTCTCTGCTGCGGAATTGCCGGTGATGAGCGGCGCCACTGGTGAAGCGGACGAAGTCGCGCTTCTCCTTCGCGGCCGTCTGAACGCGGGCCTTCGCCAGATCACTTTTCTTGTGGTTCCCTCGGTTGTCGGCTTCCTCGTGCTCGGCGATGTCATCGTCGCGGCGATCTACCAGTCCGGCCGTTTCACTCACGCCGATGCGCTCTATGTCTGGGGCATTCTCGCTGGCTCCACGGTTGGTCTGCTCGCTTCCACTCTGGGCCGCCTGTATTCGTCAGGCTTCTACGCCTTGCGCGACACGCGCACCCCGCTACGCTTCGCCATCGTCCGCGTCCTGCTCACCACGATTCTTGGATACCTGAGCGCCCTTCCGCTGCCGCGCCTCCTGGGTATTGAACCGCGTTGGGGCGTTGCGGGCTTAACCATTTCTGCCGGCATCGCCTCCTGGGTCGAGTTCACTTTGCTGCAGCGCGGCATTCGCCGCCGCATTGGGCAAGTCGGCGTGCCACTCGCGTTTCTTGCGCAAGTCTGGTTCGCCGCGCTGCTCGCCGCCGCGGTCTCTCGCAGCTTGCTTCACGCCCTCGGTCCGCGCGGGCCGATTCTTCTCGCCGTTCTTGTCCTCGGCGCCTACGGCCTCATCTTCTTTGCTGCTAGCCTCGCGTTGAAATTGCCTGAAGCGCAATCGATGGTCGGGATGATTGGGCGGCGCTTCGGAGTGAAGTAGGCTCTGGGTTCACCGCAGGGAAGTCCAAGAAGGTTCGGCATGACCACGGTTTACATCGCGCTGGGAAGCAACGTCGGCGACCGCGAACACAATCTGCGCGAAGCGCTCCGCCATCTCGCGGTATCCGGCGTCCACATCCTGAAAATCTCCAGCATCTACGAAACCGAGCCCGTGGACTATCTCGACCAAGCCTGGTTTCTCAACGCCGCCGTCGAAGCGCAAACGGATTTGCCCGCACTCGCTTTATTGCACAAGCTCCGCTCCATCGAATCGGCCATGGGCGGCAAAAAGCCCTTCGCCAAAGGTCCGCGCCTGATCGATCTGGACATTCTGCTTTATGGCAGCGACATCATCGCCACGTCCGAACTTCAGGTGCCGCATCCCCGCATGTTGGAGCGCCGCTTCGTCCTCGTCCCCTTAGCCGAAATCGCTCCCAATCTCCGTCACCCCGCTTGGTCCGCCACGGCGCAGCAACTCCTAGCCGCCTTAAAAGATCCCAGCGCCGTTCGTCTCACGTCTTCGTTTTAATTTGTCTTTGTAGGGTTCAGCACTGCTCTGTGTTTTGCCTCGGCCCATCTGGAGTGCGGCGGCTTGCCGCCGCTTTTGCGACTGCAAGCCCCGCTACCGACCGGAATTCCTCTCACTCCTGCCGTCCCTGGACAGACCGCTCAACTCGTCCGCCGCACCACCAGCCGGTGCAACGTCATCAGCTTCGGTTGCAACGCGTCCAGCTCGATCTGCGAAAGGCCGCTCTCGCTGGTCTGCCGCCAGCGATACACGCCGGGCTCGGATTCTGTTTCCTCGTGCCCGTCCAATCGCCGCAAGAATTCGCGTGCCTCGCCAGCCGACGCCTTCTCCCGCAAACTCGGCCGCGCCACCGCCTCCACCGCATAGCTGCGCAGCAGTTTGTTCCAATACGCATCGAAGAGTTCGCTCGACGCGAAGATGTCGCTCCAGGCCACTTCTCCGCCGTAGGCCACCACCACGCCCACCACACGCTCGCCCTTCAATCCGGACGTCTCCCTGCGGAAGCGCCGCTGCATTTCCGCGACCACCGCATCCACCGAACTCCCCACACGCCGCGATTCGTATATCTTCGTGTATGACTGTGTTGGCGCCTCCACGGTCACCGTTTCGGTGATCTCCCGCGAAGTCACTACGGGCGCTGCCGCCGGGCTGCTCGCGCCGGCGGAAACATTCGACCCGGCGGTCACCGCGGCCCAAACGTCTGCCTGTTTCTGATTGATGGCCGCATTTTCCCGCACGCTCGGATGCACAATCGTCTTCGCCGCATTGAACTCGGATCCTGCAGACCACCGCCCGTGCTCCACGCAGAACACGTCGAGCGGCAAAGGATCGCCAAACGGCGCCACAATGCGGTCCTTCGCAATGATGCGGTCCTGCTTTCCGCCGCTTACGAGTTCGCCCGCAAGCAACAGCAACGGCCGCTTGCTGTGATTGATCAACACCAGTTGATTCACGGAGGGGCCGCTGTAACCCGGCGGGATGGGCCGCCCATTACCGCGATTGCGGATCAATGTTTCGGCGCCTTGTTCCCGGACGGTGACTTCGCCACGCGACAATCCTTCTTCCAATGTCAGGAAAGCGCTGGTGTCATAGCCCGAGGAGCTGACCACCGGAAACACGGTGAGATTTTCGTAGGTAATCGGTTCCAGCAGCCGCCAATCGCTTTCCGGTTTCCCCGGCTGTGCGGGAGAGCCGGGCGATGAACAGGCAAAACCCAGTGCGGAGATGCCAAGGAGACCACTTCCCAATAGCGTGAAGAACGAACGGTCCATACAATCCTCCTGTGCGTGCGGCGTGAGCACGTCCTGGAGTTAGAACGGACCAGCGGGAATTTCTTGCAGGCAGATCTAGCGACCGGAGAATGCAGTCTACAGGGGCAAAAAGGCGAAGAGAAAAACAGATCAGGAACGCGGGTCGCCCAGGTTGCTGCGCGGCTTGCTCCGCCTACTACGTGAGGCTTCCGATTCCGCCCGTTCATATTCGGCGATTTCCTCTTCTGTATAAGAATAGGAGTCACGCGAAGCGAACATGGAGGTCGTGCGGCTGGCCGCCTTCTTCTTTTTGCGCGCTTCCCCGAATTCGTAGCGCGTCATGCGCAGCGGCCCTTCGATGGCTTTTATTTCCACCAGCAGGTCGCTCACCTTTTCCAGGAAATCGTGCAGGTGGAACGGCCGCATCACATAAGGAAGGTGCGAGATCTCCAATTGGCCCACGAGCTCGCTGCCCGATATTTCCGGCACGACGAACAGGATGCGGAGCCGCCCGCCCTCTTCCGCCGCCACCCCCGCAAGTTCCCGCAACACCTGAAATGTCGGAGATTTCACCCCAATCAGCGCGATGTTAGCAATTAGCAGCGAGTACTCCCCGGTCTTCAGCTCGGCGTGCAGCATCGGCACATCCGGCACAATGCGCACCCGCCAGCCCTCGGAATCCAGTATCTGCTTCAGTGCTCCGGAGTTTTGGGGATCGTCTTCCAGGACAAGGATTCCAACCTGCGGCACCGCCGCGTTGGGAAAGGTCGCCATTGGAAAAGTATAGGGCTCCGCGACGCAAGGCACATCGGCCGCCTGGACACGGATTCGTAAGGGGCACCTGTCCCTAGGGACGGGCGAAAGCTCAGGGCTGGTTCGGCGCCGAATTGGGTGCCCGGTGCAAGCTCAGTTCCACTCTCACGATTCCAAGCGCAAGAGACAATTCATTGGCCGACCGTCAGATCGCTCACGCCTTCATAGCGGCGCGCTCCCGTGCCATCCCAGAATATCCGGCCGTTTTGGAATGCCTGGGGAGGCACCAGCCGCGTGAAAAACACCTGCAAGCCGTCCCGCGACCATTCCGCCGAACGACCCCAAGTGTCCGTTGGGCAGAGCACCACGCGCCGCTTCGCGCGTATCTCGTACAGAAAAAAAGAAGCGTTCAGCCCCATGGAATCCACTGGAGTTCCGGCCGGCGCGTTCGTGTAATACGCCGAAATCAGCAGCAGATCGGAATTGAGCGGATGCACGCGCAACATATCGCTGCTCATGACCTGAAAAGTCTCGCCGTAGATCTCCTTCAGGGGTATCGTCTGTGCGGGTCTATCCTCGCTGATCCAATAGGCATTCTGCAGGTCCGTGGCGAGCACCGTCGTTGCGCCGGCCCAGCCATGCAGCGCCAGCACGTTTTCCGGGTAAAACACCGCCGCTTTCTCCGGCGCGCCCGCGGGAAAAGTCCACACCTGCCACTTTTGGTCTTGAAAGTTCAAAAAGGCGATGCGTGAATCATTCGGCGACCAAAACGCTTGCCGCACATTGCCATGCACCAGTCCTTTTGCGCGGCCGGAATCCCAATCGTAGAGCACAATCGTGCGCTCCGGCCCGCTCATGGAATCCGATCGCGTGTATAGCAGCTTTTTCCCGTCATGCGAGAGAGCCATCTCCATACCGGATGCCGCCACCCTCCTCTTGATTGCGCCGCGGCCCAGGATCACCCGCCCCGCGACATCGAGATACGCAATCGCCACCGGTGGCTTGAAGTTGGTTATGGGCTCAAGCACCGCCTTCTTGTCCTTGTCTTTATCCTTGTCCTTATCTTTGTCTTTGTCGTTCGCGTCTGGGTTGTCGTCCGGATTGATCTGATTCTTCCTGCGAAATTCCGGGAATTGTTCGGGCATGCTCTGGCCGCAGCCATTCAGCGTGCCGATCTGCGCGTGCTCCACGACGACGCGAAACGTGTACTTGATCTCCGCCTGCGCATCCGAGCACGCTTCCCGAAAAAGTTTCACGCTCACGTCCGCGCCCGTGGCCGTGTCCTTTGCATGGTACGTCCAGGCTTTGCCGGGATCATCGGCCGAAGTTTCGCCCGGGTCCAGAACGATGGGTGGGTAATTCGGGCGATCCAGGCGCTCCGGCCCCTTCATGCCCAAACGAAGACTCCAGACTGGCTCGTTGCCATGAGCGATCACCAGGATTGGATAGTGCTTGGAAACCGGCGCGGCCGGCGCCGGCACCGTGTCCGGAGTTTTCGGGGGAGTTTTTACCGCAGGCTGTTGCGCAGGCGCCTGGGCCAGAAGCGCTCCATCTGGCGCGGTCAAATGGAAAAACGCGAAAGCTACAGCAACAAGAGTGATGCGCACGTGAACCGTCCTCGGAACCATCGTCACACGCAAAAAACCGACGGCACAGCATACATCGACGAAATTAGAACAGAGCCGCGATGCACGGCGCAAGCGAAACAAATACCGCGCAGCCCAAGAGAAACACCCCTAACCGGAGACTGATCCATTGCCCGTGCCTCCGCACGAAGGGGCTTGACAAGGCGAAGAAAAAGCGAAATACTGGGCAACGCTCCGAGGTGAGCCATGTCCCCAGTTCTTCCCCATTCGACGCCAATGCCCATGATTCGGCGCCGCCCCGTTCGTCGCCCCGCTGTTTCCTTCCTTCCTTTTAGCCCTGTTGAGCCAAACCCAAGACCAGAGGCCGGCGCCCTTGCCCAGGGTGAACCCGGCGGGTGCAAGGGAAATCTGGAAAGCCGTACGGCGGATTGCCCCCCGCCTCAACTCCAGATTCCCCGTGCGCCACTGGTGGGCATTGCTCGCCTCGCTGCACAATCGCCGGCGGCGGAAACGAAGCGCCAGTCGGCGGAGAAGCCGGAGTATTTCCTGCTTCCGGTGAAATCCATTCTCAACCGTTGCGATTCGGACCGCGTGCCCTTTGAATGGACTATCAATCCCTATCGGGGATGCGAGTTTGCCTGCAAGTATTGCTATGCGCGGTACACCCATGAATACATGGAAATTGATGGTGGCGACTTCGAGAAGAAGATCTTTGTGAAACAAGATGCTGCCGCGCTGCTGGCGCGCGACGTCTCGCAAAAGTATTCCTATGAGTCAAAAGCTTCGGGTTACACACAAGCCGAACACATCGCCATCGGCACGGCCACAGACCCCTACCAGCCCGCGGAACGCGAGTACGGCGTCACGCGCGCCTGCCTGGAAGAACTGGCGAAGCGCGAGGGTCTGAGCATCTCCATCATCACCAAGTCCAACCAGATTGTGCGCGACATCGAGATCCTGAAAGTCATCGCGTCCAAATCGGCTTTGACAATCAACATCACCGTCACGACCCTGAAGCCGCGTCTGGCACGTCTGCTGGAGCCGCGCGCCCCGCGGCCCGATTTGCGGCTGTGCGCCATGAAAGAATTACGCGAGGCGGGATTGCATGTGGGGGTATCGGCTTCACCGCTGCTTCCGGGGCTCACGGACGGTGAAGGGGAATTAGAGCGCGTGGCGGAAGCGGCAAAAACGGCGGGCGCGGAGTGGTTCTTTTCCGGCGTGCTGTTCCTGATGCCCGCTTCGGCGAAACAGTTCCTGCCGTTCGTGCGCGAGAAATTCCCGCGGCTGGCCAAGCAATACGACGATTGGTACCGCCGCAACGGCTATGCCCCCGAGGAGTACCGGCGCAAGGCTTCCGCGCGCGTCCAGCGTATCCGTCAGAAGTTCGGCTTCGCGGCGCGGCCCTGGGAGGGCATACGTCCCACGATAACGCGCGCGCAGTTAACGCTTGGTTGGGATGCCGCGGCCATCAGCGGGGAATTGCAGCGCTCGCGATCATGCGCCGGGGGTTAGGTCGCAGGCAAACTGCGGCATTCAACTGGCCGGCCCGTCCAGGCCAAATTCGCGGTGGGCTGTCAGCAGAGCCGTTTTCACATCTTTTTCTTCAATCACAAAGGAAATGTTGGATTCCGAGGAACCCTGCGCGATGGCGATGATGTTCACATGCTGGTTGCCGAGCACGCTAAAGGTCTTTCCCGCGATGCCGGGGATGCCGCGCATGTTTTCGCCGACGACGGCAACGATGGCGATGGTGGGATCCACGTTGATGTGTTCCACCTTTTGATGAGCCAGGTCCTGCGAAAACTCCTTGCGCAGCGCTTCCACGGTGCGTTGCGCGTCCGCGGCGGAGACGATGAAGCAAATATCGTTTTGTGAAGACGATTGGGAAATCAGCAGCACGTTGGCGCGGACATCCGCCGTCGTCGAAAATGTGCGTCCCACCACGTCCGGCAGGCCGACAATTCCGGGGCCCCCAAGACTGATGAGCGTCACGTCGCGGATCGCGGTCAGCGCCTTCACGCCACCTCCCGTGCTTTGCCCTTCCGGAGTGATTTTTGTGCCGAGCCGTTCTGGCGCGAAACTGTTGCGGATCCACACGGGGATTGCCGCTTGCACCACGGGCTTCAGTGTTTTCGGGTGCAAAACTTTCGCGCCGAAATAAGCAAGTTCCGCAGCTTCGCGATAGGAAATGACCGGGATGGTGCGGGCCTGCGGCACCAGGCGGGGGTCGGCAGTCAATACACCATCCACATCCGTCCAGATAATCACTTCTTCCGCGTCCAGGGCCGCGCCGAGAATCGTCGCGGAATAGTCGGAGCCGCCTCGCCCGAGAGTAGTGAGCAGTCCCGCGGGCGTGGCGCCGATGAAACCGGTGACGATAGGAACCACGCCGGCGTCCAGCAGTGGACGCAAGCGGGCTTGCGAAGCCTCGCGCGTCAATCCCATGTCCGGCTCGGCGCCGCCGTGAAACCCATCGGTGATGATCAATTGCGTGGCCTCCACGGCCTCACTCTGCAAGCCCAGTTCGCGAACTGCTCCCGCCACCATGGGGGCCGAAAGGCGTTCGCCGAGACTGGAGATGGCGTCCAGGGCGCGCGGCGTGAGTTCGCGGAGCAGGGCCGTGCCCTCGCAGAGGCGGTGTCCCTCGGCTAAAACCGCTTCCATGCGCTGGCGAATGGGAAGGCGCCGCTCTGCGTCAGGAATAAGCGAGGTGAGGGCAGCGTCGTGCTGCGTCCGAAGCTGGTCGAACACGGCGAAGGCAGCGCCATGGTCGCCGGACTGCGCTCCTTTAGCAGCTTCGATGAGCCGGTTGGTCACCCCGCTCATGGCGGAAACGACCGCGACGCACGGCGTTTTCCGCGCGGCTTCCGCAACGATCTGGGCGGCTCTGGCAATGCACGAAGCGTCGCCGACCGAGGTACCGCCAAATTTCATCACCTGTAAACGCGATTTCATGACACTCCGTCCGGCCGCCGGTAGATTGCGCAATTGTCAGCAGAGCGCCCGGCCTTTCATTGTAAAGCTTTGCCGTCGCAGGTGTGCAGGAAGGCGCATCCGCCGCAGCGTATCTGCAAAGAGAGAAAACGCTCAAGGAACGATGATGCGGGACTCTTCGCGCTTCAACTCTTGTGCGCCGGGGAATTGGCCGCGGAGAAACTCAATGAAGCGGCGCGAACGGGAGCGCCCGTTGGTGCGCAGATTTCCCATGCGGAACAGAAACACGAGCAATTGAAAAATGTCGCCATCCTTGATGGGGCCATAAGAAGCTTGCTCGGGCTGCTGCTTCGCTTCGGTGAAAAACGCGGCAAGTGAATCATAAAGTTCGTGCTGCAGAGCTGGCACGGGAGGTTGCTCGTAAACGATGCCGGCGATGAGCGTCTTGTACGATTCGGCCAGGGCCTGCAGCGCGGCGAGGACGTCCGGATCGGTCGTGGCGGGCTGCGCCGCGCAAAACTTGGCGATGGTGAACGCCATCGCGGAAAGAAGCTGCGGGTGCCGGTGAACCATGTCCGAGGAAAGCCGGACCTCCAGGAGCGGGGTGTTCGCGGGTAACGAGCGCGGATGCCGCTCTTCGTAGCGGTGCGCGGCAAGCAAGTAGGCGCAGTCCGCGGGGCAGTCGATGATGACTTCGCGCTCCGTGCCGCAACACACCGCGCAGATTTTTTCCGCTTTGGCCGGGCAAAAGCGGCCTGCCTTGCGTTTCTGACAAATTGGACAAGACACGAATGATCCCCTGGAGCGAGAAAATCAGGATATCACGCCATGATGATTTTGTTGTGGAAGCGGCGGGCCGCGATGATCAGCAGGACCGCACCCATCAGGAAGAGAACCAGCGCATCGGACCACAGATGTATCCAGCCGGCGCCGCGCAGGATGATTCCGCGGGTGATATTGATGTAATAAGCCGCGGGCACAAAATAACTGAGGTAGTAGAAGAACCTGGGCATCGTCTCGCGGGGAAAGATGTAACCGGAAAAAAAGATGCTCGGGAGGATGGTAAGAAACGCGAGTTGCATGGCCTGCGCCTGGGACGTCGCTTTGCTGGAAATCAGGATGCCCAGCGACAACGAAACGAAGAGGTACGGCAGCGAAAGAAACGCGAGAAGCACGACGCTTCCATGAATGGGCACGCCAAAAAGGAATCGCATCGCCACCAGCAGCATGCTGAGCTCGAAGAATCCTATCCCGAGATACGGAAGCAGCTTGCCGAGCAACAGGCCCATGGGGCGCACGGGAGTTACGAAGAGCTGCTCCAGTGTGCCGCGTTCCTTCTCCCGCACGATGGAAAACGCCGTCAGAAAGGTCGTCACGTTCAAAAGCAGAACTGCCACCAAGCCGGGCAAAAAGAAATTGGGCGAACGCGAATCGGGATTGAAGAGAATTTTCGGGCGCATCTCAATCGGGAAGGTGGCATCACTGTTGCCCAGGACGCGGCGTAACGATTCATCGAGGCCGATGGCGGTGGTGACGTTGATCGCCTGGCCCGCCACTGACGAATCGGACCCGTCAATCAGCACCAGGACCTGCGCGCCGGTCTGGTGCAGCAGCCGGTCGGAGTAATCCACGGGAATCTTGACGCCCACGCGGCACTTGCCGGAAATGATCGCGTCATTGAGGTCCCGGTCGTTGTTGACGTACCGGACGAGGTGAAAGGTGTCGGAATTCTTCAGACGATCGAGAAGTTCGCGGCTTTCGCGGCGCCCATCGGCATTGTAAATGACCGTGTTGATCTGGCGGACGTTCGTGTCGATGGCATAGCCAAGGAGAAACATCTGCAGAATTGGGATGATCAGGGAAAAGAACAGCGTGGAGAAATCGCGGCGGATATGCAGGGATTCCTTGTAGAAGACGGCGCTGAAACCGCGGAAGGTGTTATTCACAGGTGGCCTCCTGCTGCGCCTGGTGCTTGCTGGTGAGCTCGACAAATACATCTTCCAGGCTCGGAGCGAGCGGGCGAATCTCCGCGACGACGATATTTCTCTTTAGGAGTTCTTCGCGCAGCCCGTTCAAATCGTAGTGATCGTCAACCAGCGCGTGGATGGATTGCCCGAAAATGGTGGCGTTGCGCACGCCGGGAATTTCCCGTGCCAAACGCAGCGCGCGCGTCACCTGTGGCGTGGTGATCTCGATGCGCAGGGTTCCGGCGGGTTGCACATCGGGAAGCTCACGAAGCGAGTCGGGCGTCCCGTCGGCGATAAGCTCGCCGAAATAAATGTACGCAACGTGGCTGCAGCGCTCCGCTTCGTCCATGTAATGCGTAGTGACGAAAAATGTGATGCCATGTCCGGACAGGTCGAAGAGCAGGTCCCAAAGCTGGCGGCGCGCAACCGGGTCAATGCCCGCCGTGGGCTCATCCAGAAAAACCAGCTTGGGCTGGTGCAACATGGCGCAGCCGAGAGCGAGGCGCTGTTTCCATCCGCCGGAAAGCTGTGAGGCCAGTCGATGGATATACGGGCCGAGGCCGTTGATCTGGATGATCTCGTCCATGCGCTTGCGCAGGTGGTCATTGGAGAGGCCGTAGATGCGGCCGTAAAAGGTGAGGTTTTCGGAAACAGTGAGGTCGGTGTACAGACTGAAATTTTGGGACATGTAGCCGATGTTTTCGCGCACGGCTTCCGCGTCCTTGCTGACATCGAATCCCTCGACTTCGGCGTGTCCTCCGCTTAGGGGCAACAGGCCGGTGAGCATCTTGATGACCGTGGTTTTGCCGCTGCCATTGGGGCCGAGAAACCCGAAGATCTCCCCTTTTTCCACGCGGAAGCTGACGTCGTTCACGGCGGTGAACTTGCCGAATCGCCGGACCAGGTGCTGCGCGGAAATGGAGGGCTGCGTTGAGGGGGTCACAAATCAGCTCGCAGCCGAAAGCTTCACGTCCGCGGCCATGCCGGCGCGGACGCGGTGAGAGGAATCGTCGATGCGTACCTTCACGCCGAAGACCTGGTGAACGCGCTCCTCCACGGTCTGCACATTGCGCGGCAGGAATTCGGCCTGCTGGTTGATTTGTTCGACCACGCCGGCAAACGACTGGCTGGGAAAGGAATCCACGTGGATCTCGGCTTTCTGGCCGAGTTGCACGCGGCCGATCTGGGTTTCCGGGATGTAGATACGCACGTAAATCTGATCGCGCTCCAGAAGCGTAGCGATGGGTGTGTTGGGGGCAATCAGATCCCCTGGGCGAACGTCCAGTACTTCGACCGAGGCGGCGGAGGGGGCGAGAACCTGGCGCTCGCGGAAACGCGCTTCATCGTAAGCGAGGAGTGCGCGCGCGGCGGCAACGTCTTCGCGCCGGTTGCCGCGCTCGAATTTTTCGAGTGTGGCCTGCGTCTGATGATAGCGGGCTTCCGTGGCTGCAATTTCTTCAGGGCGGTAGCCACGCTTTAATTCATCGAGCTTCTGCTGGGCGCCTTCCTTCTGGGCCAGAGCCATCTTCCAGTTGGCTTCGGAAGTATCGCGTTGCTGCCTGGAGACGAGATCTTTCGCGGCCAGCGCGTCGTAGCGCTGAAAATCGAGATGCGTGCGGATCTCGTCCGCGGTGGCGCGGTCGAGGTCGGCTTGCGCGGCCTCAATGTCCTCCTGGCGGTAGCCGTTTCTGCGCTGATCGTACTCGGCCTTTGCCTGAGCCGCCGCGGCGCGGGCTTCCGCAATTTCCTCGGGACGGAAACCGCGTTCGGCCTTTTCCGCATTGGCGCGCGATTGCATCAGCGAAGCTCGCAACTCGCTGTCGTCAAACTCAATCAATATCTGGTCTGGCTCCACGGAATCACCCTCCCGGACAAGGACTTTGTCGATGCGCCCGCCGACTTTCGAGCCGACGCGAATGTTGCGTGCCTCGACCGTGCCGGAGCCCTGCAATTGCGTCTGGTGATGAAACCACCCCGCGGAATAGGCAGCCACGGCCGCGAGTGCAGCCACCACCACGATGATTAAAATGCGTTTGCGATTCATAAGCGCAATCCCCTTACCTGGATATAGAAGGTACGGCATCCGAACTCGAAAGGTTACGCGGCGCACGCGGTGATAGCCCCGACCAAATGATTTCAAAAGCGGAATCCATGCGCGCCTGCAGGGACGAATCACCGTAGAGCGACCAGATGAGCAAGGTGCCGAAGATCGTTTGGCGAAAAACCAAGGCAATGTCCGCGGCAGGGAGGTCGTCGCGGATCTCGCCGCGTCCCTGGCCGAGCTGAATCATCTCCGTGTGGAAAGCCAGGACGCGAGCCTGCAGATCGAGCATGGCCTCGCGAACCTGGGAATTCGAGAGAAAGGCCTGGAGCAGAACGCGGATGATGTCAGGATTGCGCACAGGTTCCTGTGTCATGAGCGCCGCAAGCGAGCGCATGAATTGGGGCATGGGCACGGATGTACGGCGAGCTTCATCGACGGCGAGGCGGAGCTTTGCGAGCTGCATTTCGGCAAAGGCCAGGAGGATGTGATCCTTGCTGGGAAAATAGTTGAAAAAGGTACCTTTGCCCACGTCGGCGGCGTTGGTGATGTCCTCTACTGTGGTTTCAGCAAAACCCTGCTTGGCGAAAAGGTCGAGGGCGGCGCGGAAAATACGTTCGCGAAGTTCAATGCTGCGGCGTTCGCGGCGGTTGGAGGGGTGGGAGAGAGGAAGAGTGGGCATAATGACCTCAATTCATATGTGACTATAGGTCATTTAATGAGCGCTGTCAAGACCAAAAGGCCCCGCGGATAGCTAGGGCCTCGTAACACATCTCTAATGATATGAAGGGGTTAGATTTCCTTGCCGGATGAACGGTTCTTGGGAGACTTCTGGTTTAGATAGGAGATCATTTTTTGTGCTGAGGGTGGGACAGGCTCGACGCCCTTGAAGATAAGGTCGCCGGGGTCGACTCTCTTGTGATACAGGCTGTCGTTGGCGCTATTGTCAGGGCGGACTGTTGAGCCGGCCAGGGAGATGCCGGCAAAGAGACCGCGGGCACGGGAGTAGGAGAGAATCTCCGCGCGCAGAGTGACGTCGGTGGAGGCTTCGGCGTTGCGTCCCTTGGGGCCTGCGGCAGCAGAAGCGTCGGCACCGAGTTTTACCTTGCTGCTGAGTATGGACTTGGCGCCTCGCTCGTTCATGACCAGAAGCACGAAATCCGTGGCCTGCGCTCCGATCTGCAGGCCGAAACTCCCGCCTTCCAGGGCCATCATCGTCGGCGCGCTCCACGGCCCGGTGAAATTCTCGCCGGTGCGGCACGTCATGGCGCCGCGGCCATAGCTGCCGCCAAAGACGAACGCGGCCTTGACGACAGACGGGTAAACGAGGACGCAGTCGGCTTTGTCAATCAGGTCCTGGGGGATATTGTCCGGGATATCCATGATTTCCTGCACGACCGTGCCGCAATTCTCCAGCCGCTCTTTTTCCTTCTTGTCATCGGCTTGGAGCGGGAGGGCGATGAGCGAATAAGCCAAGAGAATGGGAAAGATTTTTTTCATGTATTGCCACCTTCTTTGCTGTTAGGTTCCCCTAGTTTATGACGAAATGGCCTGGGCGGCGTAATCGGCGAGTCGAAGCCAGCTCGAAGGAACCCTGCCTGCTCCGTCTTCGTGGAACTTCGCCGTAGGGAGCTCCCGCAGACTTTCGAATATACTTTCATGCGGTGGCTTTTGCCAATAGAGGAATTATGAAGCAAAAACCCGGAGTGGCGAAGCGATTGACATTTTGTTTCGTAGTGCTGCTCGTAGCATCGAGCGTTGCAGGCGAAGCGCGTCCGCAAAGTTTGCATGCGCCGCAGCAAGCCGCCGGGAAAAGCGAAGTAGTGCCGGAGAAGAAGGCGGGGGAGCGGTTCGCGCAGAGAGCCGAGGGCCTGGTGAGCGCTGCACCGGTGAACAAGGGTGAGTGGGGTTTGCTGGTGGTTGACGCAGTAACGGGAGAAACGCTCTATGAGAAAAATGCGGACCGGTACTTTACTCCGGCTTCCAACATGAAACTGCTTACGACTGCGCTGGCGCTCGACAAATTGGGCCCCGACTACCGGTTCCGCACCACGGTGGAGACGCATGGGGCGATCGCTCAGGGAATCCTTTCGGGTGACTTAATTCTCGTTGGGCGGGGCGACCCCAATCTCTCCAACCGCAGATTTCCCTTTGACGTGAAAGAGGAGTTTGACGGGCCGCCGGAAAAAGTCCTGATCGAGTTGGCGGACCAGGTGGTGGCGCGCGGGGTAAAGGAAATTGCCGGAGACATCGTGGGGGATGACAGCTACTTTCCACGCGAGCGCTATCCCGATGGCTGGGAGATTGACGACACGGTGTGGGAATACGGCGCGGCCATCTCCGCGATTGTGCTGGACGACAACACAGTCACATTGACGCTGACTCCGGCGGAGAAGGCCGGGGATCGCGTCGTGGGAGCGGTGGAACCCGCGACGGCCGATTTCGCCGTCAGGAATGAGGTGACGACGTCGGACAAGGCAGAGAAGGCGGACCTGACGCTGGTGCGGGAGCCGGGCTCGAATATGGTCGTGTTGAGCGGTGCGCTGCCGGCAAAAAGCGCTCCTCGCAAGTTGGTGTTGGCAATTCAGGAACCCGCGCAACATGCGGCGAGCACGCTGGCACGGCTACTGGCGGAGCGCGGCGTGAAGTTCTGGGGAACACCACGGGCGAACCATGAGCCCGACGCGGCAGAAGCTTCGCGCACGGTGCTGGCGGAGCATGTGTCGCTGCCGCTAGTGGACACGCTGAAGCTGGTGAACAAGATCAGCCAGAACCTCCACACGGAGATATTGTTGCGCACGGCGGCACGGCAGCAGGGGCGCTGGGCCAAGCCGGACGATGTGCTGAAGTTTCCGGAGGAGTTCTACGCCAGGGCCGGGATTGCGCCGGGAGATGTGGTGCAGGAGGATGGGTCAGGAATGTCGCGGCACGACTTGGTGACGCCGCGGGCCCTTGTGGGATTGCTGCTGTATGCGCAAAAGCAATCCTGGTTTCCCGTCTACTTCGGCTCGTTGCCGGTAGCGGGAATCGATGGGACGCTCAGCGACCGGATGAAAAAGGCCGGGATGATGGGAAGAATTCACGCGAAGACCGGATCGGTCGAGCATGTGCAGACACTTTCCGGCTATGCCGATACGCCGGGCGGGCGGCGCCTGATTTTTTCTTTCCTGAGCAACAACGAGAGCGTCCAGGATCATCAGGTGCACGACGCGCTGGACGGATTGTGCATGGCCATGGTGGAAGAATTTGACGCGAAGAAGTAAAGAAGTAGTTGCGGAAGCAGACAAGGAAGACATGAAAGACGAGCGGATCGTGACGGTATTCGGCAGTTCGCGCCCGGGCGAAGGCGACGCGGACTACGCGGAGGCCCGCGAGTTGGGGCGCCGGTTGGCGGAGCGGGGGTTCGCGGTGTGCAGCGGCGGCTATGGCGGCACGATGGAAGCGGCGTCGCGCGGTGCGAAAGAAGCCGGCGGAAAAACCTACGGCGTGACCGCGGAATTCTTCGCACGCATGGTGAACCAGTGGGTGGATGTGGAAGTAAGAAAGAAGACTTGGGAAGAGCGGCTATTTGAGTTGATACGGCTGGCGGATGGGTTCGTGGCTTGCAAGGGCGGCACCGGCACGCTGGTGGAGCTCGCAGTAGTCTGGGAGATGCTGAACAAATCCGTGATGGCGAGAAAACCCATTGCTGTGCTGGGGGACTTCTGGCAGCCGGTTCTGGAGCGAGTGCGGGAAGTGGAACAGGGGCCGCGGGCTTCGAGTGCATCGCGGGTTTGGGGCGAGGCCAACGGGAATCTGGTGCACACTTCAGGCACACCGGAAGAGGCGGCCGGCTATCTGGCGGAGGAAATGAAGAGAGGCAAGTAGAGAGAATGTCGCGATCGGCGCAAGCAGTGCTCGAATTCGACAAGCTGCGGGAATTGCTACGGCTGAGGACCACGTGCGCACCTGGGAAGCGTCATGTCGGCGAGCTTGAGCCGGGAACGAATCGCGCCGCGTTGGAAAGCGCCTTCGCATTGATTCGGGAGGGGCGGGAGTGGCTGCGCGCGGAACGCGAACTGGGATTCGGAGCGCTGGCCGATCCGGCGCCATGGTTGGAGAAGCTCGATGCGCCGGGAGTGGTGTTGGAGCCGGCGGAATTTCTGGATGCCGGCTCGTTGCTGGAAACATCGGCATGGCTGAGGCAGCAATTCCGCGAAGAAGCTGCCAAATTCCCTTTGCTGGCGGCACTTTGCGCGACATTGGCGGATTTCCGGGAATTGCAGGCCGCGATCAAACGATGCGTCCTACCGAATGGGGAGATCAGCGATGACGCGTCGAGCGCCTTGCGCCGGATACGCGCCAGCATTGTGCAGACGCGCGAGTCCATCCAGCGCACGCTGAAAAAGATTCTGCGGGACAGGCAGGCGGAGGCGGGGGAAGATTACGTCACGTTGCGCAACGACCGCTTCGTGATTCCCGTGCGCGCGGAGCACCGGCGCAACGTGCAGGGCGTGGTGCACGGCGCCAGCGGCACGGGGCAGACCGTGTTCGTCGAGCCGTTCGAAACGGTAGAGACAAACAACCAGTTGGTGCAACTTGCCGAGGACGAAGCGGCGGAGATTTTCCGGATATTGAAAGAACTCACGGATCGATTGCGCGAGATGCACGGGCCGTTGCAAGCCGCTGCGGAAACGATCGCACAGCTCGACAGTGTGTTCGCGCGGGCACGCTTTGCGCGCGATTTCGATGCGTGCGTGCCGGAGTTTTCCGCCGCTGCGGAATTGCGCTTGGACGCCGCGCGTCACCCGGTGCTGGAAGACAAGCTGCGAAAAGAAAATCGCGCCATTGTGCCGATTTCGCTGGCCTTGAGCGGGGAAGAGCGCTTGCTGGTGATCAGCGGGCCGAACACCGGCGGGAAAACCGTGGCGCTGAAGACCACCGGGATGGCGGCGCTGTCTGCGCAAGCGGGCATTCCCGTGGCGGCGCAGCGGGTAGTGCTGCCGCTCTTCGATCGCGTGCTGGTGGATATTGGCGACGAGCAATCCATCGCGGCGGACCTTTCCACGTTTTCGGCGCACATGCTGAATTTGAAGTCCATGCTGGAGGAAGCCACGCCGAAATCGCTGGTGCTGGCGGACGAAATGGGAACAGGCACGGCGCCGGAAGAGGGAGCGGCGCTGGCGGTGGCCTTGCTGGACGAATTTCACAAGAAAAACTGCTTTGTGCTGGCGACCACGCACCACGATCGCCTGAAAACCTATGCCTCGACGACGCCGGGCGTGGTGAATGCCGCGGTAGAGTTTGACGACGTGAATCTGCGGCCGACCTTCCGATTGATGATCGGAGTGCCCGGCGGATCCAGCGGCATTGCAATCGCGCAGCGGTTGGGGCTGGCAGATTCCATCATTGAACAGGCGCGCTCGCTGTTAACGCCGGAATCGCGCGAAGCCGCGGACTTGATCGCCTACTTGCATCGCAGCCGGGACGAGCTGGACGTCATGCAAAGGCAGATGGCCGACGAGCGCCACGCTCTGGAGCAGGAGCGCCAGAAACTGCGTGCGGAATGGGTAGAACGGCAGAAGCAGCGCATCGCAGAGCTGGAACAGAAATTCGCAGAAATGCAAAAGCGCTTCGAGGAAAATGTGGCGCGGGTGGTGGAAGCCGTAAAAGAGCGGGAGCTGCGCACGCAGCTCGAAAAAACAGCGCGGCGGAAGATGCAGGATGCGCGCGGGGAAGCCAAGGAAGAACTGAACGCCGCCGTCGTGCAGACGATTTCGGAGTCGCAGCAGGATCTTGGCGTGAAACTAGAATCGCTCGAAGCGGTGAGCCTTGAAAAGCTACAGCAAGGAGTGAAAGTGCGCGTACGAGGGTTCAGCAAGGCCGTGATTCTGCGGCGCGTGGAAGGCTCGTCGGCGGAAATTGAAGCAGGCCCGCTGCGCATGAAGGTGGCCGTGGAAGAGATCACGGGCATCGAAAGCGCGCCGGCGGGCAAAGCGGCGGTGCAGCCTACGAAGCGGGAAAACATCACGGTGAGCACGCAGTCCAGCGAAGGCGGTGCAACGGGCGAAATCAACGTGATCGGCATGACGGTCGAGCAGGCCACCGAGCGCGTGGACAAATTCCTGGATGAAGCAGCCCTGGCGAATCGCCAACAGGTGCGCATCATCCACGGCCACGGAACCGGCGCATTACGGCGTGGGCTGGGCGAGTTTCTAAAGACGCACCCGCTCGTGGAGAAAGCGGAGTTCGAGAGCGAAGAGCACGGTGGCAAAGCGATCACAGTTGTGGATTTGAGACCATAGACCGGATATATGGCGGAAGCGGGATCATTTGCGGATAAGGTGAAACAGCAGGCGGATATTGTCCGCGTGGTGGGCGAGTACGTGCGCCTGAAGAAAAGCGGGCAGAACTTCACGGGACTCTGCCCGTTCCACGGCGAGAAGACGCCGTCGTTTGCCGTGCATCCCGTGAAGCAGATTTTCCATTGCTTCGGCTGCGGGAAAGGCGGAGACGTTTTCAGTTTTGTGATGGAGATGGAGAAGTGCCAGTTCCCAGAGGCCGTGCGAATAGTTGCCGAAAAGTGCGGCATCGCGATTCCGCGTCCAAAGGAACGCTCGCCAGAAGAACGCAAAGAGAATCAGCAGCGGGCCGCACTGGTGGAGATGCACCGCGAAGCGCAAGCGTTTTTCGTGAAGCAACTGGAAACCACGGCGGAGGGAAAAGCGGCGCGCGCGTATCTGGAGGATCGCGGCCTGAATGCCGAGGCCATCGCGCGATTTGGCATTGGCTATGCCCCAAGTGGTGGGGATGCTCTGCTGCGCTACCTGAAACAAAAATACGCCGAAAAATTGCTGGCAGAATCAGGGCTGATCTCGCGCGACCAGAGCGGGCGATTGTTTGACAGGTTCCGCCGCCGCATCACCTTCGCCATCGCCAACGAATCGGGAAAAATCGTCGCGTTCGGTTGCCGCGCGCTGGGCGACGACCTCCCAAAATATCTAAACTCGCCGGAAACGCCCATCTACTCCAAGAGCAACGTGCTCTATTACATGGACCGCGCCAAGGACGCCATCCGGCGGCAGGATTTCGCCGTCCTCGTGGAAGGCTACATGGATGCGATCGCGGTGGCGCGCGCGGGAATCAACAACGTGGTGGCCAGCTGTGGCACCAGCCTGGCCGAGCCGCAAATCAAGTTGCTGGGACGGTTCACGAAGCGCGTGATTGTCAACTACGATCCGGATGCAGCGGGGCAAGCGGCCACGGAGCGCTCCATCTCGCTACTGCTCGAGCAGGATTTCGAGGTGCGCGTGCTAGCGCTCCCGGCGATTGGCGACAAGAAAGCCGATCCTGATTTGTTCATTCGAGAAAAAGGCGCAGCAGCGTACATCAAGGCGTTGAAAGAGGCGCCGCCCTATGTGGATTATCTGATCGCGCGGGCACGGCAAATGGATTTGACAACTGGCGAAGGGAAGCTGCGTGCCTTGAATTTCCTGATGCCCTATCTGCAGAAAATCCCCAACCGGCTGCTGCGCTCGGAATGGGCCACGCGGATTTCGCAACAACTTCGCATCGATGAACCGGTGTTGCGCGCGGCGCTGAGCAAAGCCGCCGCCGAACGGCGCAGCGAGGTGAAGACGCAGCCCGAACTCGTGGGGAAGAGCGCGAAGCCGATCGAACGGCGGCTGATTCGCATGCTCATGGAAGCGGAGGGGTTCCGGCGCGAACTGGCGCAGCGGCTTCAGCAGGGCGGATTATACCGGGGCCTGGAAACGGAAAAAGTCTTTGCCGCGCTCATTGTGGCGGCGCTCTCCGATCAGCCCATGCAAGCCACGGAAATCGGGGCGCTGCTGGAGGAGCGCGACCGCCGCATGCTGTTCGAGATACTCTTCGAGCCCACCCAGGAAGGCACCTGGGAGGAAGCAGAAAGTTGCTTGGAGGCGCTACAACGCCGCCTGATCGAGCAGGAACTTGCCGAAGTGCAACGCAGCATCGAGGCCAACGCCGCAGAGCCATCCTTGCGCGAACTGCTGACGCGCAAGCAGGAATTGATGAAGCGGCTGGCTCCGGAACGCTAAGCCGTATGCGGCAGGTAAGATGGCCAGGCGGCCCCTCTTTCTTGCAAGGAAATGGTTGACTTGGCAGGACTTAAACGTGTAGCGTAAAAAGGTTATGCGGATAACGGTTTCGCTCCCCCCGGCATCCATATATTAGTGTGGGTTGCCGAGGAACCGTTTAGGGATCGCTTCGGCAGGCGGGCTAAGCGTGCGGCAGCAGCGGGCAAAGGGCGCAGCGTACAGGGCTTCACTGAAAAAATTAAGAGCTTCGCGGAGGATTGCATACCTCCCCTTCGATATCTTGAGCCGTCCGTTCGTGCTCGGTACGAGGAGTGTGCAGGCGTGCCCGCCTGATGCCAGCAATGAAATAACCGGATAGATGTGCGGGAGGAGTGTTGTGGCGGCTACGGGTTTGGAAGAAAAATATGACGCGGTAAAGCAGCTCATTGCCGTCGGCAAAGAGCGCGGCTATCTGTTGTACGACGAGGTCAACGACTCGCTTCCCGCGGAAGTGCATTCCTCGGAAGAAATCGATGACCTGCTGACGACTTTCGAGCGCAATGGAATCGAGATTTATGAAGACGCCGCATCGGCCAAAGCGGCGCGCGCCGTGGAAGTGTCCATCGAGCAGGGCGAGCACGACACCGTGGTCAAGGACGATGCCCACGCCGAAGAAGGCGGCGACCTGGACCTGACGCCCGGCTCGCTCGAAAAAACGAACGACCCGGTGCGCATGTACCTGCGGGAAATGGGCACGGTGCCACTGCTCACGCGCGAAGGCGAAGTGACCATTGCCAAGCGCATCGAGCGCGGGCAGTTGGTGGTGATGAAGGCCATCACGCGCTCGCCCATCGTGATCAAGGAACTCATCGCGGTGGGGGATGACCTGCGGAAGGGCGCGCGGTCCATCAAGGAAATCGTCCAGTTTGACGACGAAGAGCTGACCGAAGAGAAGATCGCCAACAAGACCAAGCAGACGCTGAAACACATCGACAAGATCGCCAAGCTCTACGAGCTGGCGCTGAAGCAGGCGGTCAAGCTCGACAACACGGCGAAATCCAAAAAGCGGCCATATGTGCGCGCGAAGTGGGCCGTGGCCCGCACTCGTGTGGAAATTTCCCTGGAAATTCGCGGCATCGACTTCAACCCCTTCGAGAAAAAGCGCCTGGTGGACAAGATGCGCGGCACGGTCGAGCGGCTGCAGTCTCTCGAGCGCGAAGCGGGCCGCTTGGAGCGCCGCGCGGACGTATCCAAAGGCGAGAACGCCGCCGAAGCGCGCCGCGAGTTGCGCACACGGCGCTCGGAACTGAAGGATATCGAGGACGCCAGCGAGGTCGGGCTAACCGAACTGAAACGCACGCTGACGGTTATTCAGCGCGGCGAAGCGGAAGCGGAACAAGCCAAGAAAGAATTGATCGAAGCGAACCTGCGGCTCGTGGTTTCCATCGCCAAGAAATACACCAACCGCGGGCTCCAGTTCCTGGACCTTATTCAGGAAGGCAACATCGGTCTGATGAAGGCTGTAGACAAATTCGAGTGGCGCCGCGGCTACAAGTTTTCCACCTACGCGACTTGGTGGATCCGCCAGGCAATCACCCGGGCCATTGCCGATCAGGCGCGCACCATCCGTATTCCCGTTCACATGATCGAAACCATCAACAAACTGGTGCGCACCAGCCGGCAGTTGGTGCAGGAACTTGGCCGCGAGCCCACCAGCGAGGAAATCGCCAAGCGCATGGACATTCCTGTGTCCAAGGTGCGCAAGATCCTGAAGATCGCCCAGGAGCCGATCTCGCTGGAAACTCCGATCGGCGAGGAAGAGGATTCCCATCTTGGGGATTTCATCGAAGACAAGGCCGTGGTGTCGCCCTCGGATGCGGTCATTAACCTGAATTTGAAGGAGCAGACCTCTTCGGTGCTGAAGACGCTCACGCCGCGAGAAGAGAAAGTCATCAAGATGCGCTTTGGCCTGGACGACGGCAGCGAGCACACCCTCGAGGAAGTGGGCCAATCGTTCGCCGTAACGCGCGAGCGCATTCGTCAGATCGAAGCGAAAGCGCTGCGGAAGTTGCGCCATCCGTCGCGGTCGCGAAAGTTGCGGGCGTTCCTGGAAGGGCCGTCGCGCGATTATCTATAAAAGGAAGCGAAACGCGAAAAACGAAATTCGTTCAGAACGCCCGGTGCAAGCCGGGCGTTTCCGTTTTCGCTCAGGGAAGAAGCTCCATATAAGCGGAATAGGTGTGCGGTTCGGGCACCGATTGGCCTTCCTGGCGCAGGTCGTTCAGGTGCAGCGCGAGCGCGGCGCGCAGGTTGCGCTCTACTTCGTTGCGCGTGCGGCCCGACGAAACACAGCCGGGCAAATCCGGGGAATAAGCGGCATAACCCGCTCCCGTTTCTTCGATCACGATCAGATATTTTTTCATGGCCTCCGTCCTGGAAACTGGAGAAAGCAAAGAAGCGTTCTATGTGCCAACTCGTCTGCCGCCTTGCCGGTGCAAAGTTATGGGCCGGACGTTAACGGGCGTTGAATTTGGCGAAGGTGGCCCGCATCGAACGGGAACCTGCGGTCGCTTCGCGACGGGCGAATGACACTCCTGACTTCTAGTTCGATACGCTAGTCCCTTGCAGTGTGGGAGTCAATGAAGATTCGCGCGATGTGCGCGTAATGAATCAGCGTGAGAAATAAAAACGTCCACTTGCCTCAGCGGCGCGCGGAGGAATCCGCCGGCAAGCGATAAAAGCGGCGAAGGAAATGAACGATCCAAAGAACCATCAAGAAAATGAATACGGCCAGCACTTTGATCATGGTGCCGTTGTCGAAACGCCCGTCAGACGAAAGGTTGGCCCGAATCGCGAGAAAGGTGGCGAAAAGGAGAACGAATAACATGGCGCAGCCGGACCAGGCCATCTGCGCGGCGATGAAACGAAAGGTCTCCTCGCGGCGCGTCGGCGCCAGCCAATAATCCTTGTGCGGAAGATTGATCCGTTTGTCCGGGCGAGCGGCGATGAAGCGGGGCGTAAGGAAAGCCCCGAAGAACGTCAAGCCAACCACCACCAGCATAAGAAGAAAAAACGCGTCTTTGGGCTGCCAGGCATTCGGCGTGCCGTCGTAGCTGAAATGCGAGGCCATTCTTTCCGGCAGCAGCGGATAGAATCGCACCCACTGAAAAAGGCCCGCGACGACCATCAGGAAATAAACGATCTTGGGATAGCGAGCATCGTCCATGGATTGGCTCCGGCTCCAGATTAGGACCGGGGAACGCCACTCGCAAAGAATTTGCCGAGCGCTGTGCCCAGGAAGTTCTTGCGTTTCCCAAAGCAATCTCGGAAAGTGGAGAACATCCCGGCCCACAGTGAATTCAGTTGGTGGAGCAACACCTTTTTGATGAAGAGAACACAACAGATTGCCGCGATCGTCATGGTCGTTCTTCTCGGGCTGACGTTTTACGGGTTGTGGCGATCCGAGCAGCCCTCCAAGAGAGAAAACACAAGCGGCGAGGACCTCGGAAAGTCCGCAACCACGCCCACGGCATCGCTTGTGGATCAGGGTCCGCTGAAGACCGCGCAACAACTCGCACGGCTTGCAAGTTTGCCGGAAGAAAAGGCCTATGCCCAGGAAGCTTTGCGGCTGGGTGACTACGAAGTGGACCTGGCCTTCGATGCGGCTCTTTCCGACGCGCGAAATCATCCGCCGCCGCTTTCGCCGGAAGCGAAAGAGGCACAGCAGCGGCAGCAGAAGGCGGAAAAGCAGTTGGATGTGGACAACGACCACGTCAAGAAGCTGGCCGAACAATTGGGAAAGGCCACTGGGAACAGAGCGGATACGCTGCAACTCGACCTGGCACAGGCCCAGGCCGCCCTGGACCTCGATCACGATGAACTGGACGATGCCAAGCAGGACCTGTTTCGCGCCGGCGGTGATTTGGCGGGCCGCATCCAGGCCGCCAAGGCGGAACATGAAGAGACTTCGCATCGCAGCGATTCGGCGATTCCCACGGGAGCGCCTCTGCCCGAACAAGCCGGCATGGTCCACCACGTGCAGCAGTGGCTTGCGCTGCACCGGCAGCAATTGCAGTTGTGGCAGGCCAAAAGCCAGGCAGAATCCTCGGCGGGAGTGCTAGCGGCCCAACACAACGCTCTGGACGCCAAGCTCGAAGCGCAAAAAGAAAGCGTCCCCGAGCTGGCTCACCACTCCAAGAAGAGCAAAGCGGATGCAGCGGTCGTGCAGATTTCAGCGGCGGACAAAAGCCTCGAGGAGGCAGCAGCCCTTCTAAAGAGAACGCAGCAGATTGCGGACGACCAGAAGACGCTTTCCTCGCTGGACAAACGCGTGGAAACGCAGAAGGAGCTCGCAGGGATCTATGCCCAATGGATCGGCTTCGTGGCTGGTCAGCAGAGTCGCGTGCTCCATCGCATCTTGCTGGGGCTGCTTATCATCCTCGGGATTGTGCTGATGGGGCTCTTCTTCAGTTTGTGGATGGACAAACTCGTGAACCGGTTGACCATGGACCGGCGGCAGATCCAGTCGTTGCACACGGTGGCGCGGGTGTCCCTGCAATTCCTCGCGCTCTTGCTGATCCTTCTGGTCGTTTTCGGGCCGCCGGGGCAGCTCGGTACTTTCCTGGGACTGGCTGGCGCCGGGCTCACCGTGGCGCTGAAAGATTTCATCGTGGGCTTCTTCGGATGGTTTGTTCTGATGGGGAGGAATGGCATTCGGCTGGGAGACTGGGTGGAAATTAATGGCGTGACCGGAGAAGTGGTGCAAATCGGGCCGTTTCACACCGTGCTGCTGGAAACAGGCAACTGGACCGATTCCGGCCATCCCACGGGGCGCCGCGTCACCTTCACCAACAGTTTTGCGATTGAAGGCCACTATTTTAATTTTTCCACCACCGGCCAGTGGCTCTGGGATGAGTTGCAGGTCGCCCTGCCCACGGGGCAGGATCCCTACCCGATGGTGGCTCTGATCCAGAAGAAAGTGATCGAGGCGACTCGGGAAAGCACGCAGGAGGCTGAGGCGGAATGGCAGCGGGCCACAACTTCCCACGGAATGAGCGGCTTTTCCGCCACGCCCGCCATGAGCGTGAAACCGGTGTTGGGCGGCATTGAAGTCAGTGTGCGTTACATCACGCGAGCCAACGAACGCTACCAATTGCGCGCAAAACTCAATCAGGCCGCGGTCGAGTTGCTCGGCGGAAAGAGCGCGCCGGATGCGTTCTTTGCTCCTGCTTCTCCGGTTAAGCAGGGTTAACGCCAGGAAAACATGGAAGCTACGCCGCCTGTTTGAGCAAAAGCAGGCGCGCGCGGGAAGCGGTCCACGTGGCGCCGGCGTACATGGCGGCCAGCAGAAAGAAGCCAGTGGCGATGCTGAACCGCTGCGCGATCCAGCCAAGCGAAAAGCTCATGGCAAGCTGCAGCACGGTGGCGAAAATCGCAAACGAGGATTGCGTGCGGCCCATGAAATGCCTCGGCACGATGCCCATCAGCGCCGATTGCGCCACAATGCCGGCCAGCGCCCTGAAAAATCCGAAGCACCCCTGCAGAATCGCCGCGCCCAGCAAAAACCCTACGAAGGGGACCGCCACGTTGCCGAGCGCCATCGCCCCAATCACGGCGACGTACAGCGGAAGACGTACGCGCTGCGGTAACTGGCTGGTGACAATTCCTCCCATGATTGCGCCAATGGCCCAACTGGCTTCAATGATGCCCAAGCCACGCGCCCCGGAATGAAGAATGTCGCTGGCCAGCGCCACAATGACGACGTTTGAACTCACGATGCTCGCCATCAGCATCGCATGGGTGACGCCCAGCGCAAGCACGACCGGTTGTTGCCGCAGGTAGCCGAAGCCCGCTTTCATGTCCGCGTAAATGGCCAGCGAGAGACCCGCTTCGGCCACTTCGGGGTTCTCACCGCTCTCCAGCGCTTGCGCCGTGGCTTCGCTGGCTTCCGAGTATTCCCGCGGATACTGGCGGTGCTCGCGCGGCGAGATATAGCCGCTGCGCAGCAGGCACAAGCACGAAGCGGAGACGAAGTAAGTGAGCCCGTCGATCAACAGGATCCCGCCGATGCCCACGTGGTCGTAGAAAAAGCCCACGAACGTCCCGGCAAGCAGCATGCCACTCTGCACGCCAACCAGCACCGCGGCATTCGCGCCCGTGAATTGGCTTGGCGGGATAACTTCCTGCACCAGGGCATTGACGTTGGCCCAATACATCGCCGAGCCTGTGCCCGTAATAAGCGTCATCAGATAGAGATGCCAGATCTGCAGATGGCCGTGCCAAGCGACATTCGCGATGGCCAGCACCGCGAAGCCGCGCGCGAGGTCGAGCAAAACGCCGAGGTAGCGCCGGTCGAAGCGATCAATCAAAACGCCGCCGAGGAACGGCACAACCAGACCCGGCAGCGTCACCACGATCACCTGCAAGCTCACCGCCACCGTCGAGTGCGTCGCCGACATGATGTACCAGCTCACCCCGATGAAATTCATGCCGCTGCCGAACAGCGACACAAACATCGCGGTGAAGAAATACCGGAAGCCGCGCTGCGCCCACAGCAGCTTCCAATCGACACGGGTTGATGCGCTAGCGGCCATGGAGCCTGCTAGTTTACTATCGCAGGCCCATAGCTTGACTAAAGATGACGTGGGCATTTGCCCCTAAGGAGAGGAGAGCGCATGGGCAAGGAACTGACCTGCACGGTCCGCTTTGGCAAACAGGAATCCACGGGCAAGGCGCTTCTGGAAACCAACGAAATTCTCTTTCGCGGGGGCTTCCGGCTGAAGATTGCCTTGCGCGAAATCAAATCGGTCAAAGCCGTGAACGGCGAATTGCTCGTCGACTTTCCCGGTGGCAAGGCGGCCTTTGTTCTGGGCGCGCAGGCGGAAAAATGGGCGCACAAGATTCTTCACCCCAAGACGGTCATCGAAAAGCTCGGTGTGAAGGAAAGGCACACGATTTCCGCAGTCGGCATCACGGATGCCAGCTTCCTTAAACAGTTAAAGGAACGCTCCGCCAAGCTTGCGCCCGGAAAGCCGGTGAAGGATTGCGACGTGATCTTTCTTGGTGCGGGAACTGCCGGCGAGTTGGCAAAAATCAAAAGCCTGACGGCGTTTCTCAAGAAGGATGGCGCGCTCTGGATTGTTTATCCGAAGGGGCAGAAAGCCATCACCGAAGGCGATGTCCTGGCTGCGGGAAGGAAGGCGGGATGGAAGGACGTAAAGGTGGTCGGGTTTTCCGAGACGCACACAGCGTTGAAATTCGTGCTTCCGCTCGCGAAGCGGTGAATCAGCCCTCGGCGTCAGGCAGCTTCGAGTAGCTGGCGCAAAGTGCCGCGCACCGGGAAGGTTCGCGAGGATCGTAGAAAACCGGAATCAGCATGTCCTCGAAGACCTTCCGGCTCAGGTCCCGCTCGGAGTTGCGGATCGTCTGGCCATCGGAAGCGCGGAACTCATAATCAATTTGGCTGTAGCTGGCCTTGCCTTGGGCTACAGTGCGCTGCGCAAGAACGCGGGCCGCGGCCACTTCCCCATCCTGGAAGAGAGGACGGTTACGCTTTGCCTTCAGCAGCGCGGGAACGGACACGATCCCTACAACCAGGAACACAAAGGTAATCGGGGCCAAGAAAAGGACATATGGCACCGGCGTGGCATCTCTCGGGCCCACGGGCGGTTTAACACGGGCCGTGGCGAAGAACATTATGCCGAAGAGCATGGCCAAGGCGCCCGCTACAATGCCGGCGGAGGCTCCGGGAAAACGAAAACGGACGCGGCGTGGCCGGGGTAGAGATTGAATTCTCTGCAAAAATGCATCCGGGATTGGCTGTGCCTGCATCCCCTTCGTGGAAGGAGTAGCTTGGGCGAGAGCGATGGCCCGCTTCGTGGAAAGGTAGCTCCAAAGAGGTAATCCACCCGCCAGTGCAAAAACGGCGAGAATCGGAAGAGCAGTAACGGGGGGTTTACCGCGGCCTGCGCTTGAGGAAACCCAAAACAATCCAATCGCCATGATGGCGAACGCCACAAATATGAACAACGGAACGCGCGATTTTTCCTTAAGTGAACTCTCCGCCCGCTCCAAATTCCAACCGCAGTGCGCGCAAAAAGGCTTGCCCTGGCCGAAGAACCCTCGTTGCTGGATGGGCGAGCCGCAAAGAGGGCAGGTGATGTAAGTCATAAATCCTATTTTAGCCGCTGCCTTCGCTTGCGGCGTGAGAGGTTTGGCGCATTTGCGCTATGCGGAACTCTCTTGCGTTCCAGCAACAACGCTGCCTTTCTCGCCCCAGCGCCGCAACGAAACCGTATGATAGGGGCGATGGACGAGTTGCTGAATATTCGATCGCTGACCGTGGAACTCCCCACCGTTGCGGGCTGGGTGCGCCTGGTAAACGAAGTAACCCTGCGGATCGCCCCCGGCGAAGCCCTGGGGCTTGTCGGCGAATCCGGCAGCGGCAAAACGATGTTGTCCCTCGCGTTGATGGGACTACTTCCGCCGGGAGCGCGCGTGAGCGGGGAAGCTTTCTTGAACGCGGACGAAGGCCGGCAGAAAAACCTTACGAACTTAAGCGAGCCCGAGTGGCGCGCGGCATCGTGAACCGCCGCGTGATGGCCGCTCTGGAGCAAGCAGCTGTGCCCGAACCCGATTCCAATCCTTACTGAAATCTACTGAATTCTGTGGCCCCCAATAGATTCATAACAAACGCGCAGGCCCTTGCCCTTTGAATTCGATTGAAATGGATGGATTCTGTGTGCACCAGCGGCTACAAAATCGACTGCGGGCGATTTTCGTCCCTCTTGATGCCCTGAGGGGTTGCGACCAGAGTGGCTGCGCGGGCTGAACCCTTGCGAGACCGGGAGATCCCTGTGCCACCCTCTTACTGATCGCGCTACCGTTGGGCATTTGCGAGCCAAGAGCACACTCGGCAAAGTTGCGCACCTTTTCAAGTGCAGACGGACTTCTTGTAAAGCACGGGGTTGAGTTTCATGAGGCTCCGGTAGACAATGAACGCGTGAGTCCGCACAAGCACCGGATCGCCGATTACCTGCGGCCCAAAACGCTGGCGATGTTGTTGCTCGGGTTTTCTTCAGGCCTTCCCTTTCTCCTGGTCGGAAATACGTTCGGCTACTGGCTGCGCGATGAACACACCTCGCTGACGACGATCGGTTTTCTTTCCTGGGTGGGCATCGCCTATTCGCTGAAGTTTCTGTGGGCTCCCGTGATGGATCGCGTCGACTTGCCGTTGTTTAAGCGGCTTGGGCATCGGCGCGGATGGATGATGTTCTCGCAGATTGTCGTCGGGCTGGCGCTGTTCGCTATGGGAGGAATTGGCACGAAAGCCGGGCTCGGCCGGCTTGGCGCGTTTGCGCTCGTCGTCGCGTTTGCCTCTTCGACACAGGACATTGTGGTAGACGCCTGGCGAATTGAATCGGCAGACGACGGAGAAGAACAAGGCCTCCTAGCGTCTGCCTATCAGTTCAGCTACCGCGTGGCGCTCCTGGCTGCGGATTCCGTTATCCTCATCGTGGCAGCGACTGTGGGCTGGCGCATGTCGTACGGTATTTACGGCGCATGTATGGCCGTTGGGATGATCGCGACCTGGTTTGCGAAGGAACCGGAGCGCGCGGATGCGGTGATGGATGAAAAAGAGCGCGAAGCGCCGCTTTGGACGTCGCGCGGATTCTTTGACGCTGTTGTGGGACCGTTTATTGCTTTCTTCCGCGCACATGGCTGGCTCGCGCTTGTGATGTTAGCGGCAATCAGCCTGTACCGGTTGCCGGACTTCATCATGGGTCCGATGTCGAATCCCTACTACCACGACATCGGTCTTTCGAAGGAAACAGTCGGAGCGGTGCGCGGCTCA
>Ga0209517_10000855_pt1 | contig 49708 bp, 42 predicted proteins | sample PeaSoiMetSII2010_FD_187695 | JGI IMG/M metagenome (GOLD analysis project Ga0209517, IMG submission 187695) | Peat soil microbial communities from Weissenstadt, Germany - SII-2010 (SPAdes) (version 2) | ecosystem: Environmental > Terrestrial > Soil > Wetlands > Peat | place: Germany...
CGGTACAGCCGCAAAAAGGAGAGAACTGGTTTCAAGAAAATAGAGGAAGAACAGCTTTGACCAGGAAGGGTTCACCGAGACGTGATTCCGGGCAGTTCCCTACTGACCACTTTCAGCCCCACATTTATCAGGCCGCCCAAGCCATCACCGAGGGTCGGGATGCTGTGCAAGGGTTGCGCGCGTCCACGGTCGAGACCAATGACCTGGCCCTAGCCGTCAGCGCCTTGGGAGACGAACTCTTGGCCGATGAAACCAACGGGAATTCCGCCGTCTTGCATGTGGGGGTGGAAGGCACGCCGCGCAATCTCCATCCAATTCTGCGGGATGAAGTCTACCGGATTGCCGGTGAGGCGCTGCGCAATGCCTCCCGGCACGCCCAGGCGCGTAAGATCGAAGTGGATATCCGCTATGACGATCGCCAGCTTCGCTTGCGGGTCCGTGACGACGGGAAGGGCATCGACCCCAAGGTTCTTGCCGGGGAGGGGCGCGATGGACACTTCGGCCTGCGCGGCATGCGCGAGCGCGCCAAAGCGGTGGGCGGACAATTGGACGTCTGGAGCGAGCTCGATACGGGCACCGAAGTCGAGTTGAGCATCCCGGCGGCGATTGCATATGCGAAATCGCCACCGCGGCGGGCGTGATCCGCAGATCACGCAGATTTCACAGATTGAAGAGCAAGGAAATGGCCAGATCCATGCCCCTGGGCGTGGAATTTGAATGGGCGGCTTTTCACTCTTGCCTTTTGACTTGCTTTTGCTGCTCCGCCGCCCCAGGGGATGTGCGGCGCGATGATCTAAAGTCATGACGACTAATCCAATCCGAATTCGGATTCTGGCGGTGGACGACCATCCCCTGCTGCGCCAGGGGATCGTGGGGCTGGTCGCCGATCAACCGGACATGACGATGGTGGGTCAAGCCGCGAATGGGCGCGAGGCGGTCCAGCAGTTCCGCGCGCTTCATCCGGACGTCACCCTGATGGACATCCAGATGCCGGAAATGAACGGTCTGGACGCGCTGATCGCGATTCGCAACGAATTTCCCGAAGCACGAATCATCGTACTGACAACCTATACAGGGGACGTCCAGGTGCTGCGCGCCCTCAAGGCCGGGGCTCGGGCTTACCTGCTTAAGAATGCCTTGCACAAGGAACTGCTGGAGACCATCCGCGCCGTCCACGCCGGGAAAAAGAACCTTTCCCCGGAGGCCTCCTACCAACTTGCCGAGCACGCCACCGATGACGCCCTGACCCCGGCGGAAGTCGCCATCCTACGCCTGATTGCCGAGGGCAATGCCAATAAACAGATTGCCGACCGGCTTTCAATCACTGAAGATACCGTCAAAAGCCGGGTTAAGAACATCCTGTCCAAATTGGGCGCCAACGACCGCACCCACGCTGCCATGCTCGGGCTGAAGCGTGGAATCATTGATTTTTAGGCGCTTCCCGCAATCGTCCCACTCTATCGGGCCCACCGTCCTACCACTTTCGTGGGAGTTCCCCCGACCCTAGAGGGTCTAAACGGTTCACCATATAGTCGACATAATGACCCGATATGGGGTTGTGCGCAGTCGAGACCCGCTGCACAATCGTCGTTGAACATCGGGCCATATACTGAACAGGGTGCGTCGGAACTGGGTCATACATTCGTTAAGTAGGAGGACAATCACATGGCAACTACAGCATCTCTTCCGCTCCTGCGGCAATGGGGCTCCGCCGCCTCAATCGCCGACTCGTTGACTCCTGCAACCTCGGGCGCGGGTGAATGGGAAGGCCGTTGCAATGAAGCCACGTTCGGCGAGTCGGACTTCAAGGGAATCGTCGGCCAGAGTGCGGCTCTCCGGCAGGTGTTGAAACAGGTCGAAATGGTTGCTCCGAGTGATTCCACGGTGCTCTTGCTGGGAGAGACCGGAACGGGCAAGGAACTGATCGCACAGGCCATTCACGAGCGCAGCGTCCGGAGCAAGCGATCGTTAGTCAAGCTCAACTGCGCGGCCATTCCCAGCGGTCTCCTGGAGAGTGAGCTGTTTGGACATGAGCGCGGCGCCTTCACGGGAGCCATCGCCCCCCGGGCCGGCCGGCTGGATCAGGCCGATAAAGGCACGCTGTTTCTGGATGAGGTGGGCGATATACCTATGGAACTCCAACCGAAGCTGCTGCGGGTTTTGCAGGAGCGGGAATTCGAGCGCTTGGGGAGCACGCAGACCAAGAAAGTCGACGTGCGGCTGGTGGCGGCGACCCACCGCGACCTGGAAGGGATGATGTCCGAAGGGCAATTTCGCGACGACCTCTACTACCGCTTGAATGTCTTCCCCATCGAGATCCCCCCGTTGCGCGAGCGCCGGGAAGACATCCCGCTGCTCGCGCATCATTTCACCCAGCGATTCGCCTGGGGGATGGGCAAGACGATCGAAACGATTCCTGGCGAGACCATGCAAGCTTTAACCCGCTATAGCTGGCCCGGGAACATCCGCGAACTGCAGAATCTGATCGAGCGCGCGGTGATTTTATCTCCTGGGCCAGAGTTGCGGGTCCCTCTGCGATACCTTCAGACCCGCACTGCGCCTCGCCAGGATAGAGCGAAGATTCAAACCTTGGCAGAAGCCGAGCGTGAATTGATCCTGACGACGCTGAAACAAGCCGACTGGGTCATCTCCGGACAGAACGGTGCAGCAACACGACTGGGAATTAACCGCTCGACTCTCCAATTCCGCATGCGGAAACTCGGAATCGTCCGCCCAGACGTGATGTGGGTTGAAGCTTGATTGGGTGGATACTTGCTCGCCCCGTGCACTGGCGAAACCTTACCTATGCTTGCTCACCGCTTAGCCCTGAGGTCTTACTTCCGTCTCTTTCTCTTGGAATCCACTCGCCGATGTATGCCGGACAATTCTTGAGCTTGGCGCCATCCGCCTCGCACTGGGCGTCGCAAAGACGCGCCAGCGCCGCGCCGAACGTTTATGGATAGCACGAGCTATGAGTGCTTCCCCGGTCCTGGTCTCACCGGTGATGCGAAACGCGGACACGTCACGCGTTCCCGATCGTCGGGATGAAAGAACCCGGGAGGGTCGCCCCGGCGGGCTACTCCTCATGCATCAACGTCCCCGGCGTGCCGTTACGGCAGGTGGCGACAACGGTCGGACCCGGAATTGACAAACCACATGCCAACACGTTCGCATTTGCCAACATGTTCGCACCGAAGTTCTTAAGCGCAAGAAGCGGCACCTCGCTTTAGGGCCCGTTTTTCAATCACATCTCCACGCAGCAAGTTTGGACTACGAAGTGCCATCGTTACGACCGTGAGACTGGTCCACGAGGCGGGCGCCCGAGAATCCCATGCATTCCGTTGCACCGCTCCAAGGGAAACCGTCGCTCCCTGCGGACGTACTCGTTCAGGAGGTTGCTATGGATCCGAAAGTCGATAGTTATGAAGCGAAAATCTTTCGGATTGGCCGGCAGAAGGAAATACTCTGTCGGTTGACCTACGAAATTACGCCTTTTAGAGATGGCCTGCTGTGTTGGTTCCTTCGCGGAATCGAGGAGTTGGAGTAAAGAGGACTTCGCGAGCCTTCGACTCATGGCCTGGAGGACGAAAACGTTGGCGACGACAGAATCCAGTAATACTGGTGCTTTAAGCATCCGCGTGATTGAAAGCCAAGAGGGCACACTAGTTTCCTTGAGAGGCCGGATCTTCATCGAATCTTCACCCGCCCTGCGCGATCGCCTCCTTGCGATACTTGAGCGGGCGTCCCCCTCGGCGTTGACTATCGATTTGTCAGAGGTGCCGTACATCGATCTTTCCGGCATCGCCACCCTGGTAGAAGCACTTAAGATGGCGCTCGCCCGCAAGACCGAAATGAAGCTGACCGGGCTGCATGATCGTCCGCGTTATCTGCTTGAAATAACGGGTCTGCTACCACTGTTTGAGGCGTATGGCTCCATAAGCGGCTCCTGCGGGTTAAAGGTGCAGTAATGCCAACTCTCAACGAACGCGTCGGAAGAGCGACACTTGACAAACTCGACTATGTCGGTGGGCTGAGTGTTCAATTGTGGGCAGCGCTGCGGGCACTGCGCGTGGCCCTGCCTTTCACTGGCAATCGTTACCGCTGGAAGGAATCGGTACGCCAAATGCTGCAGATCGGTGTCGACGCGGTCCCGATGGTGAGCCTCATGGCGATGTGTTCGGGATTCATTCTCGCCATGCAAGGGGCTTCGGAGCTCCATCGTTTCGGAGCCATCCATTATGTGATTGATCTCGTCGCTGTGGGCTTCACGCGCGAACTGGGGCCCCTCATCACGGCCATCGCCGTTAGTGGGCGCTCGGGTTCATCCTTCTCCGCCGAGATTGGGACCATGATGGTGACCGAAGAGGTCGACGCACTTCGGGTCATGGCATTTGAGCCCGTCGAGTTCGTGCTGGCGCCCAAATACTTGGCCGCGCTAATTGCGGTTCCTTGTCTCAGTATCCTCTCGAATGTGTGCGGCATATTTGCCGGCGGTATCTTCATGTTTTTCAGCGCGCAATTGGATCCTCGGCTCTACCTGCATTATGTCCTTAACTCGATTGTATTGCGAGACGTGCTTAGCGGGCTTGTGAAGAGTCTGGCATTCGCCACGATCATCGTTCACGTAGGGTGCCTGGAAGGGTTCCGCGTCCGCGGGGGACCGGAAGCGGTGGGCCGATCCACAACCTCTGCGGTGGTCAAATCTACTTTTCTAGTCATCGTCGCCGACGTGGTTTTCACCGCCATTTTTTACTTCACCGGGGGACACTGATGTCCGTCATCTCCATTCGAGATCTGGTGGTCGCGTACGGCGGGCGTCGGGTGCTGGACGGGCTCAACCTGGACATCGAGCACGGGGAGACGATGGTGCTGCTCGGAGCCAGCGGGTCGGGTAAGAGTACTCTGTTGCGGCAGATCATAGGGCTCGAACGCCCCCATTCTGGCAGCGTGTCTGTGAAAGGGACTGACATCACCCGCTGCTCCAGTGCAGAACTCAAAAAGGTTCGGCACTCCATTGGCGTCGCGTTTCAGAGCGCAGCTCTGTTTAATTCCTTGTCGGTGGCGGACAACGTCGCCCTTCCTTTGCGCGAGCATACTGCACTGGCCCCATCGATCATCAACCTGATGGTGTGGATGAACTTGGCGGTAGTAGGCCTGGCCGAGTTCGGAAAATTCCATCCGCAGGAACTCTCTGGAGGCATGAAGAAGCGTGCGGCGGTAGCGCGTGCGCTCGCCCTGGATCCCGAAATCCTGGTGTTTGATGAACCCTCCGCGGGCCTCGATCCCATCGTCGCAGCCGAATTGGATGATTTGATCGTGGCCCTGAAGCAGGCGTTCCAAATGACCATCATCGTGGTCACCCATGAACTGGCCAGCGCTTTCCGAATCGCCGACCGTATTGCAATGCTTCATAAGGGATCATTTCTGGCGGTGGGAAACAAGGATGACATCAAGAACAGCACAGATCCTCGTATCAGGCAGTTCCTGGACCGTGTACCAAGTAACCGAGCGGAGGCCCATGTGCTGAGAACCCATTTCGAAAAATACCTGCACGGCGAGGAGGTAACTGCGTGACAACCGAAGCAAAAGTTGGAACCTTCGTAGTCGCATGTCTCTCGATCCTGATAGCGACGCTTGTCTACCTGCTCGGTGCGCACCTGCGGACTGCAGGTGTGCCCTATCGGACATATCTCCATTACGCAGGCGGACTTGAGCCCGGCGCTTCAGTTATGTTCGGGGGAATAAACGCCGGCAGGATTACGGCCGTGCGGCCCTGGGCTTCGGACCCAACCCGTATCGAAGTTTTGATGGAACTGAAACAGGGGACACCTGTCAATGAAAAGAGCGTAGCGGAGCTCGGCTCGGTCAGCATCATGAGCGAGCCTGCGTTGGCCATTAGTACCGGCAGCAATGATGCACCACGCCTGGCGCCCGGCAAAGCGATCCCGTCCGAGGAGACCGCAAGCATGGACGAGATAGCGGGCAAGATGGTCACTGTGGCCAACAATGCCAATAATCTGATCACGCAGGTGCAGGGTGAGCTTAGTGGTATCACGAGCGACGCGCGAACACTCTTGGCCAATCTGAACTCGGTGACGGGGCAGCCCAACCAGGAACGGATCAAAGGCGTATTGGAGAACGCAAACGGAATGCTGGCCGACCAACGTCCGAAGATCGACCGCATTACAGATCAAGTGCTGGCGCTCAGTCAACATGCGGATGCCGTAATCGCGAAGACCGGCCCGCTGATGGATCATGCCGACGTCACCATTCAGAACGTGAACGGCACGGTTCAGGATGCCCGCGAGCCGATTCGCAAGGATTTGGCTGAACTCCAGACCACACTCGAGCAGGCGAAGGGTTTGCTCGCCAACATGCAGGTCATGGTGCGGGCGAATGATTTCAAAATTGACGATACAGTTGAAAACCTGCGGACTGCAACCGAAAACCTCGACCAGTTGACGGACTCGCTGAAGCAGCAGCCTTGGAGCCTCATCCGCATTAAGCAACCAAAGGAACGGAAGGTTCCGGAATAGAGGTAAGCAAAATGAGGATAAGATTAGCGCTAAGCCTAATCACTCTTGCGGTTATGATGTCCCTTCTGGGCTGTGGGGGCGCCGTGAAACATCCCGCCTACTACACACTTCATTTGGGGGATATCCCTGACCCGCCAACTGCAGAAGGAAGCAAAGCATCCGTTGCGGTGCGCGAGTTCCGGGCGCCAGTCTATCTGCGCCAAGGTCCCATCGTTTACCGCGAATCGCCAGAAAAGATCGGCTTCTACAATTACCATCGCTGGGCGGTTGACCCCCGCGAGTTCCTGACCAACGCGGTCGTCGATCGTCTGCGTGCCAGTGGTAGATTCGCCGTCGTAAAGATGTATGACGGACGTTCGGATGTAGACCTCATCCTCAGCGGACGCCTGGAGAAGCTCGAGGAAGTCGATTATGAAGGCGGCGTGAAGGTCGAGGTAGCGCTTTCCGCTCAGATGACCGAGCTTGGTTCTGGCAAGACAATCTGGGCCAGCACAGCGTCCGATAGCGCTGAGGTGGACCACCGAACTGTGCCGGCAGTGGTGGCCGAAATGAGTGAGGCAATGGATCATACGATCCAGAAGCTCTTGGCATCACTCCCTGCTTCGGCCATAGGCCACACCGAATCGGGTTCGAAGTGACGCTAATCGCGATTGCTTCTCCTTCCGGGCTGGCGGCAGGAACTGGCGTTCGAGCACACCCCAGCCGATGATACCAGGCGCCACGGACACAGTATGAAAGATCTCCTCCGACAGGTGATGTCCCTTTCGCCCACTGCAAAGCTGTTTGCCGCAGTAAGCGGAATACTGCTCATTTACGCCGTATCTCACCTGCTCGAGAGATCTCTCCCCCGTCATTTTGGGCCGGTCGATGCCCGCTATCGCGTTCGCAAGTCGGTAGTCTTCGCTGGGTATGCGCTGGGCATCCTCTTTTTGGCGATCCTCTTTGCAGACCATTTGGGCCGGCTCACTCTTGCCTTAGGAGTGGCGGGCGCTGGGGTGGTCGTAGCCCTCCAGGATGTGATCGCAAGCTTTGGGGCCTGGTTTGGTATCGTTTTTTCGGACCTGTATCGAGTGGGAGACAGAATCCAGATTGGCGAAACAAAAGGCGACGTGGTCGACATCTCGCTTTTGAGGACTATGGTGATGGAAACCGGAAGCTGGGTAAGCCGGGACTTGTACAGTGGCCGCGTCGTTCGCGTTCCCAACAGCTTTGTTCTGAAAGGTCCCGTCTTCAACTACTCGCAGGGTTTTCGGTTTGTCTGGGATGAGATCAAGATTCCATTTACGGCGCAGAGTGACCCCCGTCTCGCCAAAGAGGTGCTTCTGCGGATAGCGAATGAAACCGTCACTGACCACCTTGTGGAAGCGAAGCACACATGGAAGAAGATCGCTGAGAATTTTCGCCTCGAACATCCCCCCCTGGAACCTAGCGTGACCCTGAGCGTCAATGGCGGATCTTTGGAGTTCACTCTGGGCTACGTCGTCGACTACACGAAGGCCACCGCAACGAAGGATCGGCTGTTCACCAAGCTGGTTGAGGAGATCGCAAATAGCAATGGGCGGCTGGATTGGGCATCATCATCGAATTCCGCGCCAAGCCGACCAGCATTTGATAAGGTCTTGCAATAAGGGAATACGTTTCCTTCACGGTTGCGCCACCTGGCGTACGCATAGGCGGGATTTGCTTCGAACGGATCTTCCGCAAACGCCATGGGTGGAGATTCCTCGCCAACAGATGGTGCAGTGGGTCGAGCATCTCGGCGGTCGGCTGTCAGCGCTCTCGTAGGACAAATCGTCCGTCGATGACCACCAGATTCACTCCTTAGACCTCGCAGGGCAGTGACTTCTTGTCCTTGTGCTTTGTTTTCATAGACATTCTCGCTTTGTTCCCCGAATTCGGAGGTCGAGAAGTTAAGGAGTCGAAAAGTCGAGCAGCGATCGACCTTTCCCCAGGGTTACGGTCGGAGGTTAAGCGTCGGCATCAGCACTTGGTTTTGCACTCCTCAACTCCTTAACTCCTCGACTTCTCGACTTTCTTACCTTGTCCTTTGTTTTCATAGACATTCTCGCTTTGTTCCCTTGATTTGCAGTCGACAAGTTGGGGAGTCGAGACGTTCGGGAGTCCTCCGGCACCCTCTGGCCCGCGGTCCGCGAGCGACGGTCGCGGTCGGCTCTGGGTATCTTACTCCTCGACTCTTTGACTCCTCGACTTCTTGACTGCACAGGAGGCAGGAAACATAGGCAGGGATCACGGACGAAAACAAAGGAAGAGTTTCTGGCATGACCTGTCGAGCAGGCTCTGAGTTCCTTAGCCGACCTTACAGGAGGATTATAGCGAATATTACGCTATTGGTCAAGTGCCAAATGAATTAACTACCCCGATGGCATCCCGGCGCGGACTCCCCTGTTTCGAGTTTGCTATGCCTTGGAGGAAGCCCGCGGGTGGCGCATCAGACGTGCCGTTGTTTGGGATGTCTGTGCCTCTCTGATGCTAAAGAGGCGCATACACCCTGACAACAAGAAGCTGTGAATTAATCCATGAACCGAGAAACCGGGTTCACGCAAAGCCGCAAAGTACGCAAAGCTCGCAAAGAAAACCAAGGACTTCTTCTTCTCGCTTCTTTGCGCCTTGGCGCCTTGGCGTGAGCTGTTTTAATTTTTTCACAGCTTCCAAGCGTCGGGACGTATTCGCCGCCCACAGGGCAGGATTTAGCGTCTATCGAACACCATCAGCACAAATACCAGTGGAAGGTAGATGATTGAAGCCAAAAGCAGTAGTCGCGCCATAGCATTTGTTCTGCTAACGGCGAGTCGTATGCCGCAACACAAGAAGCCGGAGATGAGTACCAACGCCCCAATCAAGTAGATTAGCCCGGCTTGACCTATTAACGTTGGAGTCAAAGCGAGGGGGAGCAATGCCACGAGCGACACAAGACTTTGCCAAGCCATGAAAGGACCGCTTCGGTCCCCAAAAGGAAGAACCAGGTAGCCGGCCCGGGCATAGTCCTGGCGATACATCCAGGCAATCGCCATGAAATGCGGGAATTGCCACAAAAAAACTAGGCCATAAAGCACCCACGCCTCCAAATTTAGTTTTCCCGAGGCCGCGGCCCATCCAATTAGCGGAGGCACAGCGCCAGGGAAAGCCCCCACCAGCGTGCATAGAGGAGACTTTCGCTTAAGAGGAGTGTAGATGAACAGATAACTCAGTAGCGTAAGAACCGCGAGCAAGCTCGCAAGGGAATTCACGGCCACAGCAAGGTAGATAGCTCCAAGAGAGGACAGCGCGATCCCAAGGCAGAGGGCGGCGGAAGGCTCCAGTCTCCCCGCAGCAAGTGGACGACGCGCGGTCCGGCGCATCTGAGCGTCGTAGGCCCGCTCGATGTACTGATTAAGCGTCCCGGTGCCCCCTGCCACCAGCAACGTACCTAGCAAGGTGTTAACCAACAATGTGTATGGGAACGGATGAGACTGCATTGGGCGAGCCAGGCAGAATCCCGCCAAGGTGGTAATTGCAATCAGAATATTGACTTCCGGTTTGGTAAGAGCCCAGTAGTCAGCCACGGTTTGAGCGATATGTTGTCGCGTGGCGCGGCCCTCTGCCAGAGCGGGAAATGTCGAGTGGGTGGCCATTCTCAGGCGACCTCCGGCGCGGCGGGTAGCTCCCGGTTGCCGGTCCTGTGCGACTCGGCTTGCGTCTGTTCCGCCGGGAGCGTCGCGGGAGGAGAAAGGAGTTGTACTGTGATGACAACGGCAGGGACTAAATAGATGAATGTTGCGCAAACCCACATCAGGGCGCCCGCGCACTCCTGGTCCTGAAGAGGTGAAATATTGAAGAGCCTGGGAGTCGTCAAATAGGACGGGTAGACGACCCGATCACAAAATGCAAGAAAAGCAGAAAGCGCGTCGCAGGGTAAGGTGGCCATGAAAAGGTACAGGGGAATGCACCAGCGAGGCCACCGTGCGATACTCGGCCAAGGCTGGACTACCGGCCACCAGAATAGTAGCCCGGTGACGAGAAAGCATGCGTGCTCAACTTCGTGCCACGTATCTGATCCGAGACCCAGCTCAAAGACGACGGGATAATGCCAGCCGAGCAAGGCAACCATGGCTGCAAGCCAACCAAATAGCGGGTGAGTCAAGGTACGTCCAAGCTGCTGCAGTAGAGGCCGGCGAAGAATCGGACCCAGCAGATTTCGAACGATGCGCTTGGAAAAACCGTGCATGAAGGGCACGGCTGGCGACCCGAGCAGGATCAAGGGAGGAGCAACCAGCATGAGCAGAACGTGCTGTATCATGTGAACGGAAAGCAGGTCATCATCAAGTGCTGCAAGGGGCGAACCGACGGCGAGCCATACTGAGGCAAGTCCGCTTATGAAGGCTACGAGCTGCCAGATGCCAATCGGCTTCGGGAGGGCCCTCCGGAGACGGATCCAGCCTCGCAAGTAAATCAAAGTCAGCAGGCACAGAGCTAACGTAACCGGCGCCGGGAGGGACCACGATCCGAATGCGGCTTGGAGTGCATTTGACATACCTAAACCTATGGACCCGCCAAAGCCGCGCTATTGCTTTTGGGGCTGGACTCGGCAGGAAGCGAAGCGTCGCGCGCCGGCGTCTGCCCAGCAGGATGCAAGGTGCACAGAAACGACACCAATGCTGTGACTTCAGGCGGGCTGAGGTTCTTGCCGTAAGCAGGCATGTTGCCGCGGCCCTGCAAAACCTGACGAATGAGTTGGTCCTCGGTGAGACGGGTCGCCACGGCATCGAGGGCAGGTCCTCTCTGGCCGCCTTCACCACCCAGCGCATGACAGTTACGACATTGCTTTTCCTGAAATACTACCGCACCCTGCCGCTCGAGTGGGGACCTATCCTGGAGATATTCTGCCGGCACAGCCGCCCCACTCCAAGCGCTCATCTGGGGGGACCATGGAGTGTAGGTCGCCAGTTTTGTAAGGGTAGCGAGCGTTACCGCGAGGAGTAGAACGGTGAGTACAGCAATCGGCCGGCGCCGCCAACTCTTCTCGCCCTGGCCCGAGAGAAAAGGCACCAGTAAGAGCAACGCGATGCCAATCACGGGAGCAATGAGCAGGAAAGGAGTCTCAAGCTGCGGCGGCAGCAAGGAGAGCGCAGCGTACAGCCAGAGGAAAAAGAAATCCGGTTTTGGAACGGTTTGGATGATGGTGGGGTCCGGCTGTCCGGTTGGTCCGAAGGGCCCGAAGACAACGGCGCAGACCGCCACCGCCAGCAGGATGCAGGCGGCGAAAATCAGGTCCTTCCAGATGGCGTCCGGAACGAAAGGCACGCCGTCCTTGTGGGTCAGTTCCTCGTATTCCTTCAGATAAGTCTCGCGCCGGACGAGACGTCCCGGCATGGGCCATTCGTTGATTCCGAGCTTAACCACCATGAGCAGATGTAAACCCACGAGCCCAATCAGCATTCCGGGAATTACAAACACATGTAAGGCGAAGAAACGCGAGAGCGTGGCGCCGGCGATGATCGGCCCGCCGAGCATCAGATTAACGAGCCAACCTCCAAGCAACGGTGTGCGGCTCATGATCGATGCGCCGATTCCCAGACCCCAATATGCATCCTGGTCGAAACGCAGCACCTGTCCAGTGAAAGCCATCCCCAGCGTCATGAGGAGCAGGAAAACTCCCACCACCCACGTAAACTCGCGAGGGTACTTGTACGCCCCGAAAAGAAAGACTTGAACCAAATGGATGAGCACAAGCGCAACCATGAAGTTCGAGCCCCAGCCGTGCAGAGCACGTATGAACCACCCCAGTGCAATGTTCTGGTTGAGCGTCTGAAGACTGTTCCACGCCTCCCCGGCTGAAGGCACATAAACCAGAGCCAACAGAATCCCCGTGACCACCTGCAGGATGAATACGGTCAGGGATGCGCTGCCGAAGACGTACCACCAGCTTGCACTCTTTCGCGGAACCCGATGCAAAGCAGTCTCACGGATGACGTCGCCGAGTTGAAGGCGCCGGTCGAGCCATTCGCCGACTGATTTTAGCCAGCGCATCGCTTCCTCCCTCCCTCCGCCGTTCCGGCATCCGCGGCGAGTGTGGGTAACTCACCCGCCCGGATGACAAGCTGATCGCTCTCGATCCGGTGCGAATACGTAAACAACCCACGCTCGGGCGGTCCGGAAGCACGCGAACCGTCGGCATAGTAGACTCCGCCGTGACAGGGACACATAAACAGTCCCGATTGCGAAAACCAACGGACCGGGCAACCAAGGTGCGCACAGTTGACAGCGAATACTTGAAAGCCCTGGCCAGTGATGTGTCGAACCCAACAAGGTATGTCCGCAGTCTGGCCGTCCGAGGGACTCACAAATGGATTGCGAAACTTCGCCAAACGTGTTTGACCTTCTGGGAATTGGCTGAGAGGCCCGAGCGACACCCAGGCGCCTGACTTGGCGGCCTTGCCTCGCAGAGGTGACAGGAGATACCCCACGATGGGCACTCCGAGCAGAGCGACGATGCCCGCATTGATGAGCATGCCCAACTTCATCAAGGCGCCCCGTCGGGAAATCTCGTTCAGCTCACTCATGAGAACCTCCAGGGGCCAGCTCAGGACCTGAAGCATAGGGCTGGCCGGGGAATTGTGGCCGCTGGGCTCGAAGCCAGGCCACCACATCGGAGATTTCTTGCGCGGACATTGGCTGGCCGTGCACGTTGTTCCGCCAGTCCGGCGCCCCCTGATCGGGGAACCCGACAAGGACCGCGGTACGGAGCCCCTGGTCACTGACCAACGCCAAGTAAGATCCGTCGACAATCGACCCTAACTTGCCCTGTCCCCTGCCGCCGGGACCATGGCAAGACGCGCAGAACGTCTTGTAAACATGCTCACCGTTCGCCGCGTCACCAGTAGACACAGCCGCGTAAGGGGGCGGATTTTCTCCTGCCAGTTCGTCCGGCTGCGCCCAGCGGGCGCGCATCTGCTGCACCAGAATTTCGATTTGCTCCGCCGTTAGAGTGCCTCCCGCACTGCGTGCGAACGCCGGCATTAGCGTTCCGGGAATGCCGTTCGCGGTAACGCGCCGTAGTGTCGCGTCATCCACAAGGGACAAGTACACGGGATCCGCAAGAGACACCGCAGGGCCGCCCTTCCCGCGCGGTCCGTGGCATCCCGCGCAGTTCTGTTTGTACAGAGTGCCAAAATCCTGCACCTCGCCCGGGCGCACTACCTCCGGCCCTGCACTTGGCCGCCCAGGCAAGTGGCTGCAGCCGACGAGGGTCAGAATCGCCAAGAAAGTGGCTAGAGTAAACCGAGTTAGGGATCTCGAATACGGAAGGCTCATCGTTCGTCACTCTTTCCGCTCTTTTCGTCCATGATTCCAGGCGCCTCGATTCCTGCCAGTATTTCGAACGGCATATTTTGACGGGTTCGCACGCGTTCCTGCCGCACGACCACCAGTCCTGCCGTCACACCAAAGCCAATCTGCGATATGACAAACCATGTCCAGTCGAGTCGCTGGTTCAGGAGGGGATTGACGATTCCCAGAATCGAATGCAACAGCCCCGTCCACACGATTGGAGCCAGAAAACCGCCGAACAGAATTGGTCGCCGCGGGAACATCGGCAGCATGACGCCGTAAAGGAGGCCCACCAATAGGGAGGTCACCAGGTGCAACACGATGGCCACCAAGAGCAATGGTGCGTGAAACGAAGTGAGCTGCTGCATTGAGAGCCCGAACGGCTGCGCATACACCACTGCCGCCAGCAGGTTGATCGGGTACCAGATGCTGCCGTGCGTGATAACGCCATAGAGTGCGGCAAGCACTGCCATGGCCACGCTTCCTGCGATCCCGCCCTTGATCCCGGCCGAGACGGGGTATATCTCGATAGGAAGCCGAGCCCGATGCATTTCAGGGACGATTTCGAGTCGCACCACCGCTGGCCGCTCAGTAATGATGCGAGTAACTTCTGCCACCGGCCGCACGGTCTCGTGCTGTTCGCGGGGCAGTACCTGGAAAAACCAGCCCACACTGCCCATGACGCTGAGAGCGGCGCCCAGCGCGGTGACGGAAGCGCTCGTCAGCAGACCGGCGAATACGAGGGCCACACCGAAGGCGAGAACGAACGGCCACGCTGTGGGCGCCGGCAATTCGACGCTCGCCGGTGTGCCTCTTGTTTGCACGTTCAAATCCCCTTCGAAATCCGTTTTGCTCATCGCTTGTTCGTTGGCCATTTACGCACTTCACCTCCCGACGATATACACAACAGTGAAGACCACCACCCAAACCGCGTCGACGAAGTGCCAGTACAGCGACAGCACATCGACACGCTCGGCGTGCTCCTGCGTCACCTTTCCAGTCATCGCCAGAACCATGACGACACCCAACCCAACAAGCCCCACGGTGACGTGGAAGGCATGCAGACCCACGAGGGAGTAGTATGTGGTCCCGAAGAGATTCGTGCCGATCGTCAGCCCCTCGTCATAGATCAGGTGATGCCACTCGCGCCCGGTGCCAATCAGGAAAATCGCTCCCAATGCGAAGGTCAGAAACCAGAAGCGTCGGAAGGAGCCGGTCTTGCCCGCGCGCAAGGCGATCAGTGCTATATGGATCGTCAAGCTGCTGGAGAGCAGGCAGATGGTGTTGAAGACGGGAGTGTGGAGTACCTCGTGGGGCGTCGGGCCGCTGAGGCTTTTGCCGAGGTAAAAGATGTACGCCACTACAAAAATCGTAAAGATCGCCGACTCGGCTGCGATAAGTGAGAACATCCCCACGCGCCCTCGTGACGGCAACGTCCAGGGCGTCTCATTATTGGGTATGGCTATAGGAATCGCGCTCATCAAATCCTCTTTTTTGCCGCCAAGTTTGGAGTGCGGCGCGTAACTGCTCCTATTTTGGGTCGCGCACCAAGTGGCACAACCACACAGGGTTGTGCAGTCCGAGCATGGGCAAGAGTGCCTGCACGACTGTCATTCGTACTTCCAATCCGGATCCTCGGGATGCTTGAGGTCCCACAACGGGCGCCGGCTCTTGACCTCCGGTATCGCAGCGAAGTTGTAAGCGAGCGGGGGCGAAGAGGTAGACCAATCCAGCGTCCAGGCATCCCAGGGATCGTTTCCCGCAGGCGCACCTCGGAAGTACGAATTAATCAGATTGAACACGAAGCACAGTATTGCCACGATCTGGAACAACACTCCAATAGTCACGATCAGGTTCCACATCTCCCATCCCCGTCCTGGCTCGTAGGTGTAAATCCGCCGGGGCATGCCCAAAATTCCGGGAATGTGCATAAAATCGAAGGTGAGATGGAAACCGATCAGGAACAGCCAGAAATGCCATTTGCCCAACCTTTCGTCGAGCATCCTTCCTGTCATTTTTGGGTACCAGTAGTAGAAGGCCCCAAAAAGTGCAAACAGGATTCCGCCTACTATCACGTAGTGAAAGTGCGCAACGACGAAGTACGAGCCGCCGAGTTGCCAGTCAAGAGGCGCAGAGGCGAGCATGATTCCGGTTAGACCGGCGATGAGGAACTGGAACAAAAACCCGATGCAAAACAACATGGGCGTGGCATAGCGGATCTTGCCTCCCCACATGGTGCCCAGCCAGTTGAATATCTTGATTCCCGTTGGGACGCCGACGGCCATCGTGGTAAGCACAAAGAACGCATTACTGTAGGAGGCCATACCGATCGTGAACATGTGGTGCGCCCAGACACTCAGGCTCACGAAACCGATGCCCACCGTCGCCGCCACCATCACCGGGTAGCCGAAGATGGCCTTGCGCGAAAATACCGGGACGATTTCCGAAACGAAGGCGAAGGCGGGAATGATGAGAACATAGACTTCCGGATGCCCGAAAATCCAGAAGAAGTGCATCCAGATCGTGGCTGAGCCACCAGCTTGTGTATCGAAGAAATGTCCGCCCAGGTAGCGGTCAATCATCAACATGATTTGTGCCGCCGTCAGAGGGCTGACTGCGAGCAGCACCATGCCTGACATCACCAGGTTCAGCCAAGCGAGCAACGGCATCTTGCCCAAGGTCATTCCCCGACAACGCATGGAGATAATTGTGGCCAGGATGTTGATCGCGGTGCCGATGCTGCCAAAGCCCGAGACTAGAAGCGCGATTGTCCAGAAGTCCGTGCTGTGCCCTTTCGAGAATGCGAGAGAAGTCAACGGCGCATAGGCCCACCAACCCACGTCGGGCGCGCTGCCCGCGCCATACAACCCATCACCTCCCACGAAGCTAAAGTAGAGCAGCAGGCCTCCGAACGCCGTCATCCAGAAGCTCCAGGCATTCAGGCGGGGAAAAGCCATATCACGCGCCCCGATCATAAGGGGGACCAGGTAGTTTGCAAAGCCAAACAGGATCGGCATCGCGACAAAGAAAATCATGGTGGTGCCGTGCATGGTGAACATGCGGTTGAAGACCTCGGGCGAAACAAAATGTGCATGCGGAACCGCCAACTGGATGCGCATGATGGTAGCTTCTATACCGCCAATAACTAGAAACATCAGCGCGTAACCGATATACATCAGGCCCAGCTTCTTGTGATCGACGGTAATCACCCACCGGTGCAGCGTCTCGAGCCAGGTAGTCCCCGCTCCCTGGGGCAATCTGATCGAGCCTGAAATCGGAATGGAATCGGAAGCCATCGTTCTCCTCACGGGAGTAAATCTCCAACACGCATGAATCGGCTTATCGGAGCGTAAGTAGATAAGCGGTCAGCTGGTCAAATTCCTGATCCGTCAGGTTCATGGCTGGCATCAACGAACCGGGCTTGATCGCGTCCGGGTTCTGGATCCAGAGGCGAAGGTTCTCGGGTGTGTTGGGAGCGGCGCCGGAAGCGAGCGTGTCGCGACTCATGAGGTGCGTGAGATCCGGTCCGAACCGTCCGTTCGCGACTGTTCCCTTAACTGCGTGGCAGTTGATGCAAGCCGTGGTCTCGAAAACACGGCGGCCTTCGGCTGCGGAGGCATCTTGCGGAGCGTTAGCGGCGACGGACTGCCGCTGCGTCTCCACCCAATGATCAAAGTCCGGGCGCGACTCCACGTACACCCGCAGCAACATCTTTGCGTGCTGAGTTCCGCAGTACTGCGCGCACTGGCCGAGGTAAAGTCCAGTCTGGCGCGGGTCGATCCACATCGTGTTGGGATGGTTAGGGATCAAGTCAGTCTTGCCCGCGAGGCGTGGCACCCAGAAACTGTGGTCCGTATCTGCCGAGAGTAACGTCAGAAACGTAGGTGTAGGTTGCTTTGGATCGCTCACCGGCACGTGCAATTCGTTGGCCGTCACAAATCCAAATTGAGGATACCGGTATTCCCACCAGAACTGGTGCCCCACGACCTTCACCTCGATGGTGCCCGGCGGCCGCCGAGCGTCCTGCACCCCATGAATGACGCGTGCCGTAGCAAGGAATAACACCACCACGACGAGCACCGGAATCACTGTCCACGCCAGTTCCAGTTGGTTGCTGCCGTAGATCTGGGGAGGTTCGCGACCGTCATCGTCTGCCCTTTTTCTGAATTTCACCGCCGAGTAAACCAGCAAGGTGAAAACAATCGCGAATATGACGCCCGTAACTGCAAGAACAAAAAGAGAGAGGCCAAAGATCGAATCGGCGGGCGTCGAGACTGGGGAGAAAATACTAGTCGAGCCCGGAGAATTTGAGAGAGGTACTGCGGAGGCAGCGGTCACTGGTGAGACCAGAGTCAGGAGAATCTGCATTGCTACTGCGCCCCGCGTTTTTGCCATTCCCAAGCTCAGACTTTGCATTGAGTCGTTCCTCTCCTGCTCGCGTCCGATAACTTCTCGCCCTTTCGAACCTGAACAGTCGGATTAATGTCGCGCTGCCGTCACCTCGACAGGCGCCTCTGCCACCGCGTTCCGCTGCTCCGCTCCGTAGTGTTTAACAATCAGCCGCGAACCTCGCTGCCCAGTGAAATAGGTCCACACCCATTGCAAGAACACACTTACCCGAAGATTCGATTGCGCCAAAAACTGGAGATGCACCGCCGCCCATGCGAGCCACGCCGGATAGCCGTGGATACGAAATCTACCGCTTTGCAAGATGGCAAATCCCTTCCCCACAACGGCCATGCTGCCTTTGTCAAAATAGCTAAATGGTCCAGGCGGAGGATCGCCAACGATACGGCTATGAATCAGCCGTCCTGCGTAGCGTCCCTGCTGCATTGCTACCTGTGCCACGCCCGGCAAGGGCTTGCCATTTTGATCGAGCGAAGCAGTATCACCCACAACCAAAATCTCGGGGTTTCCCGGCACAGTAAGATCTTTCTGCACGCGCACTCGCCCAGCGCGATCCGTTTCCGCCTTCAGCCACTTGCCTGCCGGCGAGGGCGCCACTCCAGCGGTCCAGATCACAGTTTTGCTCAGAATCCGCTCTCCCCCTGTTACGACGCCGTCGGCATCGATTTGATCTACACTGTGGCCGAGCCGGACCTCCACACCCAGTTCCTCAAGCCGTTGCTTCGCAGCTTTGGAAAGCTCCTCCGCGAACTGCGGCAGGACTCTCGGCGACATATCGACCAGCACGATTCGCGCGGAAGCTGGATCAACGCGCCGGTATTCTGATTTCAACGTGTTGCGCACCAGCACCGCGATCGCGCCGGCCATCTCCACTCCAGTGGGGCCGGCCCCGACCAACACGAACGTCAATAAGTCGCGATGCCGGCTCGGATCTTCTTCAGCCTCGGCTTGTTCAAATGCCTGCAAGATCTTGTTCCGTATGGCCACTGCATCCGCGAGACTTTTCAACCCCGGCGCATACTTCGCGAATTCGTTGTGGCCAAAGTAGCTGTGACTCACCCCCGTTGCTAAAATCAGGTAATCGTAGGAAATCGGCACGGTTTGCCGGTCGACGTCGCTAACGAAGACGCACTTCTGCTCTTTGTCCACCTCAGTGGCTTCCCCGAGGATGACCGTTGTATTGGCTTGCTTCCGCAGAATGTTTCGAATCGGAGAGCCGATCTGCCCGGGCGCTAATACAGCGGTCGCCACCTGATAAAGGAGAGGCTGAAACAAATGATGGTTGGCGCGATCAATCAGAATGATCTGCGCTGGTGTATTACGGAGGGCTTTGGCGGCTGCCAATCCCCCAAAACCGCCTCCGACGATTACGACACGTGGCATACTCTCAGGCATGGCTCTCCCTCGCAGAATGGGTGGCGCGCTGAACACGGCTAATTGAACCGCCTTGCGTCCGTGCCGCCGCGGTTAGAAGATATGCAAGCGGCCTTCCACAGAGGCGGGAGGCGCGATCCACGGCAAATCATTGAGCAGCAACGTGCGTGAGAAGCGCAAGAAGGACACGTGCCAACTTCGTGGAGTCTTTGCGTGCTAGCGGGCTGACAGTTGCTAATTGATTGGCACTGGACGTATAAGGGGACCTGAAGACTTGGCGCACACCATTACTTCGCGACACGAATCAGCTCTTGTGTGTACTCGAGTTGGGGATCTCGCGACGCAGACCTGCGCCAGATGACGCGCAGCGCTGCGATGAGTGGCACCAAAAGGTAGATGCCTGGGATTCCGCCTATCTCCCATCCAACCATCACCGCTAATATCGTCATCAACGGATGTATTTCCAACTGGCGCCCCATGATATGCGGTGAATTGTAATAGTCCTGAAGCAATCTCCAAATGCCCAGGAGCACTGCCATCCATATCCAATGCGAGTGCGTGAGGACGCCTACGGCGATGATTCCCGCCGCAGTTATCATCCATCCGGCCACAGGTATGAACTCCAGAAAGCCTCCGACGATCGCCAGCGCAATTGCATGCGGGAAGTTCAACAGGAGCATGGCTGCAGAATAAAAGAGAAGCGACAGGCCCCCGAGAATCGCCTTCGCCCTGATGTACCTGGTAAGAGTGACGTGCATCTCGTCTGCGATTTCACGGACCGATCCGTATTTCCCGCCTGCAGAGGCCAGGTGGATAATTGCTTTCGCGATTTGGGGCCCATCGCACAAGACAAATATTGCCAGGAGTGGGACCAAGACGAGCCACGCAATCACTTCCGGGGCTTTCGAAGTGTAGCGTTCCCCATTTCGCACAAGAGCTTGGACGTCTTCGCGATGGTTCGCCAGAAATGCTTTCAGCCGGCTTTCTTGCGCGTCGCTCCATCCATACTTGTCACCGACCTCCCGAGCGATTTCTCCGGTTGAGACGTCATCCAGCAAAACGGGTACCTCGTAAAACATTCGATCAGCTTTCTTCAAAAGCCCCGGCGCGAGTGTGTGCGCACTAAGAGCAAGCAGGATGATGAAAACGAGATAAACTTCCACGACGGCAGGTCCTCTGAGGTTCTTGAAAAGGAGCGAGTGACGCTGCAGAAGCTTAACCACCGGGTCAAGCAGGTAGGCAAATAGAATTGCGAGAAAAAAGATGAACAGGATTCGGCGGGCCAGATAGATAATGATGAGCACAACCGCAAAGAGCAGGATTGTGAGCAGAATGTTGGCCGTGCGGCGGTCAGGAAATGTCATGCCTTCACCGGAGGAGGCGCGCTCAGATTCAGTTCGGCACTTTGCTAACCACCCCGCGTCACTGTTCTAAACCACGAACAAGGCAAAAGACCTTCCTATCTTCGCGGATAAGTTAAGTGGTAGGCGGGAGGCCGCCGGATTACCGGCGGCCGGTTGTGGAGTGTAGTCAGGGGTTGAAGACGACTTCGGAGTGCTGAGTAGGGTCGACTCCCCAGAAATCCGCCCCGCTGCTTTGCCAAACTCGAGCATTACGACGGCCACGCTCTCCTCCATCAGTCACCAAGCACAAGGCACGCTCGATTCCAAAGTCAAGCCGTCTGTATGTATTTGAGAATGAGAATGGTTCCGCCTCACCCGAAAGCGCCACGGCAACTCGTCGATGCCAACGGGCTGCCATTTGCAGGTAGCTTGGCACCTCTCGCTTGCAATTGCACACGAAAGTCGATTAGTGCAAGGCGGGCCATCATCCCCCCCCCAACACGCTCAGCCGAAGGTTTCAATCAGGTATCTCAGTGTTGCATGTGCACCGGACGTTCGCACGCGTGCCGCAACATTGTTTATGAGTGTATCGAAAGGCCTGCCATCGGAATTCTGCCGGAAGACCATTCTTTTCGCGCTATTTAACTCCGCGTCGGTCAGGCCACAATTCAACATCGCACGAGGGGTCAGATAACACTACACGATTGTGCCAGCATTTCCCCATCTGCTATCACGTTGGCACGGATTGCTTAGTATAGGACCGAGGTTGCCGCGCAAACCTACTTTGTTTTCAGACCGATTGGCAAACCACCATTTCGGCCCGAGAAATGCCTTCACCCCTGGCGGGGCTTGCCTGATGAGTAGTGAAAGGATTAGAGAGCGTCCGGTTGGACTGAAACTATGCAACCGATCGTGGTGAAAGGATTCGAGCGCGTAGGAGGAAAGAAGTATGACATCGACTGATAATGATGGGCCAGTGGATAAGGCTGGAGTTCTCGAGCCCGAAACGACGGCAACTCGCAAAGCTGAGTCCGCGCACCAGGTTACGCTTCCGCAAGCGCCCTCCTCGTCGCATCCAGCGCTGCCGAGTCCCACCCAAGCGGCTGAGCCTGCGCATGCTCTCGCACCACCTGCAAAGCCGAAGTGGAAAAAGTATGGAACTCCGCTGGTGGTAGTCCTGCTTGCGGCAGCCGTGTTAATTACGATTACGCGTAACTGGAATGCGTGGGAAGGCGATCGAATCGACCAGGTCACGGACGACGCTTACGTGCGGGGAGATATCACGCCGCTGGGGACGAAAATCGCCGGCGTCGTTCGGGAGGTAAAGGTCTCCGACTATCAAAAGGTGCGCAAGGGCGACATCCTCTTCGAGCTCGAGGATGACGATTACAAGGCCCAGGTAGCCCAGGCGAATGCGGCGGTGGAAGCTGCAAGAGCTGCTATCGAGGACAATCGGCGGCAGCGCGAACTTGAGGATTCGCGCATTGAGCGCGCCCTGGCGGGGGTTGACGACGCCAACGCTCAGATCGCAGCGGCACAAGACGGCATCGAGGCGGTACAGGCGGATGTTGTGCGCACTCAGAAGGAACGCAAGCGCCAGGAGGCGCTCTTTCAGGCGCAGTCGAGTACCCAACAGACAGTTGAGCAGGCCGTCGCCAACGAGCAGCGATTTGCTGCGCAGCTTTCAAGTGGCGAGGCGAGTCTCCAGCAAGCGAAAGCGCTGCTGGCAAGCAACCAACTGGCAGTCGAGGCCGAAAAGCGGACGAAGGCAGTCATGGAGTCCCAGGAGGCTCAATTGATCGCCGACCTCCACGCCAAAGAAGATGCGCTGACCGTCGCCAAAGTCAACCTCGGATACACGACGATTACAGCCCCTGATGACGGTACCGTGGGCGAGAGGCAGGTGCGGCCGGGGCAATTGGTATCTCCTGGGACAGAGGTTATACCTTTCGTGAACCAGATTAAGTGGGTGCAGGCGAACTATCGCGAAACCCAGCTTACCAACGTTAAAGTCGGCGATCCGGCCGAGCTTCGCATCGATGAGTATCCGGGACAAGTGGTTCACGGCAAAGTCATCGAGATCGCGCCGGCCAGCGGTTCGCAATTCGCGCTGCTGCCGCCCGATAATGCCACCGGCAATTTCACTAAGGTTGTCCAGAGAATCCCGGTAAAGATTGCGCTGGACGATTCGAACATCGCGACGGGGTTGCGCCCCGGGCTCTCTGTGATCGCTACCGTTTACGCAAGACACTAACTGGAGTGCATGATGGCTGCCTCAGCCGCTGTTCTACAACCCACGCCGACACAGATTGTCCGCGCCATGGCGAGCGCAGTCCCGCCAACACTCTCCAAGAGCCCGCTCCTCGGGATTCTGGGCGTCATTATGGGCGCCGGAATCGTCACGCTCATGGGCCGCATGCTGACCCTCGGCCTTGCCGATCTCAAGGGCCATGTCGGGATTAGTTACGACTCGGGCGCCTGGATCGGCAGCGCCTTCAACGTCGCGCTTATGTTCATCGGCCCTTTTACCGTGTACCTGGGCGGTTTGATGGGTCCGCGCAAAATTCTATTCGCCGCAGCCTCGGCATTTACGGTCATCTGCGCATTCCTTCCGCTCATCCACAATTACAGCCTGCTCATTGTGGCGCTCATCGCGGCTGGGCTAACGTCGGGCACGTTCTATCCGCTGACGCTCACCTTCGCTCTGCGCAATATTCCGCCTCGGTTCCTTCCCTTCACCATCGCGCTCTACGCGGCGTTCGTAGATGGAGCCGTGAACATCGCTCCAAGCCTCTACGGCTGGTATCGCGACCATCTCTCCTGGCAGTGGATGTTCTGGAATTCGTCGGTGATCACGCTGGTGATGATGGTGTGCGTTTATTACGGGATACCGGCGTCACCCGCGACCAAGAAATCGGGGCCGGCGCCGAGCTTCGCGGGATTCCTTTACGCCAGCGCGGGATTTGCGATGTTGTTTGCTGCGCTCGACCAGGGCGAACGGCTCGACTGGTGGCGCTCCGGTGTTTTCACCGCCCTGGTTCTCGGCGGCTCATGGTTTCTCTTGTGCGCACTCGTACGGCGCCTGCGCAGCCCAAATCCCCTCGTTGACCTGCCCTACCTCCGCCAGTGGAACACTTCGCTCCTTGGGGTTGGTCTTGTTCTGTTTCGTTTTGCCCTGCTCGGGACAATCATTCTGATCCCGCAGTCGCTCGCCATACATGGATTTGAGGCTGACCAAATCGGGCCCGCCGTGATCTGGGGCACAGTCCCCCTCCTTCTGATCGCTTTTGTGGCCGGCCTCTTGTTGGTGGAGAAATTCGACTCGCGCTTGCTGATGGCCACGGGCTTTGCCGGCATGGCTCTCGCGGCCTACCTGAACGCGGATCTGACGAGTGCATGGTCAGCCTCGAATTACTACCGCACCGAATTGCTGATGGGCGTCGGGCAGTCGTTTGCGTTTATCGGCCTGGTCGGAAGCATTGTGCTTCAGGCTATTTTTTCGGGAGGATTATCGAAGCCGCAGTGGGCTCTTACGTTTTCTGCTTTCTTTCACGTGATACGGCTGTTCGGCGGTCAGATCGGCGTTGCTTTCATGGGCCATTTCATCGCGCAGCGCGAGAAGTTGCACTCCAACCTCCTGGGCCTGCACGTGCAGCGCGGAAATTGGATCACAGATGGCAATGTCCAGCGGCTTGCGGCTGGATTGTTTCCCAAATCCTCCGGCCTGGCCGCAGCGACGGGCCGGGCGGTGGAACTCACAGGCGGCAGCATACGGCTCCAGGCCTACACGCTGAGCATGATCGATGGGTTCTATTTACTTGCATGGGCGTGCGTCGTCGCTCTCGTACTCGTGGCTTTGCTTCGCAAGTCGCCACTGAGCTACGGCGACCTCAGCGTCGTTCAGCAACACATGACCGGAACCCAGGCGACGAAACCATGAATGCGCATACGGGTTCCTGAATGTACGAATACTTGCCGCGATATTGCGATGACCGAGAGGTGGCAATATGAAAACGAAACTTTTGGCTTCAGCCTTGGCCGTGGTGGCTGCAGCCCCTACCCTGTCTGCCGCGCAGGGCAGGAAACTGACAATGGCAGAGGCTGTGGAGCTTGCGCTGAAGCAAAACCGCAACCTGAAGATCGCGCGTCTTGGGGTTGAAGAGGCTCAAGAAAAGAAGGTCAGTGCAAGGTCGCAATATTTCCCGACCCTGAGTAACTCAACGATCCTGTCGCACATTACTGAACTGCAGAATATCGACATTCCCGCAGGCAGCTTTGGCAGGGTTCCGGGAGTCGGAGGATTGCCGCAGCGCGCTCTTTCCATTGACCAAGGCAAGACTACACTTGTGATAAGCGGCACGTCTCTGACCCAACCCCTGACGCAACTGCTCCGCATCCATTATGCAAACAAAGCCGCTGAAGCTGATGTTGCGTCATCCAAGGACGAGGTCCGAAAAGCCGAGGTGGAAGTGGCGTTGAAGGTACACGAGATGTATTACGCCCTCCTGGTGGCGCAACTGAACCGGCAGGCGGCGCAGCAACAGGCTCAGTACGCAGAGGAAGATCTTCGAGAGAATGCCAACGATGTCGAGCACGGAGCAGCGCTCAAAGTGATTGAGATCAGCAGCCGAGCCGGCTTGCTCGAATCGAAGCAGACCTTGCTGACCGTGGATTTGCAAATCGACGATCTAAACACCCAGTTCAATGACTTGCTCGGCCTGCCTCTCGATACCAAGCTGGAACTCGACCCGGCAGTGAATACGAACGTTTCTCTTCCCGTCAAAGACCGGTGCCTGACGACGGCCTGGGCAAACAATCCAGAAATCCGGTCGGCCGAAGACACACTGCGCAAGGCGAGCGCAGGTGTTGCCGCGGCACGGACCAAGTACATACCCGACATCACGACTTTTGCCCGGTACAGCTATCAGGATGGAGTCCCATTTTTGGTCCACAACTTCGGCACATTCGGCGTCAGCATGGAATACGACATCTTTGACTTTGGACGGCGGCGCGCCGAGGTCCGTCAGGAACAAATCCAACTCCGTGAAGCCGAGGAAAACCTCCAACGCCTTAAGGACGAAGTCGCGGTCCAGGTTGAGCAGAGCTATAACAAACTGCAGCGTACTAAGGATATGGTTGAAGTTGCCCAGCAGATGGCCGACTTACGGACCGAAAGCGAGCGACTGGCTTCCAATCAACTTAAGCAAGGCGTCGTGCTGGTTTCAGACCAGCGAAAGGCGAGCGCTGAGGTCTACCAAGCGAAAGCCGACTTATTGCAGGCCGACTTGGCTTACGTTTTGGCGCGCGCCGAACTCGATCGGGTCATTGGCGTCGTGTCGAGTTTTTGAATAATCATGAATGACGCCCGCCAACCTCTCCAGAAACGGTTTTTCGCAGGATTTGCTTGGTCAGTCCTGGCATACAATATGGTCGTAATCCTGTGGGGCGCAGTAGTCCGGGCCACGGGTTCGGGCGCGGGCTGCGGGGAGCACTGGCCGCTTTGCCAGGGGGTCGTGATACCTCATGCTGCGCAGATTGCCACGCTGATCGAGTTTGCCCATCGCTGCTCGAGTGGAGTGGCAGTAGCGCTGGTGCTGGGGCTAGTGTTCCTCGCCTTCCGCCGGTTTGGCTCCGGGCATCCGGCGCGGCGATATTCAGCCGCCGCGGTTTTCTTTACTCTCACGGAGGGCTTGATTGGAGCCGCCTTGGTGCTCTTCGGACAGGTTGGCCCCAACGCTTCCATAACGCACGGGCTCATTCTCTCACTCCACCTCGTGAATACTTTTCTGCTGCTCGCCTCGCTCACTCTGAGCGCAAAAACAGCGAGCGCAGCTATGCCGACCCATGGCAACGGTCCGGAGACTCCTGACCGCCCTTCGGATCGAGTCACCGGGCATTACATTTGGTACGGCGCCGGATTGGTGGGAACACTGGCAGTTGCTGTGACCGGGACCGTCGCGGCCTTGGCAGATACCAGGTTCAACGCAACTTCTCTGGCGCACGCTCTTCGCTCGGACTTCTCAGGTTCGTCCGACGCACTCTTACACATGCGCGTCGTCCATCCGTTCATCGCCGTGGCCGTTGGCGCCTTTCTTATAATGCTCACACTACGTAGCCTTAGGCCCGGAAGTTGCGGGTCGGCGAAGCGTCTGGCCAAGTGCCTGCTCGCGCTTGTTCTTCTTCAATTCGCCTTCGGTTTGTTTAACGTCCTGCTCCTCACTCCCCTGTGGATGCAGATTTTGCACCTCCTTACCGCCGACCTGATATGGATAATGCTGGTTTTGCTATCGGCGGAGATGCGGGGCTCCCGCTATGCAGCAAAGGCTGAAGATTTCGAAAGCACCAAGATTGGGCACCTAGCACCGTGTGGCGCTTCTGGGCGATAGCTGCTGCCATTGCGCTTCACATTTCAGTCGCCTCCCATCGGCCCTCATTAAGAAAAGTCGCCCACGTCACAGGTCCACGCCAGGGTGCGTGGCCATCTTTCTTGGAACTAACATTGTTATACGCTGGTTCAACTGTCAGGCTGAATTCTGCATATCGTGGGTAAGCGCGCTGTGGTGCCAGTCGGCGTGCAAGTGCTGATCGCTTGGCATCGGTACGTTTGCACTCTCTTGCGAGCTGATCCCCAAGTTGCTTAGTTCGATTGCACTATTTGCGCTGGCCTTGCGATCCTAACCCCTGTGTAATGTTCGCCGATCACACCAGAGAATGCCCGATTTCAATAATACCTCGCGCCTGATTTGTCAATTCTGTTCGGATGGAGCAGTACGTGCACCCTCAGCGTTTGTATGACAACGGCTTGGAATTCAACCGTTGTTTCTAAACGCAGGAGGGGCGTCATGAGAAGTGACAACACTAATTCTCACTACAGCGGCGGCTTTTCCGATTGTGTGCTCGCAGAAAACTACCTCGACCTGGGATCGGATGCGAAGCCTAATGATCATCGGGCCCAAACTGTCCTTGATCCTACGATCAAATCACCCGAGATCGAACAGTTCGAAAGCGACCTTCGCAGTCGTATTGTCGGGCAGGACCGGGCCATTCGGCAGTTGGTGCGGGTTTACCAGTCGTACCGAGTTGGTCTTTCACCACCGGGGCGCCCTCTGGCTAACCTGCTTCTGTTGGGGCCAACAGGTTCTGGTAAAACGCGTTTAGTTGAGGCCGCCGGCGAGGTGTTATTCGGGGAATCTCAGACGGCGCTCAAGATCGACTGTGCTGAGTTTCAACACAGTCACGAAATATCAAAATTGCTTGGCTCGCCCCCTGGATACGTAGGTCATCGCGAAACCCATCCCTCGATCACCCAGGAAGTGCTCGATCGGCACCACACTGAGAAGTTGAAGCTCTCACTGGTGCTCTTTGACGAAATAGAGAAGGCGTCGGACGCGTTGTGGCAGTTGCTGCTGGGGGTCTTAGACAAAGGAACTCTGACTCTGGGGGACAACCGGCGTGTGGACTTCTCTCACAGTTTGATTTTCTTGACCTCCAACCTGGGTTCGCACGAGATCAGTAAGTTGTTAAGCGGGGGCCTGGGTTACGCGCCCTGCCTACGGAAGGAAGATGCAACACTCGATGAAAGGATCTACCGGACAGCGGTGGAAGCTGCGCGGCACAAGTTCTCGCCCGAGTTCATGAACCGCATTGACAAAGTGATTGTCTTCCGCACATTGCAACGTGAACACCTCGAACGAATCCTGGATATCGAGTTGGGCCGAGTGCAGGAGCGGATTATGTCTTCGGGAGTGAGCAAGCATTTTGTGATCCAGTGTTCACCGAGCGCCCGGGATTTCCTTCTCGAGGAGGGCACTGATGCGAAATTCGGAGCACGGCACCTCAAACGATCCATTGAACGCCACCTGGTGTCTCCGCTTTCGTGCCTGGTGGCGACAGGTCAGATTGAATTCGGCGACGTGGTCACAATCGACTTCGACGCAGTGACGTCGAAACTGAAATTCCGGAAAGCGATCCACGGCGCACTCGTCAGGTCCGAATCCCCTCTCGCCTCCGAACCGGGCTGGCTCCCGGAGGCAGGCGAGCAGCAGTGGGTCGAGTCACGCGTGCAGTGACATCGTTGCGCGGAGGTGCGATCGAATGGTCCGATGTGACAGGTTCCACTGTGATACCCCAGGCACGCACCGCGCCAACGAATTACACCAGGGAGCTCCGAACTCTGACCGAGGACGAGCGTGCCCTGAAGGAGGAGGATTGGGTGCTGGCTGGGGCGAAGGGCGCTGCGACGCTGTTGGGAATCAACCGCTGGACTCCGGAATTCCGCATGGGGAAACTCGGGATCGTCCGCCCAGACGTGGTGTGGATTGGAGCCTGACCGATTCGATATCGATGGGCTGCTACTGCCAATCGGTTAGCAAATGCCAACCTGTTACCTATGTGACGTAGCCGAGAGCCTGGTTCCTCGACGGCTCCTGCCTCCCTATCGAGCTTCGGGCTCAATGGTTTGAGAATCGTACGACCGCCTCGGGACTCTGGCAGGTCGATTGCCTAAATTCAAAACTGTGATGGAACTAAACAGCGAGCTCGATCTTGAAACAACAATAAGGAGAATCAAGTCATGTCATTGAACAAACGGGTCGTGTATCTGGTTCTGGCCTTCACCCTGGCTGCAGCGCTTCATGGAGTTGCCGCCGATGAAACGGAGGCGCGGCTCGGAAACGCCGCAACAGTTCTCACTGAACTTACCTCTACGTCTCGCCAAGCAATCCAGCCGGCCCAGATCGCCAAGGCTGACTGCGTTGTCGTCATTCCGGGGTTCAAGAAGGGCGCCGCTCTGGTCGGTGTAGGTTTTGGCAAGGGATTCATCTCGTGCCGCAACGGCGACGCCTGGTCGGCACCCGGCGCCGTGACGCTTGAAACCGCCAGTCTCGGCGCGCAAATCGGCGGCACGGGGATCGACATTGTGGTCTTATCGCTGGACAAACAACTGCGGCCCAAGTTGCTCTCGGGTCGCTTCACAGTCGGCTCGGATGCTTCGGCAGCCTGGGGAAATGGCAAGACCGCGTACGCTGATCCGAATGCAAGTATCCTGTTTTTCGGCCTAACCAAAGGAGCCTTTGCCGGCTTCGGACTCGATGGGGCCACTCTAAAAGCGGACGATTCCGGGAATCGAGCACTGTACGGAAAACCCATTTCGAACCTCGATATCGTTGAGGGTCATGTCGATACTCCGGATGTCGCGCAGTCTCTCGTCGCGCGGCTGAGTGAGGAGACAAGCCATTGAGAACGCATTGCTTCAGAATCGCCCATTTTCGGGTTGTTCGTTTACAAACAAAAAGGAGAACTGAAATATGTCTTTGAGTAAACCAGTAAATCGCATCGCGGTTGTCGGCACTGGGGTGATCGGTGCAAGCTGGTCAGCCTATTATTTGTCGCGCGGATTGGACGTGACTGCGACCGATCCCGCGCCGCAAGCGGAAGCGAACTTGCGGAATTATGTCGATGAAGCATGGAAGACTCTAAGCAAGAACGGGATGTCGCCGAGTGCCTCGCGTGATCGATTGAGCTTCACTTCGACCTTGACCCGAGCGCTCGCCGGCGCAGACTTTGTCCAGGAAAACGGACCCGAACGCCCTGATTTCAAGGTGAAGTTGTTCGCCGAGATGGACGATGCCACACCTCCTGATTCGATCCTTGCCTCCAGTTCATCCGGCCTGACCATGGACGTCATTCAGTCAGCCTGCAAGCGGCCGGAGCGCTGCGTGATCGGACACCCATTCAATCCTCCCCACGTCATTCCGCTGGTCGAGGTGGTAGGCGGAGCCAAGACTTCGCCTGAGGTCATCGAACGGGCCATGGCGTTTTATGCGTCGATTGGGAAAAAGCCGATTCGCCTGTACAAGGCGCTGAATGGCCATGTCGCGAACCGGCTCCAAGCGGCTGTTTACAAGGAAATTCTTTATCTCGTCCAGCAAGGAGTGCTCAGCGTCGCCGACGCCGATGTTGCTGTGTGCTATGGGCCTGGGCCTCGATGGGGGGTGATGGGACCGAGCTTGCAGTGGCACGTTGGCGGAGGGGCAGGCGGCATTAACCACTTCATGGACCATCTCATGGGTCCGCTGGAAGGCATGATGAAGACTCTCGGGACCCCCAATATTACCCCGGAGCTTAAGAAGACCGTCGTGGATGGCGTGACGCAAATAGCCGGCAATCGATCGGTGGAGCAGCTCGCCGAGAAGGAAAATGAGGTGCTGACGTGGCTTTTCGACCTTCGTGCGAGGGCCGGTGTGTAGCGCTTGCGGCAACGACGCAGGCGGAGGATCGTCGCATGATTACATGCATGGTTGCCTGAGCACAAGAATCGTTTCTTATCAAAAGGAGCAAAAATCAATTATGGCTACGGATGTCGCACCCAAACAACCTGAGACTAAGAAAACCCAACGGCCCCTGCCTGCGCCGAACTCCGACTTCTACCAACTCGTAGAGACTTTGCCCGCCGATGAGCTGGCGGTCGTGAAGCAGGTGCGCACGTTCATGGAAACCAAAGTCGCGCCCATCATCACGAAATACTGGGTGGAAGATAGCTTTCCATTCGAGCTCTTACCGGCGATCAAGGAGCTGAATATCGGCGGTGTGGCCATGAACGGCTATGGCTGCCGAGGCGGAAGTGCACAGCTATTTGGCTTGATAGCCATGGAGATGGCGCGCATCGATTCCTCAATCGCCACTTTCTTCGGTGTGCACAACGGCCTGGCGATGGGGTCCATCTACCTGGGCGGGTCAGAGGAACAAAAGCAAAGGTGGCTCCCGCCGATGGCCCGCTGGGAGAAAATTGGCTGCTTCGGCTTGACCGAGCCTCTCGTCGGCTCAGGCACCTCTGGCGGCCTTACGACTACGGCTAAGCGTGACGGAGACAACTGGGTCCTGAATGGCCAGAAGAAATGGATCGGCAACTCTCCGTGGTGCGACATCTCCATCATCTGGGCGCGCGATCTCGCCGACAACCAAGTGAAGGCGTTCATCGTCGAGAACAAGACCACACCCGGTTTCAAGGTCGAAAAAATTCAGAACAAGATCGCCCTCAAGGTCGTGCAGAACGGCTTGATCACGATGGAGAACTGCCGCGTTCCTGAGGAAAACCGTCTGCAAGCCGACCAGTCCTTCCGCGATACCGCCCGCGTCCTGAAAATGACGCGATTCATGGTCGGTTGGGAGGCGACGGGATGCGCCATGGGCGCTTACGAAAACGCCCTCAAGTACTGCCAGGAGCGTTTGCAGTTCGGCAAGCCGATCGGCTCATTCCAGATGGTGCAAGATCTCCTGGCCAAGATGCTCGCCAACATCACCGCTTCGCAGTGCCTCTTGGTGCGCATGACCCAACTGCAGGCCGAAGGCAAGATGACGGACGCGCATGCATCACTTGCCAAGGCCTTCACGACCGCCAAGTGCCGCGAGACGGTAGCGTGGGCCCGCGAGCTGCTCGGCGGCAACGGCATCGCCGCCGAGTACAACGTTGGGCGGTTTTTCGTGGATTCAGAAGCCCTGTACTCCTACGAGGGCACGTTCCAGATGCAGAACCTGATCGTCGGTAAGGCGGTCACCGGGTTCAGCGCCTTTGTATAAGGACAGATTGCGGTCGAGCGGTACGGGAGAGTTTTTGCGGGCAGCGACTTCCGGAAGTACGTATGTATTTTGCAACTTCGGCCGCGTTTCAGGCCGAAGCTACATTCAAATAGAGGAGTTAGGTCTATGTCATCTACTGTTATCCTGGCAAAACACGCGGCCCCGGCCTCCAAGGCCACTTCGGGTCGCATCTTTTTCCTCGATCTGAGCGGCGGGCGCGTGATTTCAGCGAACCCGGATGGCACCGACGAGAAAACCCTCGTGAGCGAAGGTCGGAGACTTCCGGACGGCATCGTGGTAGACGTCGCAGCCGGTCATCTCTACTGGACCAACATGGGAACCCCCAGCGGCAATGATGGTTCGATAGAACGCTGCGACCTCGATGGGGGGAAACTCAAGGGAATTGTGCCGAGCGGCGGGACGTTTACCCCCAAGCAACTCCAACTGGACAAGAAGAACGGCAGGCTCTACTGGTCAGATCGGGAAGGCATGAGAGTCATGCGCTGCAATGTGGATGGTTCGAACATCGAGACCCTGGTGAGCACGAGCCGAGGCGACGCCCGCCCCGGAAAGGACCCGAGGAAATGGTGCGTGGGCATAGCCCTCGACGTTGAGGGGGGAATGGTTTATTGGACGCAAAAGGGTTCCGACAATGCCGGTGAGGGGAAAATCTTTCGCGCCCACCTGGAAATTCCCAAGGGCCAGACACCGGCGAATCGCCAAGATATCGAGCTTCTCTACGACAATCTGCCGGAGCCCATCGACTTGGATCTCGATCTGGGCAACCGAATAATGTACTGGACCGACCGCGGAGATCCGCCGCGCGGCAATACCGTGAATCGCGCGCCCATGGACGCCACCAAGGGCAATCGGCCGGAGCCGGAAATAGTCTTTACCCACCTGATGGAAGGAATCGGGCTGGCCTTGGATCTTAAAGGCGGGCGAATGTTCTTAACCGATTTAGGGGGGTCGGTCTACAGCGCGAACCTCGACGGATCAAACAAAAAAGCGTTGCTTATCGTCCAGGGGAACCTCTCTGGAATCGCCTACGTGGAACTTCCTGCGAGTTCCTAGCAAAGACGTTCGATTCGCATCGAACATCAAAAGGAGTATGAAATGAGTTCAGTAGAAGCCGCCTTGAACTTCGAAAACCTTCTCTACGAAAAGAAGGACTCCACTGCATACGTAACCCTCAACCGTCCGAAAGTCCTCAACGCGCTGAACAAGACAGTTTTCAGCGAGCTGAAAGGGGCGTTTGAGGACGCACGCGATGACGCGAGCGTGCGCGGCGTTATCGTGACCGGAAGTGGCGATAAAGCCTTCGCTGCGGGCGCGGATATCAGCGAAATGTCCGGCTACACTGGCGTCGAGGCAGAAGCAGCAACACGGCGCGCGCAGGAGGTGACGGAGCTTATCGAAAACCTAGGAAAACCCGTCATCGCTGCGGTGAACGGTTTTGCCCTCGGCGGTGGCTGTGAGCTGGCGATGGCTTGCACCATTCGACTCGCTGTGGAAGGTGCGAAGTTTGGTCAACCGGAAGTCAAGATCGGAATCATGCCGGGTGCCGGCGGCACCCAACGCCTTCCCAGGCTGGTCGGAAAAGGGCGAGCTCTCCAGCTCGTTCTCACCGGCGGCACGATCACCGCGCAAGAGGCGTATCGAATCGGCTTGGTCAACGAGATCGTTCCCAACGCTGACCTCATCGCCCGTGCCGAAACCATACTGAAACAAATCTATTCCAACGCTCCGCTCGGGGTGAAGTTTTCCATCGAGGCGGTGAACAAAGGGTTGGATGCGGGCGTCGCAGAAGGCTTGCTACTGGAAGCTTCGCTGTTCGGGATCTGCGCCGGATCAGAAGACAAGAAAGAGGGTACGGCCGCTTTTCTCGAAAAACGCGCTGCCAAGTTCCAGGGACGATAAGTAAGTACAAGAAATGTGCATTTGAAGGAGTGTCATGGCGAGCGACAATATTTATTCTGGTTTGAAAGTTGTAGACCTGGCCAGCTTCATAGCGGGCCCGAGCGCGGCTACAATTCTCTCCGACTTCGGCGCGGATGTCATCAAAGTCGAGCCGCCCGACGGAGAGCTGTGGAGAATCGGGCAGAAGATCCCGCCGCAGCCGTATTCAGAAGAGCCTTATCCCTTCCAATTGGCTAATCGAAACAAGCGGGGCGTTGCGCTCAATCTGAAAGCTGCGAGCGCGCAGCAGGTTCTCGAGCGGTTAGCCAGGTGGGCGGACGTGTTCATCGTCAACACACCGCATCCCGCGCGCAAGAAATTGAAGCTCGAATATGACGATGTCGCGCAGTGGAATTCGCGTCTGATCTATGCCGATCTCACCGGCTTCGGCGAGAAAGGTCCGGACGCCGCTCTTCCGGGGTTCGATCTCACGGCGTACTGGGCGCGAAGCGGTTTGTTATTCATGACGCGCGATGCTGGAGAGCCGCCGACCTGGCCGGTGGCAGGTAGCGGTGACAATGCGACTGCGGTCTGCATTTATGCCGCGATTGCGACCGCGCTTTATCGTCGCGAACGCACCGGCAAAGGATCCTACGTCACGACTTCGCTTCTCGCGGCAGGTGTCTGGTCGGCCAGCGTCTTTATCCAGGCCGCCCTATGCGGCGCGAACTTCTATGGGCTGCACGAGCGAACGCATCCCGCAAATGCAGCTTTGAACACCTATCGCTCTTCCGATGGCACCTGGTTCGTTCTCGTAGTTACTCCGGACAAGGTACCCGTAGTTCTGAAAGCAATCGGGCGTGAGGATATCCTAACAGATCCCCGATTCTCCGATCCTGCCAAGCTAGCGCAAAACCGGCCGCAACTGACGGCGATGCTCGATGAGATCTTTGGTTCGCAGCCAATCTCCCATTGGTATGAAGTCTTGAGCGGCGTTCACGCCACCTTCGGCGCCGTCCGTGAGCCGCAGGAAGTCTTGAATGACCCGCAATTACGAGCGAATGACATCGTCGTTCCGCTCGAAGGAGCCGGCCAGAAGCTGACCTCGACCATCAGCAGTCCTATTCAAGTGCACGGTGTGACTAAAGTACCTGCCAGACGCGCGCCGGGAATCGGCGAGCATAACGAAGAAGTGCTGAAGGAACTTGGTTTCACCACCGACGATATCGACGGTTTTCGCGCGAGCGGTGCCATCCCGCACATTGGGCATTTGGAACCCGCAACAACAGGGGGTGGAAGATGAGCGACATCCTTACGGAACGGTCGGGCAGCCTCTTACGGATCCAATTCAACCGTCCGGCCAAGAAAAATGCGATGACTTCTGCGATGTATATCGGCTTCGCCGACTTACTCAATGACGCGGCCAAGGACGATCTTGTGCGTGTTGTGCTTTTGCACGGCGCGGGAGATTCGTTCTGCGCGGGAAACGACCTCCAGGATTTCTTGAAAAACCCTCCTGGGCCGGGCGATAGCCCACAATCTCGTTTGATCAACGCACTGATCAATTTTGACAAACCCATTGTGGTGGCTGTTCATGGCGCTGCCATCGGCGGAGGAACCACGATGGTGACGCACTGCGACTTTGTCTACGCCGGCGAGAGCGCCCGGTTCCAGATGCCCTTCGTCAACCTGGCTCTGGTGCCGGAATTCGGGACAAGTTATTCGGTTCCGGCGCGGATCGGATATCTCCGCGCTGCCGAGTTGCTTCTCTTGGGATTGCCCTTCGATGCGAAGCGCGCTGCTGAGCTTGGACTCGTCACTCAAGTGGTGCCCGATCAGAAACTGTTGGCCATCGCAACGGAAACCGCGCAAAAGCTGGCGGAAAAGCCCGCAAAGGCCCTTCAGGCTTGCAAGCGACTCATGCGGTTATCCACTCGCGAGCCGCTCGAGCAGGCGGTCAGAACGGAGAACCAAGAGTTCTCCGCGCAAGTGCGCTCGGCGGACGCCAAGGAAGCGATTACAGCCTTCTTGGAGAAGCGCCCGCCGGATTTCCTACGAAACGAGCACAGAGCAGCCGGCGCGTAGCGCCCGATACTCCGCGCACATCACTGCCCCAGAGCCCTTAGATATGGAGAACGGAAGATGATTCACGTACACTCACTTGGCCGCGCGGCCCGCTACTATCCTGAACGCTCCGCGCTTGCGCCGGATGGAACCCGCCTGAGTTTTCGGCAACTTCACGATCGCGTTAAGGGGACTGCGGCCGCGCTCAAACGGCACGGTTTCTCAGCGGGCGACCGGCTCGCAATTCTGTTGCCCAACGGGCCAGAGTACATCGAGTTGGTTTACGCGTGCAGTTGGCTGGGGCTGATAGTGGTTCCGTTAAACACGCGCCTCTCGGCGTTGGAAATCGATCGCGTTCTTGAGGATGCAAATCCCCACGGTTTAGTGCGGCACTCCTCTCTTCCATCTCCGACCGTCCGCCCTGCGTGGCAGCTCGTTCTCGACGCAGAGCCCTTCGAGGTTCGCAGCGATTCCGTACCTGATCCCCATTATGATCCGCAAGCCGTCCTGGCGCTCATCTATACGAGCGGAACCACCGGCCGGCCAAAGGGGGTCCAGGTAACTCACGCTAATGTCCTTTCGAACCTGCACAACTTCAACTACTGGATGGGGTACAAAGAAGGAGGAGTCTACCTCCACGCGGCGCCGATGTTCCACATTGCCGACTTCCCCGCGATGTTCGCCGCCCCTGCTTTCGGCGCCTTCCAGGTCACCATTCCCAAGTTCAGCCCGCAAGCTTTCTGTGAGACTGTGGAGCGCGAACGGATCAGTCACACCGTTCTGGTGCCAACCATGATCAACTTCCTGACGCAGTTTCAGGAAGCCAAGACGTACGACTTGGGAAGCCTTGAGGTTCTTGCTTATGGCGGATCTCCCATGGCGCCGGAACTCATCCGCCGTGCGCGTCAACTGTTTCCCCGTACAAAGTTGCTTCAAGTTTACGGATTGAGTGAGACCGGTTTTCTCACAGGCCTGCGGGACAACGAGCATACCGAAGAGCGGCTGTTGTCCTGCGGGCGCCCTTGCCCGGGGATCGACGTTCAGGTGGTGGATAGTGCCGGCAAGCCAGTGGCCGCCGGGCAGCCTGGTGAGTTGGTAGCGCGTGGCTCAAATGTTATGTCCGGATACTGGAACAATTCCGAAGAAACCACGCAAGTCTTCCGGGATGGAATGTTTCGCACCGGAGATATCGGCTATCAGGACCAAGCAGGGTATTTCTACATTCTCGACCGGTTGAAGGACATGATCGTGACTGGCGGCGAGAATGTTTATTCCGGCGAGGTTGAGGTAGTTATCAATCGGCACCCCGCAGTAAGCGAAGTCGCGGTTTTTGGAATACCCGATCCGAAGTGGGGCGAACTTGTGATGGCATGTGTGGTTCTCAAGCGCGGAGCGACTCTCAACGCGGAAGAGCTAACTGATTTTTGCCGGCGTAGTCTGGCCAATTACAAGGTTCCGCGACGAATTGAGTTTATAGAGACAAGTCTGCCGAAGAGCGGCTCGGGGAAAATCCTGAAGAGAAATCTCCGCGAGCAATACGCTCGTGTGAACGAGTCGGGGGTTTCCGCCGGTCCGAAAGTTGAGCGCCGCGCTGGAGGCCCCGGTTGCGGGGAGCTATTCGGCGACGCCTGTGAAGCACTGACGAACGTCTAGTCCGTGCAGGGTGAACGGAGAAGGAAACCGCGCGCGACCTTCCGCCTCAATCGGCAGGCCGACGAGGGAGACAGCACGCCGGGTTTGAAGCAATCGAGAGGAGATGACAATGAAAGAGACAATCGGGAACTTCCTGCTACGCCGGCTGCAAGAGGCGGGCATTGAACATATCTTTGGTGTTCCGGGCGACTACAATCTGGAATTGATGCAACAGCTCGAAGACCGGGGTAAACCCGCCTGGATTGGCAACTGCAACGAACTGAATGCTTCTTACGCGGTTGACGGCTATGCGCGCATCAAGGGCCTTGGGGCGCTGATCGTCACCAATGGAGTGGGATCGCTAAGCGCCATCAATGGCATTGCCGGCGCATACAGTGAACACGTGCCGGTCATCTGTATCTGCGGCTCCGTACCCACAAAGTCCATCCAGCACGGCGACCTGATGCACCACACGCTCGCGGACCGCGAGAAGGGCAATTTCTATCGCGCATTCGGGGAGGTCACGGCTGCACAAGCCGTGCTCTCCCCGGAAAACGCCGCCACTGAAGTTGACCGGTTGATCCTGACGTCATGGCGACGAAAGCTTCCCGTGTATATGGAGTTGCCCTCCGATATCGCCTACCTTGTTATCGATACACCGGAGGAGCCGCTGAAGTTCGCGATGCGGCCAAGCGACAAGGAGCGCCTCCAGGCTTGCGCACAAGCCATCCTGAAACGTCTAAGGGCGGCGCAATCACCGGCATTTCTACTCGATCTCGACGCCGATCGTTTCGGAGTAGGAAGGCAAATCACCGAACTGGCGGAGCGGTGGCAGATGCGGGTGGCTACGATCAATACTTGCAAGGGGCTTTTTCGCGAGACATCGCCGCTTTACGCCGGCATCTACACCGGCATTGCCAGCGCCCCTGCCACACTCCACGCCATAGAGCAGAGCGATTGCCTGCTCACCGTTGGCTACCGGAGGATCGAGTCCACCAGCGGCTTCTTCACGGACAAGTTGCCGGAATCGGCGATTAACATCAACTCCGACTATGTGGACTTGTGCATGGCGAATTATCAAGGGGTGAACATCGCGGAACTAATGCAAGAGTTGCTGGAAGCCTATCCAACTTCCCCAAAGGCCAAACTTGCGCCGGCCCTCTCGAGGCCGTCGGGGATGTCCGAATCGACCGGCCTCCTGACGCAGACTGCCTACTGGAACGCCATAGAGGAGTTTATTCGTTCGGGAGACGTGATCATCGCCGAGGACGGCACCTCGATTATCGGCGCGGGGCAGATGACCCTTCCGCAGGGCTGCACGTTTGTTTCTCAAGCAGTATGGAGTTCTATTGGTTACGCCACGGGAGCGTTACTGGGAACCCTTCTCGCAGCGCCGGATCGACGTCATGTCCTGTTCACGGGCGAAGGTTCTTTTCAACTTACTGCCCAGGAGATCTCGACGATTTTGCGCCACGACCTGAAACCATTTATCTTCGTGATCAACAACCACGGCTACACCATCGAACGGACCATCCTTGGCAAAGATGCTAAATACAACGATGTCGCCAACTGGCGCTACTCCGAGCTGCCCAAGGTGTTTTGCAGAAATTGCACCGCCGAAACCTATGTGGTGGAAACTATCGAAGATCTCCGGAGGGTGCTTGAGGCCCCGCACGGGAGCTTTGTGCTGGTCGAGTCAGTTATGGATAAAGACGACTCGCCCATTGATCTCATTCGCGGGGGGCATGCGTTTGCAGCCGCCGATTACGGGCCGCGGGGACCACAGTCAGCGCCCGGTGCACAAATCAAGATACCCAGTCGTTGAATTGGACACAGGGAGCAGGCTAGCAATCGATACTTCAGCGGCGGTCCCGGCTGGGCGGGACCGCCGTCCGCGCGAAAAGACCAACCAGACCAACCCCGGTGATCGTGCATGTTTGGAAAGAGCGGAACGCCACCCTTAGCCAAGGCGCTCGGCCCTTTGGTGGTAAAATGAATCGACGGGAGATCCTTCGAAAGTCGCTGTTTGATGGAAATAGCACAACGCATTCAACCCGCTCGGGGATTGAGTACAGCCGAAGATCACCTTCGGTCCCTCATCGACACAGATCCCACACTTGTCTGGACCTCGTCGCCCTTCACTTTCTCATACTCGTTGAGGGATGAACTGGACTCATCTTCGGCGGCTCAGGTCCGGCTCCTGGGTTTTGGGATCGCTTCGCGCCTTCCGCGCGAGCGCCAGGCGCCCGAACTTCCCCAGTCGATCGCTCGGACACTTGCTTACATGGCCCCCGAACAAACCGGAAGAATGAATCGCTCGATCGAGTCACGGAGCGACCTCTATGCTCTTGGCATTCCAGGGCTCGCTTTGGGGGTGCCACCGGACCGGAATCAGGGGGACACAACTCTAGGGCGGGTCTGTGCAATCCTCGCGGTCGAATAAATATCCGGATTCTCCGGGTATAAGATGCACGCTATGGCCTCTCCTGGAAACGAATCGAAATCGGAAGACCTCTTCGGGGCGCAATTGCGAACCACTCTCGATGTGGTGCCGGCGTACGCCTGGTACGCGAATCGGTCTGGGGCGCTCACCTTTGTGAATCAACGATTTGCGAATTACCTAGGTCTCCCGAAAGATCATCCTCTCCGGTTCGGAACCGACATGGGCGCCGGTTGGGGTGCTCACATCCCTTTTCTTCACCCGGATGACCAGGAAGAGTCGCGTAGGGTTTGGTCAACCTGTCTGCGTACAGGTTCAGCCGGAGAAATGACGTATCGAGTTCGAAACGCGGCAGAAGAGTATCGCTGGTTTCTTTGTCGCGCGGAACCGCTCCGGGCGAGCGATGGAACCCTAATGTACTGGGTCGGTGTCAATCTCGAGATTGAAGAACGCAGACGGGTAGAGTTCTACCATGAGGAAGGACAGCGGCTTGCACACATTGGTAGCTGGGCATTCAATCCCAATGGATTCGAGTCCTGGTCTTCTGAGTTGTTTCGGATCCACGGCCTTGATCCGAAAGGCAACGCCCCAACGAAGGAAGAATATTTGGCGCTGGTGCACCCAGAGGATCGGGAGTTCGTCGTGCACGAAATTCAGAAAATGTTGGCAGACCATAGCCCATTCGAATTTACGAAACGCATTGTACGGCCTGACGGACAGATTCGGCACGTACGGTGTGTGGGCATTCCAGTGGTTGAGAGTGGCAGGCTACTAAAGATCCTGGGCACGGCCATGGACGTTACGGATCACGAGGTTCTCACTCAGGAACTCCGACGGCGAGAGGCCTATTTGGCGGAAGCCCAAAGACTCAGCCACACAGGCAGTTTCGGGTGGAAACCTGATGACGGAGAGATTGTCTGGTCAGAGGAAACCTATCGCATCTTCGAGTACGACAGCAAATTAAAGCCAACAATAGATTTGGTGGTGCAGCGCATACATCCGCAGGATAGGGCGCTAGTACAACAGGTCATCGATCGCGTATCCCAGACTGGCACTGACTTCGAACACGAGTGTCGCTTGCTGCTGGCTGACGGGCGAGTCAAGCACATCCACGCGATAGCTCACAACGCACAGAATGCATCTGGCGACCGCGAATTTATCGGGGCTGTGACCGACCTCACCGAACGCAAGACCACCGAGGAGAAGATCCGGCGGCTGATCGAAGCCGACATTCTGGGAATCTTCATGGCGAACGCCGAGGGCCAGATTGTCGAGGCCAACCAGGCGTTTCTACAAATGCTGCAGTACGGCCGTGAGGATCTCGTCTCGGGTCGATTGCGCTGGACGGATCTGACGCCGGCCGAATTGCGCGAACGCGACCAACGTGCTCTGACTGAGGCGCTGGCAACCGGGGTCTTTCAGCCATACGAGAAGGAGTTTCTTCGGAAAGATGGCAGCCGCTTGCCCGTGCTGATCGGAGGTACGCTGTTTCAAAGCGCGAACGAGGGCGTCGTGTACGTCCTCGACTTGAGCGAACAAAAGCGCGCCGAAGAAAAGATCCGGAAGCAGGAAACGGAGCTTCGGCAAATTCTAGACCTCGCGCCGCAGCACGTCGCCGTTATTGGGCCCCGGAATGAACGCATTTTTGCCAATCGAGCGCTACTGGATTATTTCGGCCTTCGCCTTGAGGAGTGGCAGAGTCGCGACACCCAGACGCGGGTTCATCCGGATGATATCGAACGCCTCGCTTGGGGACCGCACGGCGGTCCCCCGGACCAGTGGGAGGCGCGGTTACGGAGATACGACGGAAAGTATCGCTGGTTTCTGGTCCGTAACAATCCGTTGCGAGACGAACAGGGACAGATTACGCGCTGGTTTGTTGCCGGGACCGACATTGAAGACCGCAAGCAAGCTGAAGAAAGACTGCGACAGGAAAACGTCGCCCTCCGCGAGGAAGTCGACAAGGCTTCGATGTTCGAGGAAATTGTCGGCACATCGGAGTCTCTGAAGGCCGTTCTTTCCCGAGTTGCAAAAGTCGCTCCGACCGACTCCACCGTTCTGATTACCGGGGAAACCGGCACCGGCAAAGAACTCGTCGCCCGCGCCATTCACAAGAGATCGCCTCGTTCCTCGCGAGCTTTCGTGAGCATAAATTGCGCCGCGATTCCCCAAAACCTCATCGCCTCCGAATTGTTCGGTCATGAAAAGGGAGCGTTCACTGGGGCACTGCAGCGGCGGCTGGGCCGCTTCGAGCTCGCAGAAAGAGGCACGATCTTCCTGGATGAAATCGGGGATCTGCCTGCCGAGACCCAGGTTGCCCTTTTGCGGGTACTGCAAGAGCGCGAATTCGAGCGGGTGGGAGGAAATCAAGCGCTTCGGGCTGACGTGCGGGTGATTGCGGCTACCAATCGCGACTTGCAGACCGCCATCTCTTCCGGCACGTTTAGAAGCGATTTGTTTTACCGCCTCAACGTGTTTCCCGTTGAGATGCCTCCTTTGCGCGAACGAAGAGATGATATTCCCCTTCTGGTGGACTACTTTGTTGATCGGTACGCCAGTAACGCGGGGAAGAGAATACGCAGCGTGAACAGGAAATCCCTTGACCTGCTGCAGTCGTACACGTGGCCCGGTAACGTTCGGGAGCTCCAGAACGTCATCGAGCGGTCTGTTATCCTCTGCGATACGGAGACTCTCTCGGTAGAGGAGACTTGGCTTTCGCGGGAGGCGGTTTTGACACAGTCGGCAAGCAAGCCCCTATCCAAAAGGCCTGTAACAGAGCAGAAGCAAATCATTGAGGCTGCTTTGGCTGAGGCTCGAGGCCGAGTATCAGGGCCGTCGGGTGTGGCAGCCAAGCTGGGCATTCCGGCCTCTACCCTGGAATCAAAGATTCGGGCGCTGAAGATTGACAAGTTCCGCTTCCGTACCGGCTAGCCCCAGAAATCACGCCCCTTCGACCATCTTCTTTCACGAAAATGTCGCAAATTTTTCGGGAAAATATCGCGAATTCGTGAACGTCGTATCTCATGAACCCATGCGATTTCAATAAGTTACGATTGGCATTCGGTATGCACAGAGGAAAGCAGGGCGAGGAGATAGAATCGATGCTAAGAATCCAGAGGTCCACTGAGGGGAAGAACGTAGTTTTTGCGTTAAGTGGTCGAATCGAGGTGGAGGACGTGGCAGAGTTGCAGAGCCTCCTCCAATCAGAAGTGGGGGATCATCACCTGGTTCTGGATTTGAAGGACGTGAAGTTAGTGAATCGCGACGCCGTGAAGTTTCTCGCCCAATACGAGGCGGATGGCGCGAAGCTCAAGAATTGTCCGGCATTTATCCGTGAATGGACCACCCGGGAAAGAGAAGCAGGTAACAAGGGCAAGGGCGAAGAATCAGGCAAAGTTTAAATAAGCTGTACCAGCTTGGCTAAGCGGAGGTTTCCAACAGGTTAGCACCAGGCGTGTGCATAGGTACGCAGGAAACCGATCTCAGGGGCGATTCGGCCGCATGTTTCGAGAGGACAGACGTCAGGCGTCAGGGGAAAGCGGGACACTTCGTTGTAGAAAGGAGAACCATGGGCGCATTACCAGTGATGTCGAGTACAGATTTAGGAATAGGGAAGGCTTTCAACGTCGCTCGAGACACTGCGACACCGGGACGAAGGGCATTCGATCTCGAGCAAAGCGAATCTGGCCTGGGAGAACCATCTGCCGAACCGTGTCTCGGGGGAATTGTCGGTCAGAGTAAAGCGATCCGCGAGGTGCTCGAGCAGGTGGAGACGGTTGCCAGCAGTGATTCCACCGTGCTGCTCCTGGGAGAAACCGGCACCGGAAAAGAACTGATCGCACGTGCCTTACACGAGTGCGGCCGGCGGAAAAAGGGGCCCTTGATGAAATTCAACTGTGCGGCCATCCCCAGTGGCCTGCTCGAGAGTGAGCTGTTTGGCCATGAGCGTGGCGCTTTCACAGGGGCCGTCAATCAGAAGCTCGGCCGCCTCGAATTGGCCGATCACGGCACGCTCTTCCTCGACGAAGTTGGGGATCTCCCGCTGGAGCTTCAACCCAAGCTCTTACGGGTAATACAGGAGCGGGAGTTTGAGCGTCTCGGAAGCACGCGAACGACGAAGGTGGATGTTCGATTCGTCGCTGCGACCCATCGAGAGCTTGAGGCCATGGTCGCCCAAGGGCAATTCCGGAGCGATCTCTACTACCGGCTGAATGTTTTCCCCATCGAAGTGCCTCCCCTGCGTCGCCGCCCGGATGATATTCCCCTGCTCACACGCTATTTCGTTCAACGATTCAGCCAGCGGATGAACAAGACAATTGACACCATTCCCGCGGAGGTTATGGAAGCCGTGGCTCGATATACCTGGCCGGGCAACATCCGCGAACTGCAAAACCTGATTGAGCGGGCGGTGGTCCTCTCTCCCGGCCCGCTGTTGCGGTTTCCACTGCGATATGTTCAGAACCGGCCGGCTCCCACCCTGGAAGTCAAGCCCGCCAAAACTCTCGCGGAGGCCGAACGCGAGCATATTCTGATCGCCTTAAAGGAAGCCGACTGGGTTTTATCTGGACCCAAGGGGGCGGCTGGACGGCTGGGTCTAAATCGCTCGACCCTTCAATTCCGGATGCGGAAATTGGGAATTGTTCGACCTGATGTTATGTGGGTCGGGGCGGAACAAATTTGAGAAACCACGTCCGAGATGGGCAAGGAGCTGATCACGCGCGCCATCCACGACCTCAGCCGGGGTGCTCCAACGCCATTGTGAAGCTGAACCGTGCGGAGACCCCGGCAAGGTTGGATGAGTACCGATCCCGGGGGCTGAGACATTTCGGGCAGGTCCGGCGTGCTTCGCCATTATAGTGGCACTCTGCGCGTCGGACGCTGGGGTTTGCCCGGAACGCGCGAACGCGCCAAGCTGATCGGTGGAAGGTGGGAAGCCTGGAGCAAGCCAGAATCGGGCACGGAGATAAATCTGACTATCCGGCGGCCCCGGTCTGCACGGCCTCTCGCTCTCCTCGCTAGTAACGGTTATCTCGAAACCGAAGAGTGACGAAGCCATGAATGGTGGGGAGACCGGCCAAATTCGCATCCTGTCAATCGATCATCAGCCCGCAATCTTTCGCGACTACTTCTTGGGCGTATCCCTTTCGCTCTTCATTTTGATGTTGATTAGCCCCGCTGATTCGGTCCGTGCGGCGGGCCACGGCCCATCGCAAAGCAACTATATCCGCACCCGATTTACCACTGAGCAAGGTCTGTACTCCGACATCGTCGACGATATTGTCCAGTCTCACGATGGTTTCTTGTGGTTGAGAGTGAATGGCGGGGATTTGGACCGTTTCGACGGTCAGCATTTCGAGTGGTCAAACAGGTTGGGACTCGTCACGTCGCTGGCCGTGGCTCCGAATGGCGATCTCTGGGTTGGCACGAGTGACGATCTGAAGCAAATACCGGCGGATGAACTGGGCCAGTTAGACCATTGCCAACCCGTGTCTCATACTCCCGGACACGGACTAGAAATCGTGGCTCTTCATTTCACCGAGGAGCGAGTTCTATGGGTGGGTACGAACCGTGGGCTCTATCGATTCGAGAACGGAGTCTTCTCGCCCGCGATACCAGGACCCTGCATTACGCGCATTGAGGAAGCCAAAAACGGACGCCTCTGGATCGCCACATCCGAAGGCCCTCTGGAATGGGATGGGTCGAAGGCCGTTTCCCATCCGGAGTTGGCAGCCCGATTGGGAGTAAAAGCAACAGACATATTCGACGTTCTGGTAGACAGCAAGGGCGTCACCTGGTTCTGCACCAAGTACGGTGTGGCACGCCTCGTGGGGGGAGCCCTTGAAGAACTGAAGCCTTATGGTCCAAGGGGACATGCAACGTTCTGGGCCTATGAGGATCCAAGGGGGCGGATGTGGTTCGCCGGGAATCAAGGGTTGTTTCAATTGACCGCCGGCGGCTTACAACTTGTGGCTCCGGATCTCAAGGTGCGCAGGATGTACGGCGATCGGGACGGCAACCTGTGGGTCGGCACGAACGGGCAGGGTGTATTTCGATTCAAGGATCTTCACGTGCGAACGTTCACGACTGCAGACGGATTGCCGAACGATGTTGCCATGACCGTGCTGGCCGCACACGATGGATCGGTCTGGGCTGGGTTCAATTGCGGCGGCATAGCTCATTTTGATGGGCACGGCTTCCACATCTACAGCGAGAAGGACGGCCTGCTCAACAGTTGTGTTTATTCGCTGGCGGAAGATTCCGCGCACAACCTGTGGATCGGGACTTGGGGTGGCGGAGCCTTCCGTTTCCATGAAGGCAAGTTCACCCAATATTCGAAGGCCCAGGGTCTCGCGGAAGACGTGGTCACGAGCGTCGTTGCTGCGCGAGATGGTTCTGTCTGGCTGGCGGGGAATGGGAGCGTAAGCCAGATTCGCGACGGCCGCATCCGCAACTACACCGTGGCTGATGGATTGCCCCAGGCAAGCCGTAGTTACGTCCGCGGGGACCGCCGAGGCGGCATCTGGGTTTGGTTAGACCAAGGAGGGGAACGCCTGGTGGGTGACCGGTTTGAGCCCTTTTCATTCCCTGACAAGACCAAGCCCGTGCTGGTAGGGGAGGATTCGGTTGGCGGCCTCTATTTCGCGGCTCGCTTGCCCCAAGGAGTTTATGGAGTCTTCCGCAAGGCGGACAACCGGGCGATTGAAGTTGCTTCGGGCATTAAAGCCACGGATTTGCGTGAAACAAAGGATGGGGATTTCTGGCTCTTTTCTTCAGACCGCATACTACGGATTGCGCCAGGTGGCCTTGAAAATGCGCGCGGGCAGGATGAACCGCTCGATTTTGAGCGGTTTGGCCTGCCCGACGGCATGCCCTACCCTGGGAGTAGCGCCGGCGTTCCGGCTTCCACCCTAACTCCTGACGGCCAGCTTTGGATCGCCACCATTCGGGGACTGGCGGCGGTCGACCTTCCGCGCTTGTCGAAGACGAATCTCAAGCCGTCGATTTACGTCGAAAAGGTCACCGTCGGTCGGAACTCCCAGACGCCTCCACACGAACTGGCGCTGCCGGCCGGCACGCACCACCTGGAACTATATTTCGACGCCATTGAGATCACATCTCCGGAGAAAATTCGACTGCAATATCGGCTGGACGGGGTGGATTCAGAATGGCTCGATGCGAATCCTCCCGGCCAGGCAATGTATGGCACTCTGTCCCCTGGCAAACACGCTTTTCATATTCGCGCGTGCAACCGCAGCGGGATTTGGGACCGCGTCGGCACGGTGTACTACATCACTCAAGAGCCATATTTCTACCAGACATACTGGTTTCTGGCGGTCGGCATCGCCTTTGGGCTGCTTTTGATCGCGACGATGTACCGGTTACGTCTTCAGCAGTTGCGCCGGCAGTTCGACGCCGGGCTGGAAGCGCGAGTGCAGGAGCGGACGCGCATCGCGCGTGACCTGCACGATACTCTGCTGCAAAGCTTTCATGGGCTCCTGCTGCGGTTTCAAACCGCTTCCATGCTCCTTCCGGACCGGGGTGTGGAAGCCAAGGAACGACTCGACAGCGCCATCGACCAGGCGGCGCAGGCGATCACCGAAGGGCGGGACGCCGTGCAGGACCTGCGCTCCTCCGCCACGCTGACCAACGACCTGGCGGCCGCCATCGGCGCGTTGGGTCAGGAACTGGCCGCGCACGAGAACGGCAACAATCATCCTGTCTTTCGGATTGAGGTGGAAGGGGCTGCGCGCGAGCTGCATCCGATTCTCCGCGACGAGGTCTACCGGATTGCGGTGGAGGCTCTGCGCAACGCTTTCCGTCACGCCCAAGCGCGGCAAGTGGAAGTGGAAATCCATTACGACGAACGGGAGTTGCAGTTGCACGTGCGGGACGATGGCAAGGGCATCGGCGCAAAGATTCTTCAAGGGGAAACGCCTGCCGGGCATTTTGGTCTGCACGGCATGCGCGAGCGGGCGGAAAGTGTGGGCGGCCGGCTGGAGGTTTGGAGCGAGCTCGGGTCCGGGACAGAGGTCGAGCTGGCCATTCCCGCCTCCATCGCGTACAGCACCTCACAGCGCCCGCGCCAACCGTGGCTGCGGAGGATAAAATGACGTACCACCAGGACACAGAGAAAGATCTCTTCCATAATGGCTCTGTGCCTCTGTGCCTCAGCGGTGATAATGGGAGGTACCCATGAGTGCCGATGCCAAGAAGATTCGGGTGCTGGCAGTTGACGATCATGCTCTTGTGCGCCAGGGCATCGCGGGGCTGTTGGCGATCCAACCGGACATGACGATGGTGGCCGAAGCCGCCAATGGGCGTGAGGCGATCCAGCAGTTCCGCAAGCACTGTCCCGACATCACCCTGATGGACTTGCAGATGCCGGAAGTAAATGGCCTGGACGCGATTATTGCCATTCGCGGCGAGTTTCCCGGCGCCCGCATCATCGTTCTGACCACCTACCAGGGCGACGTCCAAGTGGTGCGCGCCATGAAGGCCGGCGCGCAGGGTTACCTTCTAAAGAATCTTCTGCACAAGGAACTGCTGGACACTATCCGCGCTGTCCATGCCGGGAAGAGGGCGTTGTCCCCGGAAGCTTCCTTCGAACTCGCCGAGCACGCCACGGATGACACCCTGACCCCGGCAGAAGTCGAGGTTCTGCGCCTGATTGCCGCCGGCAATGCCAACAAGCAGATCGCCGACCGGCTTTCAATCACTGAAGATACCGTCAAAAGCCGGGTCAAGAACATTCTGTCCAAACTGGGCGCCAACGACCGCACCCACGCTGCCATGCTCGGGCTGAAGCGTGGAATCATTGATTTTTAGTCGCTTGCCGCAATCGTCCCACTCTATCGGGCCCACCGTCCTACCACTTTCGTGGGAGTTCCCCCGACCCTAGAGGGTCTAAACGGTTCACCATATAGTCGACATAATGACCCGATATGGGGTTGCTCGCAGCCGAGACCCGCTGCACAATCGTCCTTGAACATCGGGCCATATACTGAACAGGGTGCGTCGGAACTGGGTCATACATTCGTTAAGTAGGAGGACAATCACATGGCAACTACAGCATCTCTTCCGCTCCTGCGGCAATGGAGCTCCGCCGCCTC
>Ga0209517_10000856_pt1 | contig 49609 bp, 34 predicted proteins | sample PeaSoiMetSII2010_FD_187695 | JGI IMG/M metagenome (GOLD analysis project Ga0209517, IMG submission 187695) | Peat soil microbial communities from Weissenstadt, Germany - SII-2010 (SPAdes) (version 2) | ecosystem: Environmental > Terrestrial > Soil > Wetlands > Peat | place: Germany...
GCTCCACACCCGCGAATCCGAGCCGGCGTTGCTGTTGGTGAACGTGGTGAACGCGCCGCCGAGCATGATCACTGTGTTGTCGGGGCCGGCGTTGGCGGTGAACGAAGAGACGGCGGGCGCGCCAGCCGCGGGCGCGTTCACGGACACCGGCGGGTTGAAGGCGTCGCCTGGCGGCGGCGGGTTGTCTTCGGGGTGAGTATAGCCGTTGTTCCCCACCGGCAGATCAGGAATGCCCTGGGTATAAACACCGCCGTTGTCCACAAAAACGGGCGCCGGCAGCGGCGGCATGGCGAAACTGCTTGCTGTCCAGCTCAAGGTCAAGGCGGCACTCAGCGCCAGCCACCGCGGGTTTTTGAAACGTGTCATTTTCATAAGCATATCATCTTTATTCAATAATCGCATCTGGTCCGATGGGTTGTGGTTGTCTCATCGGAATTCATTTCGGGTTAAGGCGCCACCCGCACGCGATAGAACCGGGCTGATGCATTCGTCGCACCGCCGATGTCCGTGTAGGTGTTTCCGACAACGCCGCTGCCGGAAATAATCAGGTTGCTGCTGATGTCCACGAAACCGTTGTTCAAATCTCCGTTCACCGCCTGCACCACATTGGTCGTGCCGCCCGTCGCAGACCAGGCCAGGTTGACATCATTCCCCGACAGGGTAATTGACGTGAACGTCGGAGATTGTGATGGTGCGACGGCAGCCGCACCGCTCAAGGCAAAAAACATCTCGTTGTTACCGCCGCCGTAGTTGCTCGCCGTAAGCGTGATGCTCGTAATCGGATCGGTGTGATCGGTCGTGATGATGTTGATCTGGTAAAGACTAACGTTCAGTCCCACGTTAGGATACCCACCGCCACTGCTGGGATTATTCCCAACATACTCGCCGGAGGTGTACGCGACATTGCCGGCACTGGTCCAATTGGGAAGACTGAGCGTTGCCGACTGGGATGGCGCGCCGTTCGCGTAGCTAATTTTGACGGTCGGGTAGGTAATGCCGCCATTGACGGAGGCCGCCGCCAAAAATGATAACGCCCCATAAGGCTGCGGCACGTTCAACGTCCACGTGGCGCTGCTGTTGTTGGTGCCGCCATCGGACGTTAGATGTAACACGTTGTTGGTGGCCGTGACGGATTGGAATGCAAACGTCGTATTTGAAGCGTACAGACTTGTAATCGTGGTCCCCATCGACAGGCCCGTGCCGGCCGGCGCGCCAGGCGCGCCCGTCGCATAATAGGTCCACGTGCCGGCCATGTCCGCCGTAAGCGGGGTGGCGGTTCCGATCACACAGTTCGCATTCCAGCCGGTCGTGGCGATCGGCGTCATCACGAGGCCGGCGGGCGTGATGACGCTGTTGATCCAATACAGATCATTCGGAACGCTCGACGCCGTGAATCCACTGGGAACGGGTGAAGGGTAATAGTTTGTCGGATAGTAACAGGTCCCGCGCTGGTCCAGCATCGCGGCATTGGTAACGACGCAATTCGTCGTGTCAACGACATCCACCCCGTAGAGGATGCCGGCCAGCGCCCAGACTCCACCCTGCTGGATGAACACGCCGCCGCTGGAATCGCCTTTGGACACGTCGCAGGTGTTGGTGACGCCGGTTTCACTAAACAAAGCATACAGAAGCGGATTGGATGAGGCGGCCACCGTATTCTCCCCCCAGCGCTGGACATAGTCCGAGGCGCCCCAGTACCATCCGTTTGTCACCCCATTGACGATCACCGGCCCGCCCCGCTGCGTGCCACGACCGATCACCACCATCAGTTGCCCGACGCAGTTCATTTTGGTGTACAGCGGCGCGTAAGAAGGAAATGTGTTCATCACCTGCCAGATTCGCAAGTCGCTGTCCGGCGAGTCGGCATACGAGCTGGTCCCATAATTGGTACCCCCAAAGGAGAATACATTGCCGATCGAACCGCCGATGTGCTGGGCGGCGAGAAAGTAGTGCGGGGCAATCGGCGTGCCCAGAAAAATGGACTGCCATTGCCCCTCGTATTGCCAGCCGCTGTTGGTCAAGGCGCCCGTCGGGGCGTTCGTGTTGTAGGTCGGATCGCCGGTGTCACGGAAGAGCACGGCGAAACTGTCATTTCCGGTCAGGAGCAGCAACGCAAAGCAAAACACCAGCGCCAAACAATACATCGAAGAGTTCATCTAATCACCGGCGATTTTCGCGTCGGAAACCCCCAGTCCGCGCAGCACGCCGACGGCCATGATCGCGTCGCCCAGCGGCTTCATGTGAACGCCATCCTGCGTGAGCCAGTTGCCCGTTTCCGCCGGCGGTTTCTGTTTCAGCGCCTCCAGGAACATCCGGTGCAAATCCATAAATTCACAGCCGGTCGTCTGGGCAATCTGCCGTTCCGCCTCGACATACATGACCAAGCGCTTGTTCCCTTCGGAATTGGCATCCTCGCCGATGATCGTCGGCGCCAGGAGGATGACGCGAATCCGCGCGGCCTGCGCGTCCCGGACCATCTTGGTCACGTTCGCGATGTAGTTGGTCAACACCTGCGGGTCATGCGGCCGGGCCAGGCGGTGCCACACGTCGTTGATGCCGATGCTGAGAGTGACCACCGCCGGATGGCGCGCGATCACGTCCCGGTCAAAGCGCCCGGCCAAGTCTTCCGCTTTCTGGCCACTGATACCGACGTTGATGATCGGCGGGATTTCCAGATCGGGATACTGCGCGGCCAGAACAAAATCGCCGTCGCGCAAGTAGCCGCCCGCCTGGGTGATCGAATCGCCGATGGCCACAATCTTGTCGCCGCGCTTGAGAATCAGATGACTTCGGGCGCCGGACGGATGCATCAGCGAATAAAACCAGGAATGCTTCGACTCCGGCGCGGGACCGGCGAGTGCAATCGCCTGAGTCAAAAGACCATGCAACGTCGGCGTGATCGCCGCGGCAGCGGAAAGGGATTTCACCGGAGGCGGGGAAGCGCCGCCGGCAGCCTTGCGATCTCCATTCCCGATGGCGACCAGCACGTTGTCAATGGCCCACGCGCCGTTGGGCGTGTCCGGCGGGCCGTTGCCCAAAGCGCACGAATGAAACTCCATGCCAAACGGCCGGCTGTGTTCGGAAGCGCCATCGGGCATAGCCAGATTCAAGAACACATTCGTCGGGCCGCCAAAGGTCGTCACCGATACGTCGTAGCTGGCGACGGAAGCCCACGACTCGACCGTCCACACGGTTATGCGATACCACGTGTCCGGCGCGAACGGTGTCAAGTTGGTGAAACCACCGCCCCACGAGCTCGGCAGCGGAACGGCGATGTGCCCGCCGCCGAAGTGGATGCCGAATTGATCGTTGTTTGGCCAATACCAGGACAACAGCGCCGCGCCGGAGTAGTCGTCGCTGACCTTCGTGTCGAATTGAAAGCAGATGCCCGCCGGATTGTTCTCGATGTCCGCGATGCCCGAATTCAGGCGCGGCCCGTTGCGGCCGGTCCCGTCGGTGTCGCCAAAAATCACCAGCCCGACCGTCGAGTTGCCTCGTCCGGGAAACGGCGAGGGAAAAGGCGAGGCGGCGTCCCCGCGGAAAGCGATGCCCACGTTGGTCGCTGTGGCGCCCGCGTCCACCCATTGGCCGCCGCTGACGCCGGCTACGCCGCTGTCGCTCAAGAAAAACGAGCGCGGCAAGGGCCAGGCGCTGAAATTATTTGAAAACGCTCCCGACTGCCCGGCCCAGTCGTTGAACAAGACAATTGTCCCCGGGGGCAATTGCGCCTGCGCCACTGCCGCCATGCAGGCCAATGCGGCGGCCAACCAACCCAACTTGCGATTCATCTGTGATGTTTTGTGTAATGACACATGACCTTTTTGCTGCGCTACTCTTTGTCTATTGCCCGTCTAACAGTAACGGCAGCGATTAGCTGCCGTTACTTCGGTCTGTTTTGCAATTCTTACTGCGCTTTGTTCGATAGCTGGAGGTCGGCCTACGAGCGCCGGCCCGCCAATCTCCGCCCGCAAATCAGCGCCAACGCGCCCAAGCCCGCCAGCGCGAACGTTGCCGGTTCGGGGACGGCCACTTGACCGCTCAGGGCAAAAAACTGCTCGGCGTTGTCGCCGCCGTAGGTGCTCGATTCTATGGTGATGCTTTCAATGGGATCGGTTGTGTCCGACGGCGTGATATTCATCTGATACAGACTGAACGGATTACCAAACGGACCCACGAACGTGTAGCCGGCGCTGGCCTTTTGACCCACATAATAGCCGAGATTAAGCGCCACATTGCCGTAGGTGCTGGCGGAATTCCAGTTGGGGAGAGGGATAGACAGCGACTGGGATGGCGCGCCGTTTCCGTAGTTGATCGTGACGGTCGGGTAGGTGAGGCCGCCATTGACGGAAGTGGTACCTAGCAAGGACAACTCCGTATAAGCCTTCGGCGAGGCCAAAAACAGGCTGCCGCTGGGCGTGGTGCTGCCCTGCGCTTGTAGTCCAATTACATTGGGACTTCCAACCCCCGCAGGTTGAAACTGGAACACCGTCGTCCCGTCATACACACTGGTGAAGCTGGTTCCCAGCGCTATACCCGTGCCGGCAGGCGCGCCGGGCGCAGTCGTCGAATAATAGGCCCAGTTCCCATTGTACGGCAACAGGGTGGACTGCGGGTCCACGGTGGGGCTTTGGATTACTCCGTCTGCATTCCAGCCGAAGGCGCTTATGGGTGTCATATTCGCCTGCGCCGCTGTCGTTCCCAGGACCGCCAATGCGCCGGCGACCCAACGCAAGCCTAGCCCGGCTTTGAATGTTGGGTTCTTCATGATTTTGTGTTTCATAATTGTTCGTCTCTTCTGCCTTTTGTTATTTCCCTTTCCGGCGGGCAGTCAGATTATCCTGCCGGAAATAATCACATCATCTTTGTTTTTGCTCTATCAACACTGTGTTCAAGCGACGGTAGTTCGGATTACGAACGGCGCCGACGCACGATTTCCACCAACGTCAACAAACCCATGCCGGCCAGCGCCAAGCTGGAAGGCTCAGGGACGGTAACCGCCGCGCCGCTCAAGGCAAAAAAGATATCCCCGCTGCCTCCGCCATAGGCACCCGGGTTACTCAAGGTGATGCTCGCAATCGGATCGCTCGAATCCGTCACCGCGATGTCCATCTCCCAAAGCGTCGCGCCCGTGTAACCAGGGCTACTACTCCCATTACCCGAAAAATCAATGCATGAACTGCTGCTCAATGCCACAGCAGTACCACTAGCACCATTCCCATTAAAGTTACCGAGAGTGATAGTCCCCGTCTGTGCCGGTGCAAGGTTCGCGTAGTAGATCGAGTAGTTCGGGAATGTCGCCTGGTTAGCTGCTCCAAAACACAAACCCATCAGCGCCAACTCCGTATAACCGCCCGGCGTGTTCAAATTGAGAGTCACGCTGGCCGGGAAGCTGCCCCAACCAGCAGCACCCATTATTGCCGTGTTCTCTTGCGCCGAGGTAGGCTGGAATGCAAACTGCGTAGTTGATGACGCACTCGTAATCGTGGTTCCCATCGGCAGACCACCCACAGGATAGTTACCCGTTCCACCCAGTGCCGATGTGTAAAATTCCCAGCTGGTACCGGCGCCCGATTGATAGCTAAAGGCCGTCGAATCGAGGTTAACGGTTCCTTCCACCATGCCCGCATTCCAGCCGGTAGCGGCTATCGGCGTCATCTGCGCCTGCGCCACCGTCGTTCCCAAAACGGCCACTGCGCCGGCGACCCAACTCAAGCCCCGGCTTGTTGACTTGAATGTTTGGTTCTTCATGATTTTGTATTTGATAATTGTTCGTCTCTTCTGCCTTTTGTTCTCCGTGCTCATTTCCATTTCCGGCGGGGAGGCAGATTACCCCGCCGGAAATAATCACATCATCTTTGTTTTTGCTCTATCAACACTGTGTTCCAGCAGCGGTAAGTTCGGATTACGAACAACGCCGACGTACGACACCCAGCAACGTCAACACACCCATGCCGGCCAGCGCGAACGTTGCCGGCTCGGGGACGGCGCTGACATTCGCGTCCATCGCAAGAACATCAAGTGGATAATTGTTGTGTGTATCCGTAATTGTGACCGACGAGACGACCAAGCCCTGATCCGCGAGCGGCACGGCTATGTCACTCTCCCACAATGCGACGGCCCCAGGAAACCCACCACCGCTGCCTATATTAACCATGCCAGCGGTCGCCGCGCAAATTGGGGGTACTTGACCAGTATTACCATTAAGAAAAACCCCCCAATCACCGGCCTGGCCCGACAGCGTGTCTGAACCACCACCTTGGAAATTCAGAGTAACTGTAAAGCTTGCCCCTCCCGCTGCCGATCCGCTGTTATCTCCCGAAGACCAGTCCAGGAATTGCATACTCGAGCCTAAAGCTTCCGGCGTAACCAGATTTATCGTTTCAGCTGTATACGGCACATTTTCCAAGTAGCATCCGTTCAGGGCTGCATAGGAGAGTTGGAACGTCACGCCTAAAGTGCCGGTCTCCGTGCTGGTGACCAAGCCACTGGTCGGCAACCCCGCTGGGGAGGCCGGGCCGTATCCGGTTTCGTAAGTAGCCCAGCCGGGATCACCAGTAGGATTACTCACTGCATTATACGGCACAGCCCCGCAGACAAGGAGTGGATCGTTCCAAGCCAACGCAACCGGTGTTTGTGCCTGGGCCACCGTCGTTCCCAAGACGGCCAATGCGCCGGCGACCCAACCCAAGCCCCGGCTTGACTTGAATGTCTGGTTCTTCATGATTTTGTGTTTCATAACTTTTTGTCTGTTTTATTAGGTGTCGCCGTCATTAGATAACGCCCACCGGATCGGCAACTCTTCCGTTGGGAGATTAGTTCTTGCTGGTTCAATTTGCCTTTCGCCTGATCGCACATTCCGCCGGCCCACCCGGCAAAAGAACAATGGTGACGATTTAGTCATGGGTTTTGTGTCTTTCTGGCTAAGTATCCTAGCAGCTTAATTTCTTTTGTCAATAGAAAAATCCATTCTTGTTTGATTTTTTCTTATGCTTGAGAATCAGCGGCTTGCACAAGCAATGACAAAAAACGGAGATTCTAGCGGCCCGTCAAGTCACCAATTTTTTCGGTAGTGTCCTGATTTCAAATTTCCCGGAGCGCGACTATGTATGCAAAGCACCAGTCGCAGCGCTGCGGCTCGTCTGCAACACAGCCGCGCTCCAGCTAAATTAGGACACTACCATTCTTTCGGGACCAGTAGATGGCGGACGACCAAGGGAAATGAGCGCACCGGCAGGTGCGCGCGTTCGATTTTGACGAAGATACCGGCCCGTTTACGAACGACGGGTGTGCGCGAGCTCGGCTTCCCGCGCTCCGGCCAATTTCGGCTACACGTCCTCAAATGACATTCATAGCCGGTGTCTGAAACGATTTGGCTTGCCGCGTTACGGACGTTTTGTTTCCTTCCGCCCGTGTCCTCCGACCTTCTCGAATGGTTTCAACGCCACTCCTGGCTCGATGGCTGCGACCTCGCCGTCGAACGCCAGCAGGCCCGGGACGAAGGACGTGAACTGGCTTCCGTCGAGTCCGACTTCCAGCGTCTGCTTGACACCGAGCGCGACGAAGCCTGGTTCGCCGCCGCCGGCGCATTGATGGATCGTGTCCAGATGCTGCCTTGCCGAGCGGACAATGCTGACCGCGAACCGAGCGACTTGCCAGGCATCAAGTCCGAGCGGCCAACCGCCCCGGCCCTTAAGGCGTGGCGCGGCAGCCGGCGCGAGTGGCAGCGGCGATTGCACGGCGGATTGCTCGGGCGCATCTGCGGCTGCATGTTGGGCAAACCCGTCGAAGGCTGGCCGCGCGCGAGCATCCGCATCACTGGTGAGGAAACCGGCAACTGGCCGCCGACCAATTATTGGCGCCAGCCAACCGCCCGCGAGGCCAAACGCATCGCGGGCCGGCAACCTAGACGCACGCTGAATGATCGTCAGACGAACTGGCTGCGCGACGGCCTGAGCGGCATGGTCGAGGACGACGACATCAATTACACGACCTCCGGTTTCGCGATTTTGAAACGATACGGCGCGGATTTTCGCCCGATGGATGTTGCTTCTTTTTGGGGCGACAACCTTCCCGTTTTCCACACGTGCAGCGCCGAACGCGCGGCCTATCGGAATTTTGCCAGCGGCATTCTGCCGCCGGCCAGCGCCACACACCGCAATCCCTACCGCGAGTGGATCGGCGCGCAGATTCGCGCCGACTATTTCGGCTACTCCAATCCAGGCAATCCCGAACGCGCCGCCGAGTGGGCCTGGCGCGACGCCTCGATCAGCCATATCAAGAACGGCATCTACGGCGAAATGTGGGCGGCCGCCATGCTGGCCGCCGCTTACGTCGCAAACGATTGGGAAACGATCATCCGCGCCGGGCTGGCGCAAATCCCGGCGCACTGCCGGTTGCGCGAAGACATTGAAAAAATTCTTCGCGCCCACGATGCCGGCGCAAGTTACGACGACACCATCCAGCTTGTCCGCGCGCAGTGGGATGAGATGAATGTGCATCATTGGTGTCACACCAACTCCAACGCGCAGATCGTCGCTGTTGGCCTGCTCTGGGGCGAAGACGATTACGAGAAAACCATAACGCGCGCCGTCATGCCGGGGTTTGACACCGACTGCAACGGCGCGACTTGCGGCAGCCTCTGGGGCGTCCGGCACGGCGTGGACCAACTGCCGCGCAAATGGACGCGACCGATGCACGATCTGGTCCGCACCGGCGTGGCCGGATACCACGAAGTCAAAATCAGCAACCTGGCGGAGGAAATGGTTCATGTCGCGCTTCAAGCCGCGCCTGCTCGTCATCGGTAGCAGCAACACCGATCTGGTCATCCGCTGCGACCGACTGCCCAGACCGGGCGAGACGGTTCTCGGCGGCGAGTTCGCGCGCTTTGCCGGTGGCAAGGGCGCGAACCAGGCCGTCGCCGCCGCGCGGGCCGGGGCGCGTGTGACGTTTGTCGGCGCGCACGGCCGGGATGACTTCGGGCGCGCGGCCAAGGCCGGTCTGCGGCGGGAAGGCATTGATGTCCGGAATTTTCGTGAGGTGGCGAAGGCGCCCAGCGGCGTTGCCTTGATTTTACTCGGGGGGAAAACGCGCGAAAACCTGATTGCGGTCGCGCGCTCGGCCAACGATTTCGTCAGCCTGCGCGGCGCGCGTTTTGCCGACTACGACGCCGTGGTAACGCAACTCGAAATTCCGCTCGCCGTCGTAACCCAAGCCGCCCGGCAAGCCCGCGCTGCCGGTATCCCCTTTATCCTCAACCCCGCCCCGGCGCGCAAACTCCCGGCGTCGTTGCTGCGCCTCGTCCACACGCTGGTCCCGAATGAACACGAAGCCACTGTTCTTGGCGACTCGCTCCGCCATTGTCGGCAAATCGTCGTAACCTGTGGCGCAAAGGGCGCGCGGCTGGGCGGCGGGCGGATGATTCAGGCGCCGAAGGTTAAACCGGTGGACACGGTCGGCGCGGGCGATTGTTTTACGGCCTGGCTCGCCGTGGGCATCGGGGAAGGACTGACTTTGGAGGAAGCGGTGTGCCGTGCGGTGCGGGCAGCGGCGATTTCCGTCACCCGGCCCGGCGCGCAGGCCGGCATGCCATATTGTGAAGAGATCACATAGCAAAAGTTCGTTTTTTGGTTGACAAGACATTGAAAGCAACTAGGATACTTAGCACATTTTAAAACTTGTTCCGCGTCCAGACTTCCATCGGATAAACAAAGCCCATGTTCATGTTTCAATATCCACCCAACCCCGGCGGAAACGGGCAAACTATTCTTGGCCCGGCCAGGAAAGCTGACGCCGCGTCGTGGCTGGCCAGACTGCAAATCAGCCGCGCGGCGGAGATCACCTACCGGGCTTTCGATGGCGCGGAGTATGACCGGCCCGAACTGAAGTGGACCCAACGCGCGTTTGTGCAAACGCTCGCGATGCTCGAGGACCGGTATCTCTTCGATCCCGGCACGGGGCGCTGGACCGTGGACCGTTTCCTCGACGATCTCGAAGCCCGGTATGGCGGCATTGATTGCGTGCTGCTGTGGATGATGTATCCGAATATCGGCGTGGACGACCGCAACCAGTTCGATCACGTCCGCGATCTTCCCGGTGGAATCGCCGGCGTGCGGCAACTGGTCGCCGATTTCCACCGCCGCGACGTCCGGGTCATCTTCCCGATCAAACCGTGGGACATCGGAACACGTGACGAAGGCGAGCCGATGTGGACGGCGTGGGCCAGGCTCATCAAAGCCATCGGCGCCGACGGACTCAACGGCGACACCTACTTCGGCGTGCCGCACGGTTACAAGGCCGCCGCCGACGCGATTGGGAAGCCGATGGCGTTGGAACCCGAGAACGGCCTCGCGTGGGAGGAGTCCGCGCTTGGGTGGAATCTGATGACGTGGGGTTATTGGCAGCATCCGCCAGTGCCTTCGGTTAGCCGCTACAAATGGACCGAGCCGCGGCACATGGTTCACCTGTGCAACCGCTGGTCGCGCAACAAGACCAACCTCCTCCAAGCCGCGCTCTTCAACGGCATTGGCATCGAGACATGGGAAAATGTCTGGGGCATTTGGAACGGCATGACACCACGTGACAGCGAAGCGACGCGACGCATCATGGCGATTCAACGAGCATTGGCCGACTTGTTGGTCAGCCAAGAATGGGAACCGCACGCGGCATCCGTTCAGGAAGGCGTCTATGCCAGTCGCTGGCTGAATCCCGGTAAGACGCTGTGGACGTTGGTGAACCGAAATGAATTCCCGGTCGCGGGTATTCAACTGCGTGTCCCGCACGCCGAAGGCCGGCGCTACTACGATCTCTGGCACGGACAGGAATTGCATCCGCCAATCGAAGCCGGGCAGGCGGCGATTGGTTTCGACTTTGAACCGGCCGGCTACGGTGTGATCTTGTCCACCGATGTTGCGGTTCCCGGTTTGGACGCGTTGCTCACGCGCATGAATGAACTTTCTCGTCAACCGTTGACGGCATTTAGCGCCGAATGGCAACCGCTCCGGCAGGAGATGGTGCTGGTCGCGGAAACGAAGCGCTTGACGGAGCCGCCGCCAGGCATGGTGCGAATTCCCGGCGGAAGCTTTGAATTTCGCGTCTCCGGCATCATGATCGAAGGTGATAACCAGGCGGGCGTGGGCGTTCAGTTCCCGTGGGAAGAAACCCCGTCCCGGCATCACGCAAATGTCATGGATGTCGGCACGTTCCATATTGACCGGCACCCGGTGACGAACGCGCAGTTCAACGCGTTTCTCGACGCGACCGCTTACCAGCCGAAGGACACACACAATTTTCTCCGCGACTGGCCAGACCGTTCCATCCCGGTCGGCTGGGAGAACCGGCCGGTGACGTGGGTATCTCTCGAAGACGCGCGCGCCTACGCGGCGTGGGCCGGCAAGCGGTTGCCACACGATTGGGAATGGCAATACGCAGCGGGGGGCAGTGACCGTCGGGTTTATCCGTGGGGCGACGAGTGGGATGCCAGTTGCGTTCCGCCGGCACACGCAGCGCGCACCTGCCCACCTCCGGTTCCGGTCGGCTCGATTCCTACCGGCGCGAGTCCGTTTGGCGTGATGGATTTGGTCGGCCATGTCTGGCAGTGGACGGACGAATTTCACGACGACCACACGCGCGCGGCGCTGGTGCGCGGCGGAAGCCATTATCAGCCACCCGGCTCACATTGGTATTTTCCGCAGGCATACCGCCTGGACCAGCACGGGAAATATTTGCTGGTGTCTCCGTCGCGGGATCGCGCGGGGACAATTGGATTTCGTTGCGTCGTAGATGTTGCCTGACTCGGTGCCCTTGAAATACCAGGTGTAAATGTATTTTGAATCAAACCAACCCTCTTCAGAAACCAGATCAGCACAACTAGGAGCGACCATGAAAACAAATCTGCCAGTTCTTTTGCGTGGCCGGCCTGCCACCTTGATGATTGCCTTGCTCCTGCTGGTTTTGGGCGGCGGGGCGAGGGCGGCGGCGCAGGTGGTCACCAACACCGGCGACAGCGGTCCCGGCACCTTGCGGGACGCCATCATTAACGCCACCAACGGCGCCACCATCACCTTTGCCACGAACCTGTCCGGCACGACCATTACGCTCTCCAATACCCTGACGATCAAAACGAACCTCACCATTGACGGCTCGGCACTGCCCGGCGGCATTCAAATCAATGGCAATGCCTCCGTCCAAGTCTTCAATGTGAAATCCAACAACACGGTGGTGATGAACTCGCTCACCATCACCAATGGATCTTCCTCGTACGGTGCCGGCATTTACAACGCGGGCACACTGACGGTGAACCAATGCACACTAGCGGGAAATAAGACATCTTATGAGGATATCTCCTCCGGCGGCGGTATTTTCAACGCCGGCACGCTGACGGTGAACCAATGCACGCTGGCGGGAAATTTTGCGTACCGCGGCGGCGGCATTGGCAACATTGGCACGCTGACGGTGAGCCAAAGCAGCCTGTCGGGAAATCATGCGAACCAGGGCGGAGGCATTCAAAACGGTGGCACGCTGACGGTAAACCAATGCACGCTCTCGGGAAATTATGGGGAATGGGAGGGCGGAGGCATTTTCAACGGTGGCACGCTGACGGTGAACCAATGCACGCTCTCGGGAAATTATGGTCTGGGTGGCCCATATTATGGCCCGGTCGGCGACCCTATCGGCAACCCTATATTTTACTTTGGGGGCGGTGGCATTGAAAACTTTGGCACGCTGACGGTGAACCAATGCACGGTGTCCGGAAACAATATATACTACGGCGGCGGCGGCATTGAAAACTTTGGCACGCTGATTCTATTAAACTCCATCGTCGCGGGGAATTCGGGTGTGGACATTTATAATTGTTATTTTACTAATTCTTTTCCCGGTAGTGTAACCCTTGAAGGCGCGAACATCGTCCAGTCGCTGACCAATATCACCTACTTCGGCATCGGCAGCATCACCGGTCCCGCCCCCATCACCAACGCCCCGATGCTGGCCCCGCTCGGCAATTACGGCGGTCCCACGCAAACCATGCCGCCCCTGCCCGGCTCGCCCGCCATTGACGCTTGCACCAACGGCACCAGCTTCACCACCGATCAGCGGGGTTTTCCCCGCGTCGTCGGCCCGTTTGCCGACATCGGCGCGGTGGAATTCCAGGCCAGCCCGGTCGTCATTAACGCCGACTCTGGTCCTGGTTCCCTGCGTTATGCCATTACCTACGCCACCAACGGCGCCACCATCACCTTTGCCCCGAACCTGTCCGGCACGACCATCACGCTGGCCAGCACCCTGACGATCAACACCAACCTCACCATTGACGCCTCCGCGCTGCCCGGCGGCATTCAAATCAACGGCAATCGCTCGGTCCAGATCTTCAATGTGGCGTCCAACAACACGGTGGTGCTGAACTCGCTCACCATCACTAATGGATGTGCCGTCGGCGGCTATGGTGGAGGCATTTACAACGCTGGCACGCTGACGGCGAACCAATGCACGCTGGCGGGAAATGTTGCCAGCGGTGGCGCCGGCGGCGGTATTTACAATGCTGGCACGCTGACGGTGAACCAATGCACACTGGCGGGAAATATTGAGATTATTTTGGAAAATGACGGCCGCGGCGGCGGCGGCATTTATAACGCCGGGACCGGCACGGTCAACGAATGCACACTGTCGGAAAATAATGCCGAGCAAGAGGGCGGCGGCATTTACAACGCGGGCACGCTGGCAGTGAACCAATGCACGGTGGTGAGTAATAATGTGCCCGGCGGTTTGGGGGAGGGCGGCGCCGGCGGCATCGCAAACTATGGCACGCTGACTCTCTTAAACTCCATCGTCGCTGGGAATAGTAGTTGGGATATTTACAATTATGACACCCTTACCTATGGTGGCCCGAACATCGTCCAGTCAGTTGTAACATCCTACCGCAGTACCGCCACCGGCCCCGCCCCCATCAACGCCGCTCCTTTGCTGGCCCCGCTCGGCTATTACGGCGGCCCCACGCAAACCATGCCGCCCCTGCCCGGCTCGCCCGCCATCGACGGTTGCACCAGCGGCACCAGCTTCACCACCGATCAGCGCGGTTTCCCGCGCGTTGTCGGCCCGTTTGTCGACATCGGCGCGGTGGAATTCCAGGCCAGCCCGGTCGTCACCGACGCCGACTCTGGTCCTGGTTCCCTGCGTTATGCCATCGCCTATGCCACCAACGGCGCCACCATCACTTTTGCCCCGAACCTGTCCGGCGCGACCATTACGCTCTCCAATACACTGACGATCAACACGAACCTCACCATTGACGCCTCCGCGTTGCCCGGCGGCATTCAAATCAATGGCAATCACTCCGTCCAGATTTTCAATGTGGCGACCAACAACACAGTGGTGCTGAACTCGCTTGCCATCACCAATGGTTTTGTCAACGGCAACGGCGGCGGAATTAACAACCACGGCACACTGACGGTCTATCAATGCACGATTTCGGGAAATAGTGCGGGTTACGGTGGCGGCATTTGGAATGTAGGCACACTTACAGTGAATCAATGCACACTGTCGGGAAATGTTACACACCTCATTTCTGGCGGTGGGGATTCCGGCGGTGGCATACACAATTCTGGCAGTGGCACGGTGAACCAATGCACCCTGTCGGGAAATTATACGCATTACGACGGCGGCGGCATCTGCAACCAGGCTGGCACAATGACGGTGAACCAATGCACACTGTCCGGAAATAGTGCGTACGCAGGCGGCGGCATTGAGAACGCTGGCACGCTGACGGTAAGCCAATGCACCCTTTCGGAAAATGTTACGCACGGCGCTATGGGCGCTGATAGTTACGGCTTCGGCGGTGGCATTTTCAACTCTGTTACCTTGACCGTCTTAAACTCCATTGTCGCGGGGAATAGCAGTGGGCATGGTGCGGATATTTATGGCCCCCTTACCTTTGGTGGCTCGAATATCGTCCAGAATCTATCTGGCAGCTTCACCGGTCCCGCCCCCATCACCAACGCTCCGCTTCTGGCCGTGCTCGGCAACTACGGTGGCCCGACGCCAACGATGCCGCCCTTGCCTGGCTCGCCCGCCATTGATGCCGGCAGCGATGCCGCCACCAACTCCTTTGCCACCGATCAGCGCGGCTATCCGCGTCAGGAGGGTCTCCATGTGGACATCGGCGCGGTGGAAGTTCCCGCCATCCAATGGACAGCCAATCCAACCAACGCCCCGGTTGGTTTGACCATCCAATTCAACTGTCCGGATGTTGACAGCGACGGCAGCGCCATCACCCAATGGAACTGGAATTTCGGCGATGTCACCGCCAGCACCACCCAAAACCCATCTCATGTTTATGCCACGGTCGGCAGGTTCACTCCCGGTCTCATTGTGACCAACAGCCTTGGATTGACGCTTTCCGGTTCCGGCCCGGCCATCACCATATCGTCGCCGCCCGCCATTACCGGCATCAGCTTGTCCGGAAGCAATCTCGTGATCGCCGGCAGCAACGGTTTTTCCGGAATAACGTATTATGTGCTGACGAGCACCAATCTCGCGCTGCCGCGCAGCCAGTGGACGCCGGTGGCGACGAACGTCTGGAGCGCCAACGGCAATTTCAGCCTCACCGTCAGCAACGGCGTGAACGGCTCGGTTCCACAACAGTTCTACCTGTTCCAAGTGCAATAAATGACAGAGTTGTTATTTTATCAACCAACCATGAGAACAAAGAAACTCTTCACTGCCTCAGTTATTGCCGCTCTCGCGTTTTGCCAATGGTCGAAAATATCGTGCGCCGCGGAACAGTCTGACCCGAAAAGCGTGAAATTACGGGCGGGCCGGTTCGCTGTCGCCATTGATGGGCAAGGAATGGCCGGCGCTCTTGAACCGCCCAGCGGGAATGTCGGTCCCACTGCCAGTGGCGCCGCAGAGGTGCGTTATGGGACGAATCGCTGGGCGTTGTCGCAGCCCGTCGCAATCACGCGCGCGGGCAACGCGGCCAGCGTAGAATATGAGCTGCCCGGTGAGCCGAAGATCCAGGTCAGCATCAAGTATCGGTTGCAGACAGAGAGAAAGGCTGTTGTGCTGGCTCGCGAAGTAGCGGTTCGCGCGGACGAGCGATTGAGGGAGGACTTGACGATTTCCCTGCCCAACTGGCCGGGCAAACTGCCGACGGAGACATGGCTTCCGCTGCCGGACGGCACGCAGGGCAAGCTGGGCGAGAAACAGGCTGGTTATGATTTCCAAGGACCGCTGGCTCCGGATCACACGCGCCTTTCGATTCCGATGGTGACGTATCAAATGGAGGATGCGCGACGCGTGACGATCGCGAGCGATCCGTATTTCTCGACCCTCTTCGCAAGCGATCATCTGGAATGGACCTATCCGAAGAATATCGGATTGGAGGATAAGATTGAAACGCGCCGCCTGGTTACGGTGATCCATGACGGCACACCCGCTGACGCGCTGGATGCTTTTTACAAATATGCGCTTCCCGATGTACCGCCGGGGCCGCAGTGGCTTCATGACATCGCGATGGTGGATTTCGACTACATGAGTGACGGCGGCAAAGGATGGTTCAAAGACATTGACGCACTGGCCGCGACGCTGTCACCGGCAGAACGCCGCAAGGTCTTCCTGTGTCTGCACGGCTGGTATGACTGGTGCGGACGCTATAGCTTTGATGCGAAATCGAAACAGTTCGACAAGCAATGGACGGTCTTCGGCAATGCCCCGCGATTCAAGAACCAACGCAGTTCGATGGACGTCGGCGGTGAGTCGGTGGATAGCAGCTTGGATAAATGCGAGCAGGTTTCCATGACCCCCAAATTGATACGGGAGCGTCTCGCCTACGCAAAGTCCAAAGGCTTCCGCGTCGGGCTTTATTTCTCCGACGGTATGAATGCGGGCACGGGCTTGCCGGGCTTCAGCCGCAAGCTTGTCTTGAAGGACGGCGGGTGGAGCGGTCCGGACACCTCCGGCAACAGCTATTGCATGAACCCGCTGGCTCCCGAAGTGCGTGATTTCTATCTCGCCTACACGGACGCCATGCTGAAAGAATTCGGCGACAAGGTGGACGCCTTGGTTTGGGATGAAACGTTCCATGTTGACGTCAACACCTACGGTTCCGCAGAAGTCCCCGGCTATTCAACTCGCGCGATGATGCGGCTGGTGCGCGAAGTCGCCAGAAAAGTGGAAACGCACAATCACCAGATGGCCTTGCTCACTTCCGATGACTCTGGCTTCGTCGGCTCGGCCAACTACGCCATGGTCTCGCATGGTACTTATCAGGATTCCTGGTGCCAGCCGGGAACCTGGGCTCCCGGCATCTATCCCAACTGGCGCAACACGCTGTGGAGCTGCTGCTGGTGGCCGGTTCATAAGTGGAAGTGGATTGAATTCGGCGTGAAGAATTATCAGGCACCCGTCGCGATTTCCAACGGCTGGGGTGACAACACCGGCTTTGCCGAATTGTCGCCAGACATGCAGAAGAAAGTCCTCGAACTGTTCCGCTGGCGCGCGCAATCTCGTGCACAAATGAAACTGATGGAGAGCCTGCCGGTTTACAAATAGGGACATGGCATCAAAGCACAGACAATCCAGGATCCGGGGCTGCATTCTCGGGGCGGCGCTTGGCGATGCCCTTGGCGCACCGTTCGAGTTCAGACCCTTCGAGTATGTCAATGCCACGATCGGCAAACCATCGGTTGACGGTCTTTACCCTTTCAACGGCACAGCCACCCCTCACAGCATATGGAAAAACTCTGCCCCTGCCGGAACCGGAACCGATGAAACCAGGTATAACTGGTTTCAGATGGTTTCAGAGCGCCGGACGTGTGAAATGCCGGTCTTGGGTTGTTCCTGGCGGGCCGCATAAAATGAATGAACCGAATCATGAGCCTCCGACTAAATTCTTGCGTCCTGCTCGCCGCGTTCTGTTTTCTTACCAGCGCATGGGTGGCCAAACCAGCTTCGATGCAATTTGATCTCAAGAAGGACGTGCTGGAAATTCGCGGTTCCGGACAGACGCTCCAGGTTTCCCTGAAGTCTCCCGCCTTCGTGCTGGACAGCGGCGAAATCGCCGGTGGCGCATCACCGGCCGGCACGTCGGGGACCGTCGCAGATGGAAAGACGCTCGAGATTTCGTATCCGCCGGTTTCGGCGGGGAATTCCGCTCAACTGGCGACAACACTGTTCTTGCGCTGGTCGCCGACGGAATCGTTGCTTCGAAAATGGGCGCAATGCCGGCTGATCGGCGCCAAGGAGCCCCGGCTGTTGAAGGAAGTGGTTCTGGATCGCATCGCCGTCGCAGGCCGGCCGGTCTGGACGCACGGCGCGCGGGAGGAAGACCATCAAGTCATTCCCAGTGTGCAAAGCCAGCCGGTTTTTCTGCCCGGCATGTTCGTGGGCATCGAGTTTCCCATCTCGTCGGTCCGCTGCGACAACGGGCAGGTCGTGGTGGCCCATCGGCCGGGAGTCCAATTACAGCCCGGCGCGCCGTATACAACGCAAACCGCTGTATATGGCCTGACGCCGGTGGGCGGCGAGGTGCGGGCGTTTCTGCGCTACATCGCCTCCCATCGTCCCACGCCGCATGGGGTTCATGTTGACTACAATAGCTGGTGGACGGCGCCCGCTCCCTATTTCAAGGAGAAGGACATCCTCGACTTGATGAAGGTTTTCGAGGAAAAACTCCACAAGGCCCACGGCGTCGCGTTCGACAGCTTTTGTATTGACATGGGTTGGTCCGAACCGAAGAGCATTTGGCAGATCGACACGAATAGCTTTCCCGAGAAATTCACACGCCTTCAGGCCGCCGCGGAACAAATGCACTCTCATCTTGGCCTTTGGATTTCGCCGAGCAGTTTTTATCCGACGGCGTTGGACGGCGATTGGGCGAAGGCGCACGGATATGAAACCTTCCAGGGGCCTTCGCATCGCCTGCTGTGTCTGGGCGGCCCGCGATACGCCGGCGAATTCAAGTCGAGACTCGCCTATTTCGTCGGTCAATGCGGTGTCCGGCAATTGAAGCTGGATGGCTACAGCATCGAGTGTCCCGAGACCGACCACGGCCACCAATCCGGCGCCCTGTCGTCGGAGGCCATTGCGGAAGGAATGGCGGCGGCGATGGACGCGGCCCACAAAGCCGACCCGTCCGTCTGGATCGAGACGACTTGTTTCGGCCTCAATCCCAGCCCTTGGTGGCTGTTCCACGCCAACTCAGTGCTCGGCACCTTCGGCGACGACGCCCCGGCAGGGCGGGTCCCGTCGCCCGTCTACCGGGAAAGCTATACCAGCGCGAGGGACTACTTCAATCTTCAGGGAGCCACCTTGCTGCCGATTCCGGTGGGCGGCCAGGAAGTTTTGGGAATCGTTCATCAGACGCCGGAACCTTTCATGAACGATGCCGTAATGGTCGTTCTGCGCGGACATGAGTTCCTGCCGGTTTATGTGAACCCGAAGTTCATGAACGACGCCCGGTGGGAGGCGTTGGCCAAACTCCTGAAGTGGACGCGAAACAACCAGGCGATTCTTGCCGAGACCGTGCCGCTACTGCCGGTTGCCTGGCAGCACGGCGGAATCCCCCGTTGCACCGATGATGGAACGATGCCGCGCGAACCTTACGGATACGCCCACATCAAAAACAACGCGGGACTGGTGGTGCTGCGGAACCCGTGGATCGCCCCGCAATCTTATCAATTCAAGCTGGACGAAAGCCTGGGGTTTTCCCCAGCCGCCAAAAGCCTGTCGGCGGTCAGCCTGTATCCCGAGCCGCGGCTCTACGCCGGGAATCTGAAATTCGGTGACACGCTTGAGGTGGCGCTGGCGCCGTATGAGACGGTTGTCCTGTCTCTGAATACCGATCAGCGGCTCTCGGATATTCCGCGGGCCGCGTCCTCAATCCGATCGCAACTGACCGTGACCGCATGCAAACATCAACTGCAACGCATTGCCATCCCGCAATCAGGGACGGTGGGGGGGCCGGATTGGACCCGCCGGTTGGGCGGGGTAGCCTCCGCCGTGCGGTTGACCTGCGACGCCAACATCCGGGTGACGGCGCCGCAGGCGGAATTGCTCATCCTTGACGAAGGCAAGGGAACGTCCCCCACACCGGTCGGACGGCTTACGGTGGGAGGCCGCGCCGTAAATATGGATGAGGTTTCATCCGACGCCGGATGGTCCGCCACTGTGCTCCCCCACCACGAGCACTGGACCTTTCTCCGCGCGTCGCTGGCCGGGGGTGACAACACCATTTCACTCGAACAGTTCGTGGGAGACGACTGCACGAGAATCTCCGCTTGGATTTGCGCAACGAAACCCGGCAATAGCTCCAAATATCCCAATGCCCTGCCTCAACCAGAATCCCTTTCGCTCGACGGAGTTGCTCTGATGACGCCAACGGACGTGGCAAGCCTGCCGTGACTGCTGCTTGGCAAGTCTGCCAGCAAGCCGGTGCCGCGATTCGCTCCCCACGGTTGGCGCTCGCGGGCGCAATCGCCGGTGCAGAAGCTTTCCCGGCTGCGATGTTGGACCGGGTCTGTGCAAGCAACAAGGATATGCATGGATTTGATCTGGAGCTGACAATAGAAAAGGGTACTGAAAAGTTCTGCTGATAAAGCGCTACAGCAAGCGCAGTTTCTGATTTGCAGCCATTCCCGGCCACCACCAGTTTGGCACCCGGATTGCGTTCGCTCCATTGGATCACGACTTACCGGAACGCGCCGAGCGTGCGGCGGAAGGACTCAATCCGGTGAGACGGCGGAATTGCTTGTTGAAGTGCTGGGCATCCGGCATCCCGACGCGCGCGGCAATGCGGTTCACCGGCAAGTCGGTGATCTCCAGCAGTTGCCGGGCATGCGCGACACGGCGCTGCAACAAATACCGCGGAATAGTTTGTCCGAGACGTTGCCGAAAACAGCGGGCCATGTGATCTTGCGTCAACCCAACTGTCTCGGCGAGTTGCGGCACAATCCATGGCTCGGCAAAGCGCTCTTCCAACAAGGCAATCAACTTGTCAATGGCAGCATCGGAGCGGCGGGCGCGGGGTGCGTGAGCCGCCAGCCCGGCAATCAAGAGCAACAGATCCTGGAGCAACAGCGCCGCGCGGGCTTGCGCGATCGGCCGGCGCGGCTGGTTGTGCAACCAGGCAATCTCGGCCATGCGGTCAGCGAGGTAGTTGCGTTGCGATGCCAGGCTGACGTGCCACGGAAGTGCCGTCACGGGACCGTGCGCCTTCACTGGACAGAAATGGACGCACCAGTGATGCCCCGGCCGTGGCAGATCGTATTGCGTATTTCCGCGTGACACCGAGACGGTCACGTCTCCGGGACGCAACGCAAACCGGTGCCGGTCCATGCGGATCGCTCCGGCATACTCGTGGAGATGCAACGCGTGCGTATCATGCCGGTAGGTTGTCTTGAAGTTGCGCTCATCCAATGGGAAGAGCCCGGCCACTCGAATAACCGGCACGGCGTGGAGCGGCCAGCGCAGCACGGGACTGTTCATGCCGGAATTTTACCACAACTGCGGAATCTTTCCAATTGCGAACCGCACCTTTCGCGGTAGCTTTCCGCAATGCTAACCCATCAACAAATTCAGCAATATCGTGAAGACGGGTATGTCCTGGTGCGCGGGATTTTCACCACAGCGGAATTGAACGAACTCGAACGCGAACTCGATGCCATCATCGAACGCCGCGCCCGACAGAAGGCCCATCTCGATGCGACCTGGCAAGGGGATTGGAAGAAGGACATGCCGAAGACTGAAATCCTGCACACCCACGACGTGCAGTTGTATTCAGCGGCGTGGGCCCGGGTGCTGGTTCATAACCGGTTCACCGAGGCGTTGGCGGACGCAATCGGGCCGAACGTCCAACTGCATCACACCAAGGCCTTCATCAAACCACCCGAAAAAGGCTCGGCGTTTCCGATGCACCAGGACCATCCCTATTTCCCGCACGAAAAGCATACGATGGCCGCCGCGATCATCCACCTCACGGAGGCGACGCCGGAGATGGGATGCTTATGCGTCTATCCCGGCACGCACAAGCTCGGTCCGCTGCCGACAGTGCATGAACGCTCGCTTTACCTCGAACCGTCCCGGTATCCGATTCAGAACGCCACTCTCTTGCCGGCCCGGCGCGGGGATGTGGTGATCTTCAACTACCTGCTCATCCACGGTTCGGACATCAACCGTTCGAATCGTCCACGCAAGACGGTCCTGGTGCAGTTCCGGGACCCGACCGACAAACCAACCAAGGATGCGCACCGGTCCCACGCGCAAGGCATGATGCTGCGCGGCGTTGATCCACTGCTGGTCGGAGCCACCGCCGACGGCGCATTGGATTCCACCGTCAAATGACACCGCGCGAACGGTTCATTGCCGCACTGGAACGCCGCCCGCTGACGGGGCGGGTGCCGCACTTCGAGCTGGTGTTTTTTCTGACGATGGAAGCGTTCGGCAGGGTGCATCCGCTCCACCGTAATTACAGCCAGTGGCTGCAGATGGAAGAACGCGAACGCGAATTCCATCGCCGCGACATGGCGCAGTTGTATGTCCAGACCGCCGGGCGCTTCGAGCACAGTGCCATCTTCCTGCATCCGAATCCCGGTGATTTCGATGAAACCTGCCGTTTGATTGATCGGGTTCGTGAGTTTAGTGGCGTCCGATATTTTCTCATGCTGCACGGTGACGCGACGTTCAGCATACCGGATGGACAACACATGGAGGCATTCTGTTACCGGCTCGCCGACGAACCGGACAAAGTCCATGCCGAGGCGACGACCGCCGTGGACAATGCAATTCGCAACGCCGAGCAGTTGGCGCGACACGGCGGACTCGACGGGTTCGCGCTTTGTGCGGACTATTGCTTCAATACCGGCCCGTTCCTCAGCCCGGCTCTGTTTGGCGAGTTCATCACGCCCTATCTCGCCCGATTGACGAAGGCATACCGGGACCTTGGCTTCTACGTCATCAAACACACTGACGGCAACATCCTGCCAATCCTTGACCAACTCGTGCAGACCGGCCCGCACGCGCTCCACTCGCTCGATCCGCAAGGCCGCGTGGACATTGCCGAAGTGAAACGGCGCGTCGGCGGCCGGGTTGCCCTTTGCGGTAATGTCAACTGCGGCCTGCTCGATACCGGCACGGACGAAGAAGTGATCGCGTCCACCCGGTATGCCTTGCAGCACGGCATGCCCGGTGGCGGCTATATTTTCTCGACGAGCAACTGCATTTACACCGGCATGCGGCTGGCCCGGTATGAATTGATGTTGGACGTGTGGCGCAAAGAGGGCAACTACGACGAAGGCTGAAGCCAGGCATGGAAAGCGCCGGCGGCCGTCGGAAATATTTTACTTCGCGGCGGAGGCGGCCAGGTTCGTCACGACCGGTTCGGGCTGCGCGCCGTTGTCCACCGCCGTCTGCGGCGGAGGCGGGCCTTTGTTATCCATTTTTGATGCGCGAAGTCAGCCGTTTATGCCAGGCGATATCATTCCAGACCCCTGGAAACTGCGGGTGGGTAAAGTTGGAAGTGCAGATGAATGAGTAACCGTTTTTGACGGCGAGGTCCACGCAGATGGAACCGCTCTCTTTGACAAAATCCCACGTCAGGTCCGGATGGTCCATCCAGCAGATGGCTCCCCAGCCTTCGGTACTGCCGACGGGAATCCCCAGCTTCTTTCCGCGCGCTGCCACCTGCCGCATCTCCTCTGCCATCCAGTTGACGAGTTTCCGCCGGTGATTCCGCCAGTAACTCATCAGCTTGCTGAAGCAGCGGGCAAAAGCCAGGTCATTGACGTGTGGGTGAATGTCCCGGAAGTATTGGGTTTCCAGGCTAAAATCACAGTTATGAACAAACCAGATATGCAGATCCAGCGCGGAGAATTGTCCTAAATCCATATCCTGCCAAGGCACGTCAAAGGCCTTGGAAAGGCTCGCGAAAAAAACCATGGAAGGCCATTTCGCCTTCAACTTAGCAATCACATTGCTGATAAAGCGGTTGTAAAACAGAATCTGCCGACTGTTATACTTCCGGCCAGTCAGCCGCCCTTGCAAAACCTTCTGTTCATGCCCACCAACGGTTTCTGATTCTTCTTTGGGATTATCGGCGAGTGCTGCCAACTGCTTTGTCAGCCATTCATAACCATGCCAGAGGGGATATTCATTCAGCACATCCACATAAACAACATTCCGAAGCAAGCGGTGGCCGTCTAAGAACTTTAGAGTTTCATCCCAGGCCCGGACGAGGCTGTCCTCTCCGGCAAATGTTCCGGTTCGCCCGGTGTTATGGTCATTAAACCAAGTTGAAAGCCCGACGCTAATCCCCCGTTCCTGACATTTGGGCAGGAATTCCAAAAGCGCCTCCCTCGGTCGCGTCGAGACTGAGAATTCGTTGCCCCAAAGCGTCAGGCCAAATGCGTTTTTGGGATGATAATACTCTTGCGTCACCATGCCGTCGTTGTCCTCCGACACCAAATGAGGAAAGCAGTCAATCCGGATGGCGTCGTATCCCCGAAGGACAAGCGCGTCCAGGGTTTTGTCCCAGCCGGCAAACGCGCCCAAACGATGATGACGCAGCAGCCATGAAAAATCCCACATGGCAATCGCCAGAGGTTGCTTGAGTTGTTTCAAGCGGGGGCCGGCGGGCATAGCGGATCACTTTTGGCGGTTGGTTCGACCATTTTCTTTCCGGCGGCTGATTCAGATGAAGTACCATTGTCCACCGCCGTTTGCGCGGGCGGTGGAGGGCCGGTGCGTATCAGCCAGGCGTGAATAAAGAACAGCACCATGCCGATGGTGGAGATGATTTGGCCGAGGATGAAGCCGACGAGATAATTGTGCGCGGCCCAGCTAATGACCAGACCCGAGACAATGCTGAAAATTCCGCCGAACGCGTTGCGAAAAAAAGCGTTGGTGGACGTGATGGAGCCGACGTCTTGCTCAGGAGCGGATTTATACACCATGATGTCAGCGGCGGAATACAACGGGCCGATGACGGTCTGGGCCAACACAAAGAGGAGCAAACCGCTCTTGTCATGTATGTGCAGTTGACAGAAAAAGCAGACGGTGTTCAACACGAAGAACGCCACCACCACTTTCAATCCGCCAAACCGATCAATCACCCAGCCAATCGGGTAGGCCAAGGCCATGTTCGCCAGTTGCGTCCACGCCAGGACTTTGAAGATATCGCCAAGCGTGAGCTTCAGTTTCTCGGTGCACCAGAACAACTGCCAAAGCACATTGGAATAGCCATAAGCCCCCACCAGAGCCACGCCCGCCATGAGCACGAAGACGCGCTTGTCGAGCGCCGCCACCTTGAACGTGGACCACGGTTTGAACGGCTCCTTGGGCGGATGATAAACGGGAGGTTCTCGAATCAGACAGGCGCACAGAGTCGTGAGGATCATGACCGCTCCGCCCAGCACGTATGGCACCCATTCGCCCAGACTGATCAGCCAGCCGGCCTCAAACATGGCGATGAAACCGGCGACGCCGCTCACGATCCCGAAGATCGAGTTGGTCCGGCCCAGCAGCTTGCGCGGCACGCAGTCAATCATGATCAGCGAGAACGTTGACATTTTCAGGTCCATGAACAGCATGGAGATCACCTGCATGACCAGCAGGAGCCAGACGAACTTGGCCACTGAAAAAAACGGAAACAGCACGACCGTCGCGATGATGAACGGCGCCGAAATAAAGAAATACGGCTTCCGCCGGCCCACACGAGAGACCGTGTGGTCGCTCATCCAGGAGAACAACATCACGAGGAACATGACGGCCAGATTGTTGATGCCATTCATCGTGCCCTGGATGTTTTCCATCACTCCGAGATCCAGCAGTTTCTTTCGCATCAAATTGCCGACGATGCCAAACACCAGCGCCCAACCGAGATTCGCAATCCCGATGTAGATGACGTTCCACCACATCAGCCGGCGGTCGGCATAGAAGGCTTCCAGCGCCTGGGGATCGGTGTGGTGCGGCGAATGCCGCGACAGGCTGAATAACGGAACGCGCGCGCTCACGAATGGGGCAGATGACAGGTAACAGATGACACGTGACACGAAATGTCCCCGCGGGTGCAGCGCGTTTTCTTGTCACTTGTCACTTGCCACTGGTTCCGGGTCATGGTTTCCCCCACCAACTCGTCCAGGTTCCATCCGGTTGCGGATCGGTTGCGCGCAATCGCACCGGACCGATGAACGACCACGGCTCCTGGGCTTTATCTTCAGGCGCATCCGTCAGGATTTCAGCCGGCAAATCCGATTTCTGGGCGACCAACAGTGATTGTTCCGCCGCTAGCGAGAGAATCAGATCGCCTCGTTTGTCGGGTCGAATCGGCACCGGCGGCGCGTCGGTGGCCGGATCGGTCACGACAATTTGAGATTCCGGCGACCACGGATTGCGCAGTTTGACGTGGCAGGCCTGGTGGGCTGACAGCACCACCCAGCGCGTCACGCCCGCCGCGCGTTGTGCGGAAACCAGGACGCTTGGACGCGCCCGGAGTTGGACGAAACTGACGTCTTTCCAACTCGACGGTAGTGCGGGGAAGACATGGATTGTGTCCGAGTGACTTTGAAGGAGCATTTCGTTGACCCCGTTCGCCAAGCCGCACAACTGGTTCTGCATCCACATCATTTCCTGACGCTCCTGCGGCGCGCGCGATTGCTCCGTGAGGAATCCGTTCGTCTTGAGCGTGCTGGTGACCCAGCCGTTCAGAAGCGCATCCAGCGCACCGTCGCCATCGCCCATCCACGCCCGCGCCACGCCGAGCCAGCCCATCGAAAGATCATCATTCCAGCGGAGGCGGCCCGAATCGGGCTGGCCAACCGTTACGCGCGAAGAGCAACGCCACACGTCCTGCAACGTCCGCCGGGCGATGGGAATGAGTTCCTCCGGCCCCAACTGCGTGACCAGTCCGGTCGGATAAATGGGAATGATCTGATACGGATGCGACACCGGCACATCCAGCGGCACGCCGCGCGCCACGGCAAATTCGCCGTTGACGACCGGGACCGGATTCAAATTGCTCAACGCCTTGCGGAAGCGTTTGGCATCAGCCCGCAAGCCCAGCGCCTCGGCCGCGCACGCCGCGTCGCGCAAATGCCCGTGCACCGCCGCGAGATCAGTTCCGGCGTCGCGCACCAGACGATGCGATGGAACGACGTTGAACATCGTGTCCTCGCACAGTTTCGTCAGCGGCAGGCACAACTTGCCTGTGGCCGGGTCGGGTTCCAGATACGCCAGATAAAATTCCGCCACGCCGCGGATGAGCGGCCAACCGAATTGCTTCAAGGTCTCGCGGTCCCCGGTAAATTCGTAGTGCCACCAGGTGATTTGCGCCACCCAGGCGGACACGAACAATTCGTAACGCCAATAACCGACGCCCCAATGGTCCTTCCCGCGGCCAATGCTGGCAAAGGGAATTTTGATGCCCGGTAAACTCCAGACCCGGCGCGTCTCGGTCTCCATTTCCGGAATCACCGACCAGAAATGCCGGAGATAAGGTTCGACGAGGTCGCATTGGTTTGACGCAAACAACGGCCAATAGCACATCTGCGAGTTGATGTTGTTGTGGTAGTCGCCGCCGTAGGGTTGGTCCAGCCGGAGGTTCCAAGCCGACATCAGCGGCGCCGGATACGCGCCGCGGCTGCTGGACGCCATGGTGTAAATGGCAAAACACCACAACGCTTCGAGAACGCGTTCCGGCAATTGCACCACCGACCGGCTCCAGCGCTCGTGCCAGAAATTCTGGTGGTCGGTCCGCAGCCGCTCGAAATTGCGTTGCCAGGCGGTTTCCAGCAACCGCGAGCCCCGGCGGTGGAGAAAAGCCCCTTCACGCGCCGTCACAATCGTCAGCAGCAAGTCAACGGTGGCTTCTTTAAAATGGAAGATGGCTGATTCGGCATCCGCCGCGTCTGTTTCCAGCTTGCCGCCGCGAACTTCCAACATCAGCAGCGTCCGGTTGCCGTCGGCGTAATCCACCTGCAACGACGCCTGTGACGCGAGCCACTGACGTTGGATGCGCCGGAAAATTTCCCGGCGGATCATTTGCGCCTTCGGAGAATTGTCATCCCCTGCCCTGCCCGGCTCCACGGCCTCCGGACTCAACCGCAACCGCAGTTTCCGGCCCTGCAAATTTTGGAAACGGATCGCCAGCACGTTGCCATCGGCATAGACAAAACTTTCGATGCGCCCGCCGTTGGCCAATTCCAGCGTATGCGTGGCGTGATAGAGGTCGAGCGTTTGTTGCTTGACGGCCAGTTCATCCCCACCCAAAGCGTCGAGCCACAAACCGCCGGCGGGAAGAAAACTCGGGAAGTAGGTGCGAAAATCCCATTCCTCCTCGTTGATTTGGTCGGTCGCCAAGTGGTTGCGCCCCTGCTCGAACAGGCGGCGGAAATCCTCATGCTTGACCCATGGGATGACCGGATGCCGCAGGTCGCGCACGTCTGGTTTAGTCAGGCCCCAGCACAACTCTTGCGGCGGCTGGAAAACCATCGCCGCCAAATCGCCGTTTCCCAGGGGCAGCCCTTCCTGCCAGACGGCCGCAGGCCCGCGATAAACAAGCCGATGGCGGCCAATACGCTTTTGGATATCAACCGCCAGCGGCACGCCCGGATAGCGGCAACGCGAATCCCACTGGCCGCGCGAGCCGGCGGGCGCATTGTTCCAATGTGTGATAATGGAGCGCGGCATATTATCGGCTTTCAGGACGCGAGGTGAACACACGAACACTTTGGCTTCTCTGCTTTCATAAAACAACCAAGATACTGGAATGAAGCAGGCGCATGGGGCGTTCTTTCTGCCAGTCGGGTTTATAGTCATAAACCCGGCGGTAATAATGCTTTAGTTTTAATTCCGCTGCCGCCGGCTCGTCAAGGAACACCGTAACCTTCGGGTGAAGCTGCAATGCCGACGCTGGGTGCATCGCCGTTACCGGCCCTTCGATGGCCTCGGCGACCGCGCGCGCTTTTCGCTTGCCGAAGGCCAGCAGCACGCAGTGCCGCGATTCCAGGATTGTTCCGATGCCCATCGTGATGGCGTGATGCGGGACTCTTTCCTCGCTACCGAAAAACCGCGCGTTGTCCCGGCGCGTCTGCCGCGTCAGCATGTTGATACGCGTGCGCGACGCCAGCGACGAAGACGGCTCGTTAAAGCCGATGTGGCCGTCGGTGCCGATACCCAGCAGTTGCAAGTCAATGCCGCCGGCGGTGCGAATCTGCTTCTCATACTTTTTGCAGAATCCCGGAATGTCTTTCGCCAGCCCGTCGGGGATATGCACGTTCGGTTTGGCAATGTTGACTCGGTTGAATAAATTTTTCCACATGAAGCTGTGATAAGACTGCGGATGCTCCGGGCCAACGCCCACGTATTCGTCCAAGTTGAACGTCTTGATTCGCCGCCAGTCGAGCTTCAGCGCCGCCAGTTCCCAATAGAGCCGCAGCGGCGTGGCGCCCGTCGCCAATCCCAACACGGCGTCAGGCTTTTGGCGGATGAGGCCGGCCAGCAAACGTACGGCTACCATGGTCGCCGCTTCGGCGGTGGGTTGAATGACGACTTCCATAATTAGAATTAGTCAAGTTGATTGGGGGCAAAGGCTTCAGGCACTTTCCAAGATGAGGTTCGCATTTTGGATCGTGTCGCCGGTGCGGATCAGGCCGATGGCGCCGGGCACGCGTTGCTTGAATTTGACGTGCGGTTCGTGGTGCATCTCGATGCCGTGCAGCGCCACGGCAAAGGCGCGGCGGATGTTGGTGGTGTTGTGCTTCAAAAATTCCCGGGCCATCCACGCCTTGCCGATTTGGAAGTTGGGGCGGATGGCCGCCAGCACCTGCAATACTGTGGGCACATCGTCCACCAGCGAGATGTCCACCGTCTCGATCATGGGCCAAAAGGGAAATCCGCGGTCGGCGATGACCAGGGTGTTGGTGTGTCGCACCCGGCTTAACAGGAAATTGATCTGGGGATTGAGAATTCCAGTTTTTAACATGGGTTTGGTCCTTTCATTAAAATCCGCGCAAATCCGTGCCGCTGCGCCGGGGCAGGCCGGGCGCCGGGATGCGTTTGAGAATGAGATATTCGATGCCCAGTTTCTGGCAATACTCGCGCTTGCCGCCCTTGTCGCCGTCTTCGTTCACGACATAAATGTCCGGCTTCAAGCGCTGGATTTCCGGGTCGGCGTCCAGCCAGCCCTCGCCGGTGGAAATCAACACCTGTTTGACATATTTAATCGCGCCGACCATGTAACGCCGCTCGGCTGCCGGCAACAGGGGATGACCCGCGCCTTTCAGCAAGCGGATGTTGGCGTCGTGGCCGACGACGACGTACAGGTCGCCGTAGCCGCTGGCTTCCTCCAAAAACCGGACGTGGCCGGAGTGAAACCAGTCGTAACTGCCGGTGACGAGGACTTTCTTTTTGCCGGGCGACGGCGGTGACGGCAGTGGTTCCGGGAAGCCTTTCAATTCGTCGGCGGTGAAAACCCGGTAGGCGATTTGGTTTTGGCCGCAGAATTTTTCGCGCGCCGGGTTGGCCGAAGCCTCCACGTCGGCCAATGTTTGCGGGCGCAGGCCGGGAATTTCCGGCAACGAATTCGGCGCAGTCCATGCGTCAATGGGAATGACGTTGCCGACATAACGTACTGCGCTCAGAAAATAAAGCCGCTCTGCCAACGGAAATTTCGGCGGCTGGCCGGTGGCCTGCTGAATCGCTTCGTCCGTCCACAACAACACCGTCAGTTCGCCGAGCATGGCGGCTTCCTCCAGAAAACGCAAATCGCGGGAGCGGATGTCATCAAATCCGCCGGAAACGACGACTTGTTTTTGGGAACTCATTTGGCAGCGACGTTAATATTAACCCGGAACGCGCCCGGCACCGTCTTTTCGGAAACCACGATGAGATAACCGCCGCCGCAACCGGAATACATCACGCCCAGATATTGCTTCTGATATGCCCGGAGCAGCGGCATCAAATCCGCGCGCAACGCCGGATGCCGGACAGTTTGCGGCAGCAAGGTTTCCCAGCATCGCATGTTCAAATTTAGCGACGCGCCCAGCGCCGGGGCGTCCATTTTGACAATGGCATCGTAACAATCTCTCCCCGACTGGCCAAGCCGGGCGACCCATTTGGGTTCGAGATTTTTGATGCCGAGCGGACTGTAACCGTCCGGCCGCGGCTCGACGGCGATCAGGTGCAAGACCTTTTCCAGCCACCGCGCCACTTTCAGGCTGTTACACGATTCGATGTGCGACGGGAAAACGCCGCCTTCAAAACCGAAGTCATAGTCTAGCCGATTGATGCCTGGATAAACCAAGCCAATCATGTCCTGCGAACCGCTCGGCTCGGCTTTGCCCTCGTTTTCTGCGGCGTAAAGTTCGCGCACTAAATCTTCCGGCGGGCGATTGGGCAGTTTGCCTTTCCAGATTTTCATGGCAATGGCGCGGGTGCCGCTGGCCATTCCAGAGCGATCCATCGGCCGGAAATCCGGTTCCATCTGCGCCACCACCATCGAGCCGGGTGGCCGGGGGTTATGCCGCGAAACAAAAGGCTGATCAATCCAGCCACCTGCAAGCTGAAGGCGGTTGGGAATGGAGCCAAGCAGTCTGGCTACCGGGGGCGGGGTGTTGCTCATCAGCCGACGCCGACGCGCTGGCCGGCCTTGCGTTTTCTGTATTGTTCGGCAATCCACTTGTAGGTGACGGCCAGACCCTTGTCCAACGGCGTCTTGGGTTCCCAGTCGAGCACTTTCTTGATGAAGGTGTTGTCGGAATTGCGGCCGGCCACGCCCCGCGGAGCATTCGGATCGTATTTGCGGTTCATCCTCACGCCCGCGATGCTCTCAATCCGCGTCAGCAGCTCGTTGATGGAGACCAATTCGCTGGAACCCAGATTGATGGGCGTGGCAATCAATTCGTCGCAGTGCATGATCAGGTCAATCCCCTTCACGCAATCGTCGATGTACATGAAGCTGCGCGTCTGGTGGCCGTCGCCCCAGATGGTGATGTCTTTCTTGCCGGTGTCTATGGCTTCGATGACCTTGCGACAGAGCGCGGCAGGCGCCTTCTCGCGTCCGCCGTCCCAGGTGCCGTGCGGGCCATAGACGTTGTGGAAGCGGGCGATGAACGTTTTCAGGCCGCGCTCGGCCCAGTATTCCTGGCAGAACATTTCACTCATCAACTTTTCCCAGCCGTAGCCGCGCTCGGCCATGGCCGGGTAGGCGTCAGATTCCTTGAGCGCGCGGACGTGCGGGTCTTGCTGGAGCAGCGTGTTGTAGGCGCAGGCGGAGCTGGAAAAGAAGTAGCGGCGCGCCCCGGCGCGGTAGGCGGCCTCGATCACGTTCGTGTTGATGAGTACCGAACGCAGGCATTCCACGCGAAACCGCTCGATGAAACCCATGCCGCCCATGTCGGCAGCGAGATTATAGACTTCCACCGCGCCTTCACAGACACGTCGGCAGTTGTCCTCCTGGCTGACGTCGAGGCAAAGATTTTCCACGCCTGCCACGTGTAGATACCACTCGTAGAGCGGCTTCTTGTCCACCGCCCGGATGTTGTTGAAGCCCTTCTTCTTGAAATACAACGCGAGATTGCCCGCGATGAATCCGCCTGCGCCGGTGATGACGATCAAATCGTCGTTCTTCAGCGGGGTGTCCTTTTCGACAACGCGTTTTCTTTCCAGCATAAATGTTTTTTCGGTCTGCGTGGTTGCTTCGGCTTGGCTGGCCTCACAGACCGCCACTCATTAGCGCATCAGAATAGCATTGGAACCCACCGCCCCGAATGGCTATAGTTGACCAGTAGCTGGATATTATTGACTTTACGGTATGAAGCCCCGAAACCATGCAACCCCCGAACGCGGCGGCGCGCCGGCCTTTTTCTCACCCGACGTGGCCGCAGCGCGGCGTTTTTATCTCGACCTGAATCCTCCCAAACGCCGGAAACTCGCCGTCGTCTGTGGCGGCCTGGAACACTGCACGGCCGATTACGCGATTCACCGCGCCACGTTCCCGTTTTACTCCATTGAATATGTCACGCGCGGGAGCGGGGAATTGAAACTCCAGGGACGCACCCACGCCTTGCGGGCCGGGCGCGTCTTTTCCTACGGTCCGGGCGTGCCACACGACATCCGCGGCAGCCGCGCGGACCCGCTCGTAAAGTATTTCGTGGATTTCACCGGAAGGGACGCGCCCGGTTTGTTGCGCGCCTGCGGGCTTCCGCCGGGACGGGCGACGCAGGTTTTTCCGCCGCACATCCTGGCTCCGTTGTTTGACGAACTGATTGAAAGCGGCCTGAGCGGCGGGCGCGGCAACACGACGTTGTGCGCCAGGCTGCTGGAATGTCTCGCGCTGAAGCTGGCCGACGCCAACGCGCCCTTGGAAGAAACGGAAACGCTCGCCTTCGCCACCTACCAGCATTGCCGCCGGCACATCGAGCAACACTTCCTCCGCTTGCGAACGTTGGAGGAAGTCGCCGCCGAATGCCATGTCAACAAGGCTTACTTGTGCCGCCTGTTTCAACAGTTCGACCGGCAAAGTCCCTACCAGTATCTGTTGCGCCTGAAAATGAACCACGCCGCCGAGCGCCTGCAAGAATCCGGTGTTTTGGTGAAGCAGGCCGCCGAGGAGTCGGGGTTTGCTGATCCGTTTCACTTCTCCCGCGTGTTTCGCAAAGTGCTGGGCATGTCGCCTGCAGCCTTCCGAATCCTGCGCTGAAGCCGGGCCGTTGGCCACGCGGCCCATTCAGGCCAGGCTGACCTTGAGCGCGATGGCAAAGTCGCAGGGCTGGGCCGCCGGTTTCTTAACCGTAAGCGATTCGGACGACTGGCTCCAGGTCAGTTTTTGTTCGCAGCCAAGCATTTCCACGTTTTCCACCTTGCCGGGTTGTGCGGAAGCCTCCGTGCCGAGGTTTTTGACCACAATGTCGCCTTCGGGCCAGCCAAGGACGATGGCATAAACCACGTCGCCGCGCTTGTTGCGGGTGAACCGAATGTCGCGCGCGTCCAGGTCGCCGGTGCTCTGGCCGGCAAACGCGCCGCCTTTGGCCTCGTGCGCGCCTTCGCCGCAAATCTTCCAGGGCCGCGTGGCGTAAATCGCCTCACCGTTGATGCGCATCCAGTCGCCGATGGCTTCGAGGATGGCTTTTTCGTCGGTGTCAATCGTGCCGTCGGGTTTGCCGGGGATATTGAGAACGAAAGTGCCGTTCTTGCTGACGGCGTCCACCATCCAATGGATGGCCTCCGCCGGCTTCATGTAGGAATGATGGACGAACAATGCCCGGTTGTAGTGCCATTCGCCAATGCAAGTTTCAGATTGCCAGGGATACGGCATCACGCGGTCGGTCACGCCGCGCTCGTAATCGGCCACCACCGCCTTGGCCTGGTTGTCGGGCACGCCTTTGATGTTCAGCACTGCCTCGAGTTTGCCGCCGCGGGTCTGGAGGTTGTGATTGTAAAAATACGCGCCGAGGTTCATACCCGCCCAGCCGAGCGGCAAACCGCCGTTGTCAAAATACAACAAGTCCGGGTCGTGCTGGTCAATCAGGTCGCGGACGCGGTCGTAAAAGTTGCGGACGTACGCCTCGTCAGGATTTTCGTGAATGCCGTGTTTGCAACCATAAAGTTTCTGCGGATCGTAGCCTTCCCACCATTGGCCGTTGCCATCAGTCAGTGTCAGATGGCCGTCGTAAGGCACGCCAGCCAGCGGGCCGGTCCGGTCGCATAGATGGGCCACTTGAAACCACCACCAGTTCCGCGCAGCGTGGACGGTCACGCCGAAGCGGAGTCCCCGCTTCCGCGCGGCGTCAGCCCAAGCGCCGATGACGTCCCGGCGCGGGCCGATGTTCTGCGCGTTCCAGGCGTGATGTTTCGAGTTCCAGGTGTCAAAGCCGTCGTGATGATTGGCCAAGGCCAGAAACAGGCGCGCGCCCGCCCGTTGGTAACGTTCCATCAACGCGTCCGGTTCCCAGTTCAACAAGGTCCATTGCGCGCACAGGTCCTTGTAACCGAATTTCGAGGGATGATTGTAATGCCGCAGATGGTAATTGTATTGGTCCTTGCCCTGAAAGTACATCGCGCGGGCGTACCAATCGCCGTCTTCGGGAACGCACTGCGGACTCCAATGCGCCCAGATGCCGAACTTGGCGTCGCGATACCATTCCGGTACTTCGTAGCCGAGCAACGAGGGCCAGTCCGGCTGGAACGGTCCCGCTCCCGCCAGATCCGGGATGGACGGCGCTTGCAGCGGCACGCCGTCCCAAGTGTCCGGTCCGGCCGCGCTGCCCGTCGGTCCCCAGTCTTCCTTCACCACCGAGTCCCAATCCGCCGGCGAAAAGCTGTTGGGCGAGCCGGCGTCAGCAGTCGCCGGAACCTCCTTACCCTGTCCAAGATCAAGTGCCAGTGGAAAGGACGCAGCCAGGCCGGCACCAGAGGCCATCAGTCTGCAGAACTCGCGTCTGTGCATTATAATATCGTTCGTTGGTAATCGTTACGTTTATGAGTTCGAAACGCTAAATACCGCGCCGCACACTCGTCAAAAGTTGGCAAATTCTGGACCTAGAGAGCAATCCAAAACTACTCTCGCAAGCGAGGCCCCTCCGATTTCCCAACGGTGAATGATGGTGTTTATGGTATTGCTTTTCTTGAAACTGCTGTTAAATCCGCGCAAGTCCAGTCGCGAAATGGATGAAATTTGCCAGAATCTGAAAGCCAAAACCAACATGAACCCATGACCTGCCTGCGGAAAACCCTGGCTCGGGTGGCCCGGAAAACGGGAGCAATTCACCCAGTCTCGAGATCAACCCATGATGCGGCACGGAAAAGTGAATCCGCCAATTCCGACAAAAAGTGAGGTCATGAGCGCCCCCGCCGCGCCGGCTGAAGCCGGTGCGCCGGCTCCGCTCCGGCAAATCCCCACCGTCAAGCGCATCCTGTGGGGGTTGGGCGGCGTCACGGATTGCATGGTCATGAACGGCCTGAACGGCCTGATTGATCAGATTTACACCATCGCCATGGCGGTGAATCCCCAATGGATCGGCATTGCCCGTTCCATCCCGCGTTTCCTCGACCTCGCCACGGACCCGCTGATCGGGCATCTTTCGGATAATACCCGCTCCCGCTGGGGCCGGCGCAAACCGTGGATGCTGGCGGGCCTCATCCTCTTGGCGTTGACCGCCGTGCTGATGTGGTATCCGCCCGTGTCGCTCGGCCCGGTGGCGGTCGGCGTTTTCATCGTGTTCATGCTGTTCCTGCTGTTCACCGTGGGTTACGCCCTGTTCACCATTCCCTACACGGCGATGGGTTACGAGATGAGCAGCAACAGTGACGAGCGGACGCATTTGTTCAAGTATCGTTTGCTCGGCTCCGTCGCCGTCAGCTTCCTGACACCGTGGCTGAACCGCCTGTGCCTGGCGCTGGAGGGAGACCAGGCCGAGAAGTTCAAGGGATTGCACGGCGTGCATTGGGTCAGTTGGGGCGCCGCCGGCATCATCCTGGTCAGCGGTTTGATGCCGATCCTTTTTTGCAAGGATGTCACCCACGGACATTCCGAGCAGAAAGTTTCCTTTCCTCAGGCCGTCCGGTACACGATGCGCAACCGCGCCTTCTGGCCGCTGGTGCTGGGCAACTTCCTCATGAAGTCGGGCATGTGCGTGACGGGCATTTTTTTCTACTACCTGTTCGTTTATCGAATGGCCGACAGCATGGCAGCTGGCGCGACGGAATGGGGCTGGTTTGTCATGTCGCTCTGCGTCTCGACGCTGGCGGGCACGCCGTTGGTGGTCTGGCTCTCGGAACGGGCGGGCAAGAAGCAAACCATGATCGGGCTGCTGGCGTTGAGCGCGGTGGCCTACGCCTCGGTGTGGTGGACGTTTCGGCCGGGGCTGGCGGGATGGTATCTGGTCACCGGCCTGGGCATCGGCCTGTTTTGCAACACCATCCCGATGATCATCAACTCGATGCTGGCCGACGTGTGCGATTTGGATGAGCTGAACACCGGCCACCGCCGCGAGGCGTTTTACGGCGCGGTGTTTGTCACCTGCGACAAGGCCGCCGTCGCCGTGACCTTGTTCTTCCAAGGTTTCCTCCTGCAAGCCTCCGGGTTCAACGCGAAGCTGGATCGCCAATCGCTCGAAACGGTGGCCACCTGGATGAAGTGGCTGCTGATGACCCAGCCCACCGGATTCCTCCTGTGTGTCGTTTGCATTCTGGCTTATCCACTGACCAAGGCGCGACTGCGGGAAATCCGCTGTCAGATTGATTCGCGCAAGGTAGTCATTCAATGAAACCTCTTAAAATCGCCATCGTCGGCGCCGGCCAGTTCGCGCCGTGCTTCATTCCTTTATTTCAAGCCCATCCGTTCGTCGGCCAAGTGTCGCTATGCGAAGCGATGCCCGACCGGCTTCGGGCCGAAGCTGATCGGTTTAAGATTGCCCGGCGGTTCGCTTCCTTCGAGGAGGTCTTGAAAAGCGACGTGGACGCCGTGGCGATCTTCACCCAGCGCTGGACGCACGCGCCGCTGGCGTTGCGGGCCCTGCGGGCGGGCAAGCACGTTTATAGCGCCGTGCCGGCGGCGACGACGTTGGAGGAGTTGAACGATCTGATCGAGGCGGTCAAGCGGACCGGGTTGACCTACATGATGGGCGAAACCAGCATGTATTACGGGAACCGGCTTTACGTCAAGGAACGCTGGGATGCCGGTGACTTTGGGCGCTTTGTCTATGGCGAGGGCGAGTATTACCACGACATGCAGCACGGGTTTTATGACGCGTATCGCTACAGCGGCGGCCAGGACTGGAAGCGCACCGCCAGCTATCCGCCGATGTTGTATCCGACGCATTCCGTGGCGATGGTCCTCTCAATCACCGGCGCGCGGATGACGAGCGTCTCCTGCTTGGGCTGCCGCGACGCGAACGACGACGGCGTTTTCCGCGAAGAGGTGAGCCTGTGGCGCAACGTGTTCTCCAACCAGTCGGCGCTGTTCCGCACCAGCGACGGCGGCATGGCGCGCATCAATGAATTCCGCCGCGTTGGGCAACAAGGCGGACGGAGCGTGCGCGTGAGCCTGTACGGAACCCAAGGCAGTTTTGAGGAACAAAGCGACGGCGCGATCTGGACCGGCCTCACCACGCCGGTGCAGGACGTGGAGTCCATCGTGCATTGCGCCGACGCCCGTTTTGGCGAAATTCACGAAAAATACCTGAGCCGGTTGCCAAAGGCTTTCGACAACCAGCCCAACGGCCACGAAGGCTCGCACCAATTCCTGACCGACGATTTCCTGACGGCGGTGGTGGGCGGGAAGCACCCCACGGTGAGTGTTTGGGACGCGGCGCGGTTCAACGCCCCCGGCATCGTCGCCCATGAATCCGCCAAGCGCGAAGGGGAAGTGATGAAGATTCCTGATTTCGGCACACCCCCGTGAAAGATGCCGGTTAATTCCTGGTCGCTCGCGGTTTTCCATTGAACGGTGCGGTTGAATTGTTACCCTGCGCGCGCCATGCCCAAGAGCAAAGGACACGCCGAACACACCCAGGCCGCCAGCCAGCCAAGCGGATTGGCGGGACAGTTCCATCGGCCCATCAAAATCACCATGCTGGGCGCCGGCAGCGGGTTCACCCCGCGCCTGATGAACGACGTGCTGCTCATCCGCGGCGCCGACTGCGGGGAGATCGCATTGGTGGACATTGACCGCGAGCGGCTCCGGACCATGTACCGGCTGATCCGCCGGCTCGTGGAGCAACTCGGCCGGACCGGCTGGAAAGTGTCTGCCTCCCCCCGCCGACGCGACGTCTTGCGCGGCTCTGATTACATCGTCAACTGCATCGAGGTCAGCGGCCTGGAATGCGTCCGCCACGACAACGACATCCCCGCCCGCTACGGCATTGACCAGTGCATCGGCGACACCATCGGGCCGGGTGGGCTGTTCAAAGGACTGCGCACGATCCCGGCGTGGCTTGAAATTCTGCGCGACGCCGGGGAATTGTGTCCGCAGGCGATAGTTTTGAATTACACGAATCCGATGAACATGCTGTGCCTGGCCGCTGGTCGCGTGAGCCGATTGCCGGTGGTTGGTTTGTGCCATTCGGTGCAGGGCACCAGCCGCCTGCTGGCGCAGCGCGCGGGGGTCGCCTTCGAGGAAATGACGTGGGAATGCGCCGGCATCAACCACCTCGCCTGGTTCACCAGGCTGGAGCACGATGGCAAGGACCTTTATCCGATTCTGAAGGCGAAAGCCCGCCAGGACCTGGCCGGCAAGCCCGCCGACCCGGACGACGCCGCCGATCTGGTGCGCAAGGATATGATGCTGCAATTTGGCGCGTTCATCACCGAATCCAGCGGCCACTTGAGTGAGTATCTGCCGTATTACCGGAAGCGGAAGGCGTTGCTGAAAAAATACTGCCGCGCCGGTTACGACGGCGGCTCCAGTTTTTACGCCGACGGCTGGCCGACCTGGCGCAAAAACGCCGACGCCGAACGCCATGCCATGGTCGCCGGTAAGACGCCCATCGGCTGGCCGCGCAGTTGGGAATACGCCTCCTGGATCATTGAGGCGCGCGAGAAGGATTCGCCTTTCCGCATCCACGGCAACGTGATGAACCGGCCCGGCGGCTCAGGATCGCTGATTGAAAATCTGCCGCAGGACGGCTGCGTGGAAGTGGCCTGCATGGTGGACCGCAATGGCGTCAACCCCACCGCCTATGGAAAACTCCCGCCGCAGATGGCGGCGATCTGCGCCTCGAACATGCGCATGTTTGATCTGGCCGCGACCGCCGCCATCGAAAGGAGCAAGGAAGCCGCCATCCACGCCCTGATGCTCGACCCCTTGACGGCGGCGGTGTGTTCGCCTGCGGAGATCCGGCAGATGACCTTGGAGCTTTTCGCCGCCGAGGCGCGTTTTTTCAAAGGCTACAAGTGACAAACCCGGACGCAAATGCCGCGGCTGAACACTTGACCGCCATCATTTTCCATCCGCATAGGAAGGCGGCGCAACGGACGGAGCGCTCCCCCAGTTTGTGTTTGCCGTGGCGCTCAACTCATAGACCAGCGTCCCGCCGCGGGAAATGTCGGAGTAGCGAATCCACGGCTTGTTCCACGGCTGGCCGTTCACGGTTAGGCTCTGAACGTAGGGCGCGTCCTTTGCCGCGCCATTGCCGATGATGGTCACGTCGCCGCCGGGCAGATGCACCACCGCCATGGGAAACAACGGACTGCCCAGAACCAGAATGTCCGAGCCGGGCAGTTCCGGATACATACCCAGCGCGCTAAAGATATACCACGAGGACATTTCGCCGATGTCATCGTTGCCCGGATAGGCCACGTCGCCCGACGAATAAAGCTCCATCATCGCCCGGCGCACGGTGTTTTGCGTTTTCCACGGCTGGCCCCAAAAGTCATAAATCCACGGCGTCTCCAAACAGGGTTCGTTGCCCAGCCACGCATCCGCTGAGCCGTCGCCGGCATCCAGTTTGGTGAAGAAGTCGTCCAAACGCTTGGCGGCGGCGTCAGGGCCGCCCAGCGCTTCCGCCAAGCCGGCCTCGTTGAACGGCACCATCCACAAATACTGTCCCGCCGTTCCTTCCACGTAGACCTGATCATTGTCATAACCGCCCGCGTTATTCGTGAAACCCGGCGCCCAGGTTCCGTCGCTGCGGCGCATTTGAATGTAGCCGGTTTCGGGATTGAACAGGTTCCGCCAGTTCTGTGCGTGTTCCAGCAGCATGGCGCTGTCGCTTTCATCGCCGAGCGCCTTGGCAAATTGCGACAAGGCGAAATCCGCCGAGGCAAATTCCAGTGTCATCGAGACATTACCGTAGCTGCCGTTCTGGTGTTCCGGCACGTAACCCAACTTCAAATAATCCGCCAGCGCGTCGCGTTCGTTCGTTTCCGTCCGCGGCGCGCGCACCGATGGGTCGGTCGCCGCCCGCACCAGGCCTTGGAGCGCCGCCTCGGTGTCAAAGTTGGTCGCGCCAAAAGCGTAAAAGTCGGCAATCATCGGCGCCGCCGGGTCGCCCATCATCACGCCGCTGTCCTCGGTTACCACGCCCCAGCGCGGAAACGCACCGCCCTGCTGATAATCCACCAGGAGCGACTGCGCCATGTCGCCGGCTTCCTTCGGCGCGAGCATTCCCAGCAACTGACATTCGCTCCGGTAAATATCCCAGCCCGAAAATACGCCGTATTGCACGCGGCCATTTTCGGTGGTGTGAACCTTTCCGTCGTAACCCAGATACTCGCCGTTGGCGTCCGACACCGTCACCGGCCCCATCAGCGCGTGATACAGCATGGAATAAAAGGTCACCATTTCGTCCCGCGTCCCGCCGCTGACCTGGATTTTGTTCAGCCAGGCATTCCAAGTGTCGCTCGCGGATTTGGCCATCTGGTCAAAATCGTTTGATGTGAATCCGGCGGGGCATTCCGCCTCGACGTTGGCCTTGGCGTTGTCGGCGCTGACATAGGAAATGCCCACCTTGGCCAGCACCGTCCGGTCTTTCGACGTGCCGAAGGTGACAAACGCGCCGGAGACTGTGCCGATGCCATTGGTCGCGCCCTTGGTCAACACCTTGTCACTCCACGTGCTGAATTCCGTGAACGGCTGATTGAAGATGGCGTAGAAGTAAATTGCCCGCGCCTCGCGTGTGCCGCAGAAATGGCCGCCGATGGACCAGCCGGTGATTTCATGGGTGTCGGGATTGATGGTGATGCCCGACGCCGCTGAGTTGTTGATGTCGCTGCCGGCGTTAATCATCAGCGTCGGCGGTTCGCCGCCCGGCCAAGTGAACCGTCCGAAGCCGCTGCGCGTCGTAGTGGTCAGTTCCACCTTCAGGCCGTTGTCAAACGTCACGCCGTAATAGCCGGGTCGGGCGACTTCGTTGGTGCGGGAAAAGGACTGCGCGTAGGCTCGGCGGTCGGAGGGCGGAGACGCAGGTTGTTCACCAAGAATGGGCATCATGGCAAAGTCCTCGCCGTAAGGGCAGCCGGTGCCGCTAAGATGATCCAGGCTGAAATCGGAGATGCGTTTGTCCCGGTCGTCATAGCCGCCGATGTGTTGGCCAGTCTCGGTGTCGGGACTCCACTGGATCATGCCAAACGGCGCGACGGCGCCCGGAAAGGTGTTATTGTCGCCGGCCTCTGCCGGCGCGGTGCCCGAGCCGCACATGGGTTTGGCATATTGCACAAGATTGGGGAGGGTCGCGGCCGGTTTGGAATTCCGGCCGACTTCGGATTTTTGATAGGTGCTGCAGGAGGTGACGGTCAAACAAATCAAACCAATGGGCAGAATTGTTGGGTTGATGATTTTCATGGATGCGACGTTACCCAGCCATCAACAAGAATGACAAGAAGATTACATCAAACTAGCGAAATCACCTCCCCTGACACCCTGCCGACCGCGTTGGCAACGACGAAACTTGGTTCTTGTTGCTGTATATGTCGATGTCCTCCACGCGAGCGGGAAACTGTCCGACCAGTCAATGGAGGTGGAACAAATCCACGCTCATCTTTTTTTTGCCCGACGAAACGCCTTGGCGAGAAGGGAGACGGGATGGGTGACGCGCAGGGGTTGGCCGGTTTGCCGCAAGCCCTCAATAATCAATTGAAATCGCTGCCGTCCCGCGTCATAGCCAATTGCTACATGCTCCAACGATTCAGCGTAAATGTAACCCATGTTTACGTCCTTAAATTCGACAACGTGCGCATCGCATCTGGTTATTCGGTAATCACGATCGTCATGGTGGATTAAGTACGCATCCGGTGTTGGAAGAGAGCGGTTGTCTTTGAATTTGACGGAAATTGACTTTCCTTTTCAGACAAAATCCTTTGAGCTTTGTCGTTTTGAGAAGCCATAAGCTCATTAAAAATCTCACGACTTGCCTCTACACTTTCCGAACCTTGCCGAACGAAAGCGTGACCTGCAAAATGTGGTCGGTTTGTACAAAATGGAACTACGACGGCCACAATTTCTGAATTGGAGACCGGAATACCGTGCCGCACATGGTTTTGGCAAATTGCACAAGATTGGGGAGGGTCGCAGCCGGTTTGGAATTCCGGCCGGCTTTGGACCGGACTCAAGCTGTGGCGGTTGCGCTCGAGCGTGGGCTTTTGTCACTGGAAACCAACAATTCAAAGGAATAGATGAGGACGCAAATTGTGTCAGCTCGGAAACACACAATTCTAGCCCGTTTCGGTGTGTATTTGTGTTGTCACAATTCCAAGCTTGTGGTTTTTCGCGCCGAGGATCAGCTTTGAGACGGACGTAAGGTATAATTGTCTATGCGCTCTGATCGTCACCCAGCAGGTTCAAAACCGCCATGAAGTTCGCGAAGTCTAATGTAAAGTGGACAGCGTTCCCATAACTGCAACCAAATAAAATGAAGAGGACCATTTTGGCAGTCACTATCGTCTTAACCGCCCTGGCCGGCTGCTCAACGCAATCAGGCTCGGATCAGAGGCCGCAGGCTACGGGGTCCGAGCCGAAGGAAATTATCATCAACCGCATTGCTGGCTTCCAAGACACGCCGATGCAACCGGGCAGCAAATGGCACGTTCACGATCCGGCCCGTCCGCAACCGCCGGTCATCACGCCTGGCAAATTCAGCGAGAACGCTGCGCCACCCAGCGACGCGATTGTCCTGTTCGACGGCAAAGACTCGTCACATTGGCGCGACGAAAGGACTGGCGGCGATGCCCCGTGGGCAATTAATGACGGCACGATGGTTTCCGCCAAGGATAACATCGTGACGACGAACCAATTCGGCGACATGCAACTGCACCTGGAGTTCCGCGAGCCGATGCCGGCCAAGGGCGAGGGGCAGGAGCGCGGCAACAGCGGCGTGTTTTTGATGGGCTTGTATGAGATTCAGGTGCTCGATTGTTATCAGAACCCGACCTATGCGGACGGTGCGACGGGGGCGATTTACGGCCAGCATCCACCGTTGGCAAACGCCTGTCGCCCGCCCGGAGAATGGCAGACTTACGACATCATTTTCGAAGTGCCGCATTTCGGCGCCAACGGCAAAGTGACGACACCGGGTTACGTAACAGTGATTCACAACGGCGTGGTGGTGCAAAACCATCAGTCCATCCGCGGTGACACAGATTGGCGGTCGCTTGGCCAATACACGCCGCACGGCCCAACTGGTCCTTTGGCGTTGCAGTTCCACAACAACGCTGTCACCTTCCGCAACATCTGGGTCCGCCCGATTCGAGTGGTTAACGAGCCATAATTGAACTCGAGAGTTAGAACCAAACGAAAAATTTTGCCGCGCTGTCAATTTCAGCTGATCCTCTCTCACTAAGGATGAAAGAGTATTGGAACGGACGCGTATGTTGCTTCGCTCAACCCTTTGGGAGGGTGCTATGGCTTTGTTTTCGGGTACCCCATTGAATATCTACAGGAACAGCTTCGTTTGCTTAAAGAACTGCTGGGGAAGAAACCACCATTCAACGGTTAAGTCTGGAGGCGATACACCGATAAATGATTGCATCAAGCGAACAATGCTCAAAGGACATCTACAAATGCCAACCCGGGCCAACACCTTAGTGCCCGTTTTAGTGCCCGTTGCTGGGGTCACAATCTGGAAGAGTTCAGTAATTTCAGGCTATAAATTTCGAGGGCCACTCCTTAATTGGGTGGCCTTTTTTGCGTTTGGATTACCGGGTTTGGATATGGCGAAGGATCCGGGTGCGCCGGAGAAAAACCAAGGTTGGACAGGAAAAAGGACTTGCAAACTTATGGAGCAGGAAAAAAATTACAAAACGCCCCACGTTGGTCGTGGGCAAACAATCAAATGGGAAATGTCAGTTGACATAAAAAGACACATCCGGTCTCAATCGGGCATCGTGAATGCAGTGATTGCAAATGGCTCGTTGAACGTCGCCCTCCGATATGGCTGTTTGCCGGTCTTGTTCGCCTGGTTCACGGCAACTGCCGCTCCAGCGTCGGCCACCATCCCAAGCTTTGCCGCGGAGAATCATCGGCTGATTCTGGCCAACGGTTTCGTTGATCTCGAATTTGACCAAACCCACCCTTCGATTAATGTCATCAAAGCTGATTTCTCCGGCCAAGGCCATTACGGACCGAACCTGGTCGCCACGAACCCATCGGCGGGGACGGGAATCGTGCTGGAAACTGTGGACGCCGATGGGACCATTCATCGCGCGACAACGGCGAACTCCCCCATTACTTACAAGATCCTGCAACAGGATGCCGCGGGCCTGCGCCTGCGCTTGGATGGGCTTCAGGATCGATCCGGCCAACCGGTGGCCACCGGCTCGTGGACACTCTGGTTACCGGCCAACAGCCGGAAGTTCACGCTGACCAGCCGGACGGTTATTTCCCATGCTCAACCCATCAAAGCCGTCGAGATCGGCTTCCATTTGAATCAATGGTTTATGAACGGCTTCTTTCAGCGCGGCGTGTTGCAATACGTCCACAGCGGAGATCAGCTTTTTTTCACAACCAATGATCTCCGAACTTTCTATACCATGGACAATAACAACGGCTCCGTGGCCGTCGTTCCAAGTCCATCTTCCCCCTTGGCTGGATGGGCAATGGAATCCTATGACAATGAAGGAGTCGGGTTGGGAACAATTTTAGTCGGCCATTATCCGATCATTGAAGAATGGCGACTGACCGATTGGAAAACCGCCCCGGACATTGTTCCCCCCGCTGGCGCCACATATCAAACCGAGTTTGAGATTTATCCCAATAACTATGCCTTCCCGGTTTTCTCCATCCCGGCCGATGACCCGATGGATTTTCGCAACCTGCGTACTCTTTACACAGCCATTTACGGCAATGCCGCCGGCGCTTTGGGGACCTTTAAATTTGACGGCAGCGCGTATCCCACTCTGGCCGCTCCCGGGCGGGCATACGGCGACCTGTACACGTTTTTCGATCCGGATGCCTGGAACACGGTGGCTACCTTGAGCTTCTCCGGGGACCCTTATTTGCAAGAGCAGGCACGGCGCATTGTGGAGTTGGACGCCATACACATGCGTCACGGACAAATCCCCCATCATTTTGCCAATGGCGAACCCACTTTCCTGGCCATTTCCACAGCCACCCAGACCGGTCCCAACATCTTCTGGGTTCTGGCCGCCATTGATTATGCCACCGGAACCGGCAATGAAGCCTGGCTGCGAGAACATTACCCGCAACTCAAGGCCGCCACCGATTGGGTCCTCAACTCCTACGATCCGAACCGAAAACTGGTGAAAGTTGGCGGGCCGCTCTTTATTGATGTTTTCATTCGCCAAGGATATACGTTGGACAGCAATGCCATGTTGCTGCGTCTGCTGCCGCTCATGGCGTCGGTCGCCCAATTCTGCGGCGATCCGGCCGCCGCCACGCGCTATGCCAATCTGGCCGATGCGATTAAACATGGATTGAACGCTGGTCTCTGGAATGGTACGGACCACTATATCACCCAACGAAATTCCGACTGGTCAAGCCGTGACATGGTTGACTACGACGGCAATTATGCGGCCATCGCCTTTGGAGCCGCTACCGATCCGCAGCAAATCGCGGCCCTCTACCGTCGGCTGGACGGTGGTCCGCAAACCCATCCCGGCAACCGCGGGACGTGGACATCGGAGAAGTATTATGGCCCGAACGATTGCTATGGGGGGAATACGGGGGATTCCGCGACGGCAATGGGCCGCATTTGGTGGCTTGATCTGGATTCCCGCTATGTCACCGGCGACTTGACCAATTTCTATCGATATTTTGAACCGATTCAGGATGATCTCCTCCAGCATACTTGGCTGACCGAACGGTATAATGCGCAAGGACAATCCATTCGCGCTCCGTTTTATCACGAATATCCAGAGATTACCGCCATGATCCTGCGCGAAATGATTTACGGCATTGATATCAAAATCGCCCGCGTGCGGATCAAACCGTTCGGACTCAATGCTTACGATTATCAACTGGGAAACCTGGCTGTTTATTATCGTCAGGCCCGGGTTCGCCTCCATATTCCCGGACACGGCGAACGAACTTACGAAATTCACGGTTTACTCCCCCACACTGCCTACGCCGTCTCCACCGGCCAAAAAATCACCACTGATTCCAACGGCACCGCTATTTTCGACGCCCCGGTGGGCCAGACTGTCATCCTGCAAACAACTGCGACGTTGCCGTCCCGCCCAGCCGCGCATAAATGAATGCATTCTCTAGCACCGTGCTTGACCGCCCGCGCAGGAGAAAGGGCAACGGAGCCAATCTACCAAGCCATGACTAATCCAAGGAAAATATTCGGAATGCCACCGAAACACATCGGAGTTGCTGCCGACCACGGAGGTTTTGCCTTGAAGGAAAAGCTCGGTGGGTTGTTGCGGGGGAGCGGATATGTAGTAGTCACCTAGCGCCACAACAAGCTTGAAAAAGCAGAGGCGAAAGGAAGCTATTCGAGGCGAGGGTCGGAATCGAACGCGGAAGCTTTACCGTTCCAAGCCTAACACACTCTGTTTCAGGACTTAGTATAGCCTGATTTTACAGGGGTTCAAGCTGTTTTTTCGACTGCCCATTCAACGCTCGCTCATTGCCCCGTCACCGCCCCTTTATTGCTCGTCAGGTGTAACTTTGGGTGAAGAATCAGGTGAAACTTTTGTCCCAATCCAAATTGGCACGATCCAGCCAATGAGCGCAGGGAAAAATTAAAAAGCTTATCTTGACATAATCATTCGATTTTGTAATGTTTTTCCCGTCACACTTACTCGTCATTCTTGAGGGGGTTGCCAAGGTTTCTGAGCGAGCTTGATTCAATTGAGCAATGATTTCCACCGAAACGGTATCGCTGCAAAGAGAAAGAAAATATGAAAGCTCGTGCCCTGAAAATTGGCGTTGCCGGTCAAAACGTAAAGAGACATCTCATCATCAGCCTTGCCACCCTGCTCCTACTAATCTTGTGTGACAATTCCACTCTGGCGCAACTGACATTGGGTATTGCGCCGACGAACAATCAAGCCATTCTCTTTTGGCCCACCACCGACAACGGCACGAACGGCATTCTGCAAAGCACCACCAACCTGGCCACGCCAAATTGGGTATCGGCTACTGATGCCGTCCCGGTGACATACGGTACGCAGACCGCCGTCTCTGTCACCAATACCTCATCAGCGAGGTTCTTTCGTTTGGTTCTGGTTCCGCCCACGGCCGACGGCATGGCCTTGATCCCGGCAGGGGTGTTCACCATCGGAGACACTCTTGACGGCGAGAGTGATGCCATTCCCACGAACGTCTATGTGTCGGCGTTTTACATGGACGTGAATCTGGTGAGCTCCAATCAATGGGCGGCAGTTTACAGCTATGCGACGAACCACGGCTACGGATTTGTGAATGCGGGTGCCGGGAAAGCGGCGAATAATCCGGTGCAAACCGTGGATTGGTATGACTGTGTGAAGTGGAGCAATGCGCGGTCGCAGCAGGCGGGATTGACCCCGGTGTATTATACGAATGCGGCGTTGACGGCGGTTTTTACGAATGGGAACGGTGGCACGACGGTCTATGCGAATTGGACGGCTAATGGCTATCGCTTGCCGACGGAGGCGGAGTGGGAGAAGGCGGCGCGGGGCGGCTTGAGCGGGCAGCGTTTTCCGTGGGGTGACACGATTTCGGAAAGTCAGGCCAATTATTATGCCGATCCTAATCCACCCAATCCTAGCGGGTATACCTATGATTTGGGGCCATACACTGGCTACAACACGAATTTTGTTTCTGGTGGCTTCCCCACGAGTCCGGTGGGCTATTTTGCGCCAAACGGGTATGGGTTGAATGACATGGCGGGGAATGTGTTTGAGTGGTGTTGGGACTGGTATGCGGGGCCGACGTATCCGGCCGGCAGCCCGTATTTGGGAGGGACCGATCCACGCGGGCCTGTTGGGCCGTTGGGCGACCGTGTGTTGCGCGGCGGCAGTTGGGTCAACGACGCCGCTGATGCGCGCTGTGCCTTTCGCTACATCGGCAACCCGGTCAGCACCAGCAGCAGCGGTGGCTTTCGGTGTGTGAGGGGGCTTTAGTTTTTGCTCTTTTACCCTCCAATCCCTTTGCGTGAGTGGTAAACAAGCAACAAGATGCGACAGCACAAAGCCTCGTCAAACGCACTCGATGGTTCTGTGCTGAGTCTTTCGGGATGAAGCCTCAGAACTATTACGGCGCTCGCGCTTGTTTCGCCAGTATTTAGCAATCTCCTTTGTGGCCTTGTGCAGCCAGTCTTGATCAGCCGCGAGCCGAATCAGTTCGACGGCGGCAAACCATTTCGGCGCGTTGGGAGCCGGATCGCCCAAGGGCGTCAACTTACCCACGGCCATCAAAACCTGAATATCACTCTCCGCAAAGCCGAGCAATTTCGCCGTCGCCACGACATCCAACCTAGCCGGCAAATCTTTCGCCGCCCAGGTGGACAGTACCGCTTGCGTCAGGTCCTCAGTCATATTCAGTCATTCCCATCAGGACATAGTTCATCTTCAAGCAATCCCGCCACGCCCCCGCCCTCCGGGCGGGGGCATGGCAGGGAACTGCTTCCCGGTGACAACTGGCAATATTGCCGCCGACTAGAGCATTTTAAATAAAACTGTAGCCATGTGGTTCCGGGTTTGGTAGAATTCGTTCATGCGAACCATATCCTTGGACTTGCGTGAACGAATCCTC
>Ga0209517_10000857_pt1 | contig 49534 bp, 30 predicted proteins | sample PeaSoiMetSII2010_FD_187695 | JGI IMG/M metagenome (GOLD analysis project Ga0209517, IMG submission 187695) | Peat soil microbial communities from Weissenstadt, Germany - SII-2010 (SPAdes) (version 2) | ecosystem: Environmental > Terrestrial > Soil > Wetlands > Peat | place: Germany...
CTGAATGTCGGCGCCAGCGGACAACTGCACCGATGCGCTGCCGCCAACCGCGGCGATGTTGCCGGTCTTGTTGACGACGGTCGTAAAGATTACGAGCGTGCCGCTCCCCGTGGCTCCCAGCAAACCCAGGTTGGTGATGCCATTGGAATTCATCGACAGTCCGAACGAGGCGTTGGTCGCATTGATGGTGCCACCAGACAGGTTGCTCAGGACCAACCCGTTGTTGCCGATTTGCCCCGCACCTTGGATCAAGTTGTTGACGTTAATCAGGGAACCAGAATTGACGTTGTTGATGATGGGCTGGCCGACAGCGGCGAGTTGACTCAAGGTGAGGGTGCCGCCGCCGGTTAACGTAACCGCGTTATTCAACGTCAGGAAGGTGTTGTGTCCGTTCGAGGTAACGGTAATCTGCCCGGAATTGGCGAGTGTGCCGGCCACGGTAAAGGAGGTGTTGTCAGAAATGGTCAAGCTATTGCCCGGATTGATGGTCAAGTTTCCGATGGATGCGCTGACATCGAGAGTCACTGCGGAGGCGGGCGTGCGGTTGTTATTGATGCAGACATTCACCCCACCGCTCGGGACGACTCCGGTGCTCCAGTTGGCCGCGCTGCTCCAGTTCCCGGAAGCCCCGCCAATCCACACCGTATCGCCTGCGCCGCAAGAGGCCGCCCCAGCAATGACAAAATGTGCGGTCACAGCCTGGCTGGAATTCATGGTGAGATTACAGGGGCCGGGGCCGGTACAGGCGCCCGACCATCCTGTGAAAATGGAGCCGACGTTGGGCTTGGGGGTAAGCGTCACCGCAGCACCCAAGCTGTACGGCTGGGAGCAGGGAGCGGGCGAGGTGCAGTTGAGGTCCGCGCCATCGGAGACGGTGCCCGAACCTGTTCCAGTGAAACTCACAGAGAGCAGCGGAGCTCCCGCGCTCAGCACCGTCAGGGTGAAATTTGAAGACATGGTATGCGCAGTAGTGGCAGAATCTGTCACCTTTACAGTGATGGGGTAGCTCGCCGCTGACGCCGGGGTACCCGAGAGCACTCCGGTGGAAGCATTGAGGCTCAAGGTGGCGGGGAGAGCGCCACTCGTGATGGACCAGGAGTAGGGCGGGGTGCCGCCAGTGGCCTGCAGAGCGAAGGAGTAGGGTGTGCCGATCTCGGCGTTGGGGAGAGCCGGTGTGGTGATGGCCAGAGCATTGGCGGGGACGATGCCGTAGACTTCGCGAATGCGGAGGCTGTAGGTGTCAGCGAGGAAGAGATTGCCGTTCGAATCGCCCGCCACACCGCCAACAAGGATGACCTCTGCACTGGTAGCCGGGCCGCCATCGCCGCTGAACCCTAACGTGCCGTTGCCGGCAACTGTCTGGATGAGCCCGCTAGAGGCGACAACCTCTCGGACGCGAGAGTTTCCGAAGTCGCCGAAAAAGAAGTTTCCCGCGCGGTCGACGAAAATCCCTTCGGGTTCAATTATTTCAGCGGAGGTTGCCAGAATGTTGTCTCCATTGTAGCCCGGCGTGCCGGTGCCCGCGACCGTGACGATGTTTCCTGCCGTCTGGCTCAGCGGTGGAGTCGAACCGTAGATCTCCCGGATGCGGAAGTTGGCTTGATCGGAGACGAAGATGTTGCCGGAAGCGTCGCCGTAAATCCCAACGGGAGAGTTGACCTGAGCTTGCACAGCGGGGATGTTGTCACCATTGTAGCCGTTGGTGCCGGTGCCCGCGATGGTTTGAATCAGATGGCTGGAGGCTACGACTTTCCGGATGCGAGAGTGGCCAAAGTCGGAGAAGAAAATGTTTCCGTTGGGGTCCACATAGATGCCCCAGGGTAAACTTAAGATGGCTTGCATGGCGAGACACCCATCGCCGACCGTGTCCGTCTGCGCAGTGCATCCGGTGCCGCCACCCACGACCGTTGTGATAATGCCAGTGGAAGCCGAGACTTCACGGATGAGATTGTTTCCGTAGTCGGAAATGAAAAGGTCGCCAGCATTGTCGGCAAAGAGGCCGATAGGTCCACTGAGGATGGCCTGAGTAGCGAGGCAGCCATCGCCAAGTGTGTCGGTCTGCGCGGTGCAACCTGTGCCACCGCCTGCGACGGTTTGAATGATGCCTGTTGTGGCGGTGACTTTCCGAACGCGATTACTCCCGGTGTCAGCGATAAAAAGATTGCCGGAGGCGTCAACAGCAACTCCATAGGGCACGTTGAGTTCGGCACTCGTGGCAAGTTGGCTATCACCACTGAAGAAACTGGTGCCATTGCCTACGACAGCCTGGATGGTATCGGTGGAAGCCAGAACGCCATCGGAAGCAACGACCTCTCGAACCAGATGGTTGTCAAAATCTGCAATATAGAGATTCTTGGAAGCATCAACAAAGAATCCGAATGGTTCGAGCGTAGCGCTGCTTGCAGGACAGCCGTCCCCCGCTGCATCCGTCTGGCCGGAGCAGCCAAAACCACCCCCCGCGATGGTTTGAATCTGGCTGGTGGAAGCAACGATTTCGCGGACGCGCCCGTTGCCAAAATCGCCGAAGAAGACGTTTCCGGACGGATCGACAAAGAGACCGTATGGACTGGAGATTTGGGCTGTGTTGGCAGCGATGCCGTCGCCATTGTAGCCGGGGGTTCCGGTGCCAGCAATCGTCTGGATGAGGCCTGTGGAAGCGCTGACCTCTCGAATGCGATTGTTGCCTGTATCGGAGATGAAAATGTCCCTTTGTGAATCGAGGGAAAAGCCAAACGGTCCGCTAAGGGTCGCCTGGGTTGCGGCACAGCCATCGCCGACAGTGTCGGTCTGACTGGGACAGCCGGTGCCGCCTCCAGCGACGGTTTGCATGAGACCGGTGGAGGCAACCACTTCGCGTATGCGATTATTGCCCGAATCGGCGATGAAGAGATTTTGGCTGGCATCAACAAAAATTTGATAAGGAGCAGAGAGGATTGCGGAGGTGGCCAGGCAGCCGTCTCCAATGGTATCCGTCTGTCCGGTGCAACCGGTGCCGCCTCCAGCTATGGTGCTGATGATGCCGGTGGAGGCGGTTACTTTGCGGATCGTGTTGTAGAAATTATCAGAAATGTAGAGATTTTGCTGCGAGTCCAGGAATAAGCCGGTGACGTAGCCCAGAGTGGCGTTGGTGGCCGGGCCACCGTCTCCGTTATTGGCACCCGCCGAGGCATACAACGTGCCGTTGCCGACAAAGGTTGTGAGTGTCCCGCTGGTATCAATTTTGAAAATCCCGCCGGAGGCAAACGCAAAACCCTCCACGGCCACATACAGGTTGCCGGAAGAGTCCTTGACCACAGCAGTTGGATAGCTAATGCCGACAGACAGGGCGGGCACATTGTTGGGGACGCCGCCCGCGACGGTATTGATCGTGCCTAGCGCCTGAGCGAAAGCGTAGGGCAAAAGGACGGATAGTAGGGCAATGAGGAAAACAATCTTCTTGAGCATGGGCGAGTCCTTCATCCTTGCGTGCGCAGCAGCGCGACCCTAGTCAATGTCACTTTGTCACCTGTGGGTTGTATCGTGACCAAGAAATGCTGATGCGGGCCCATGGACCACGTTTTGAAATCATCTTTCGCGAGGAGGAACTGAAGAGAAACCTGCGCGCTGGAATGTGATTGGACGATTGTGTTCGACGAGACATTCACGGATTGACCAGGGGCGGATATGCCGTGCAGGCCGACCTGCGTGACCGTCAGGGCAGTATCACCAGGATTTACAAAATTGACCTGCACCGTAATTCGCACCTGCGAGCCGAGGTCAGTGTTCTCTGTGATTTTGTACGAGCCGACGAGAATGGGCCCAGCCGAGGCCCAGGGTGTCGCTAGTAATAGAATGGCGAAGATCGAAACGAGCAAGAGTGCGAAGAAGCAGAAGCGCGAGCGCATGGGAGCGATCATCCTCTCCGTAGGGCGTGGGCCGGTATCACCGGCGGCCACCGCAAACTGGTCCGAGGAGATGCGATTTTCGGCTGCGAGCATGGGTCACCTCAAGGACATTGGGCAAACAGGGCGGCAAGTACACGGGACATCTAAAGGCCTTTGCTCACCGGCAAGGGGGCTAGAGAGAGTACTCGCACAATGGCAATGGAGATTACCAAAGAGGATGGATTCGTCAAGTGAAATGAGGGGAAAATGGTGAGAATTGATGATGGGCATCAATGAACGTTGAAGTCGAGACGAGAGAGGGCTTGGGGGTGAACTCCGTCCAGTCACATGCGCAAACAAACGGTGACTTCCCTGGTTTCGAGCCTGTTGGGCATCCCATCGGGACGGAACTTCAAGCAAATTTGCGACGGCACCCCGGGAACAGGAACTTTGTTGCACATATTTCCCCAAAGTTCTCTCGACAGACCCCGTTATGCCCCGGACTTTCCGCGACTTCGGCAAAGAAGGGGTTTCAGGGGCTCTTCTATTCGGAGAGCTAAATGTGGGTCTGCGATCCTGTCGCTAAAAGGAGGTTCCAGCCACGCTGCACCGCGATGGCGCCATCGTGCGGTTGGTCAACTTTGGATTGCAGGATTAGGGTTAATGGGCGGGGAATGCAGTTGCTAAGGCGGCGGCTACCCGCCGTAATCCTAAGGGACCCGAAGATCAAGAGGGATTAGTCTGCAGATCGAGAGAAAGCCTGATCAGGGAGCAGATGAGGCCGGCGGCTGGCTCTTGGAGGGCTGCACCGGAGGAGTTTGCGGAAATTGGGCCTCTCGCGAAATAATCTGCTGCGAAGTTGGAAGCGTGGAGGAATCCCAGCCGCCGCCAACCGCCTCGACCAATTGCACGCTGGCGACGATTTGTTGGATACGCAAGTCCACGGCAGTCTGCTGATTGCCGAAGAGAGTTGTTTGGGCCGTGATGACGTTGAGGTAGGGGTCGATGCCGAGGCGGTAGCGGTCCGTAGCCAGCTTAAGACTGCGCTGCGCGGACTGGATGGCCGTATCCTGTTCCTGAATCTCCTTGGAAAGAACGCGCAGGGTTGAAAGATTGTCCTCGACCTGCTGAAACGCGGTCAGGACCGTGCCACGATAGTTCGCGACCGTCTGATCATATTGCGCGCGAACCTGTTCGACAGTGGCCCGACGCAGACCGCCGTCGTAAATCAACTCCGAAATAGCCGGGCCGACGGACCAGAAGCGGCTTGGCCAGCTAAACCAACTGGATCCGGTCGTGGCCTGAAAACCGGCAGAAGCGCTAAGAGTCAGCGTTGGATAATACGCGGCTTTTGCGACGCCGATTTGCGCATTGGCCTGGGCCATAAGGCGCTCGGTTGCGGCGACATCCGGACGGCGCTCCAAAAGTTGCGAGGGAACGCCGAAGGGAATCGCTGGCGGAGGAGTCTTCAAGGGCTCGACGGCGATCGAGAAGGAGGAGGCGGGCTGCCCAACCAGGAGCGCAATCGCATGCTCATATTCCGCCCGCAGAATGCCGAGATTGGTGTCTTGCGCGCGGGCGGTTTCCAGTTGGGTTTCGGCTTCCGCAACGGCTTCGTCGGAGTCGATGCCGGTTTCATACAGCGCCTTGGTCAGTTTCAGGGACTCTTCATAAGCCACCACGGTGGAATCAAGCAACTGCTTGAGAGCATCCTGCCCGCGCAGCTGGAAATAATCGACCGCGAGTTCCGCGTGAGCTGTCAGGCGGGTATTCTCGAGGTCGGCCTCGCTGGCTTGCGCGTTGGCAACGTTGGCGCGAACGGTGTTGCGCACGCGACCCCACAAGTCCGGCGTCCAGGAAGCATCGAAAGGTAGCGAGTATGCCGTGAAGGTTGTTCCGGATGCGCGGGCAGCCACGGTGCTCGAGGAACTTGGCTGGTGCTGGCCAATGATGCTTGGGCCGACGGAAACGGTTGGGAAATATTGCGAGCGAGCTTGCCGCACCACGGCACGGGCCGCCATGAAACTCGCAAACGTAGCGGCGACGTTTTGGTTGGAAATGTTGACTTGCTCTTCGAGCGCGTTCAACTGGGAATCGCCAAAAATCTCCCACCACGTGCCATGGAGAGCGCTGTCCTGGGGTTGTGCGACTTTCCAGCCGTCCATTTTCTGGAGATCGTCCGGAGTAACTTCTTTGAACGTCGCCGGCACCTTCGCCGCCGGCCGATTGTACTTCGGGCCGACATCGCAGCCCTGCAAGAGTACTGCGCTGCAAAGAAGCGCGGTTGCAACACGCTTTTTGTTCATTGCCTTCATCGTTGTCTCAAACTCCTTGCTAAGTTGGCCCAATCTGATGGCGAGTTCGCGTGGCGCATAGGAACTTGTCATCCAAAGGACTCGAGTTGTCGCTGCGCTTCGAGCTTTCCGTGAGCGCGGAGCCACTTGACTCTCAAGCGGTCGAGCGAGAGATAAACAACCGGCGTGGTGTAGAGCGTGAGCATCTGGCTCAAAATCAGGCCGCCGATAATGGCGATGCCGAGAGGATTGCGGAGCTCCGAACCCGTCCCCCTGCCGAAGGCCAGGGGCATGGCGCCACAGATGGCCGCCATGGTGGTCATCAGGATGGGGCGGAAGCGCAGGATGCAAGCTTGGAAAATGGCTTCACGGGGGGTTTTGCCTTCGATGCGTTCAGCGGCCAGCGCAAAATCAATCATCAGGATAGCGTTCTTCTTGACGATACCGATCAAGAGTATGACGCCGATCAACGCGATAATGGTCATTTCCTTATGAAAGATCATGAGCGCAAGGACGGCACCCACTCCCGCGGAGGGCAAGGTGGAGATGATCGTGAGAGGGTGGATGTAACTTTCGTACAGAATGCCCAGCACAATATAGACGGCAACGATCGCCAGGAGGACCAGGTAGGGTTCCGAGGCCTTGGTAGCCTGAAAGGCCTGGAGCGTGCCCGAGAACATGCCATGAATGGTGTTGGGCATGCCGATCTTTTGCTCCATGGCGAGGATGGCTGAGGCAGCTTGGCTAAGCGCGACACCAGGGGCAAGGTTGAAGGAAATGGTAACCGAAGGATATTGACCCTGGTGATTCACGGCCAGGGGAGCGGTGTTTGGCTCGTAATGCGCGATGGCGCTGAGGGGGACGACCCGCCCTTGTGCGGCCCGGATATACACGTCATTGAGACTCACGGGAGACTGCCAGTACTTGGGCGCGACCTCCAGCACAACGTGGTACTGGTTGATGCCGGTGAACATCGTCGAGACCTGGGCCTGGCCGAAGGCTTCGTAGAGGGAATTGTCCACCGTCTGTGGAGTGATGCCGAGACGCGACATCGTCTGACGGTCATAGGTAAGCATGGCCTGAAGACCGCTGTTCTGCTGGTCGGTGTTGGCGTCCGTGAGCGCCGGCAATTTGCGCATCTGTTGGAGAAGGACTGGGCCCCACTGAACGAGGTCCTGAATGTTGTCGCTCTGAATCGTGTACTGATACTGCGCGCTGGCCCTCCGGCCACCAATGCTCAAGTCCTGCCCGGCCTGCAAAAAAACATTCGCGCCGGAGATGGAAAGGAGTTTCGGACGGAGACGGTCAACCACCTGGCTGGAGCTCGCATCCCGCTGCTCGCGAGGTTTCAGACCCATGAAGACAAAGCCCCCGTTGGTAGCGCCCCCGCCGCCCGTGAAGGCCATGACGTTCTCCACCGCCGGATCCGTTTTGACGATACTGACGACGCGCCCAGTTGCCGCCTGCATGGCCTGAAATGAAATGTCCTGCGAGCCTTGTATGCCTCCGGAGACGATGCCGTTATCCTGTTGCGGAAACAAGCCCCAGGGAACGATCCAGAAAAGGAAGATGTTGAGCGCAACGACAATTCCCAGAACAGCCAGCGTCGCGTGGGAGTGTTCCAGCACCCAACCCAGACTCCGTTCGTACCCGCGCAAGACAAACTTAAACGCGCGCTCGCTCACACGGTACACTCTGCCGTGCTCCTCCTCGCGAAGATGCTTGAGCAGCCGGGAGCACATCATCGGGGTCGTCGTCAAAGAAATGCCCAGCGATACCATGATGGCCACCGAAAGGACCACGGCAAATTCGCGAAACAGCCGGCCGATGATACCGCTCATCAAGATGAGGGGAATAAAGACGGCCACCAAGGAAACGCTGATGGACAGCACCGTAAAGCCAATCTCGCTGGCGCCTTTGAATGCCGCTTGCATGGGCGTCATGCCCTGCTCGATATGGCGAGTGATGTTTTCGATGACCACAATAGCATCGTCCACCACAAAGCCGGTGGAAATGGTGAGAGCCATCAGGGAGAGGTTATCGATGCTGTAGTGACAGAGGTACATCACGCCGAACGTGCCGATCAGGGAGACGGGAACGGCGACGCTGGGAATGAGGGTGGCACGGACGCTTCGCAGGAAGACGAATACGACGAAAATGACCAGGGAAATCGAGATTATTAGGTTACGCTCGACGTCGTGAACGGAAGCGCGGATGGTGAGCGTGCGGTCCAGCACAATGTTGGTGTCAATGGCGGAAGGGATGGAGGCCGTGAGAGACGGGAGCGCGGCACGGATGCGATCCACGGTATCAATGATGTTCGCGCCGGGCTGGCGGGAAATGATAATGAGCACCGAGGGTTTGCCGTTGACGAATCCCGCGGCCCGCAGGTTCTCCGTGGAGTCCTGAACGTCGGCGACATCGCTTAACTTGACGGCGGCGCCATTGTGGTAGCCGACCACAAGAGGCATGTAGTCCACGGCCTTCAGAAGCTGGTCGTTCGTGGTGATGTCCGCGGACATCGCGCCGTCCGTAATCTGGCCCTTGGGACTATTGGCATTCTGCCGGCTCAACATCGCCGCAACGTCTTGTAAGCCGAGCCCATAGCCGTTGAGCTGCGTCGGATTCATCTCTACCCGCACCGCCGGCAGCGAGCTGCCACCAACGCTGACTTGCCCTACCCCCTCAATCTGCGAAAGGCGCTGCTGCATGATGGTGGAGGCCGCATCGTACAGTTGGCCGCGATCGTACACGCTTGAGGTGAGCGCCAGAATCATGATCGGGGCGTCCGCCGGGTTGACTTTGCGATAGGTGGGATTGCCCGGGAGATTTGCCGGCAAGTAACTGCGCGCGGCATTGATGGCGGCTTGGACGTCGCGAGCGGCGCCATCAATGTTGCGGCTCAAATCAAATTGCATGGTGATGTTGGTGGTGCCCAGGTTGCTGGACGAGGTCATCTCCGTGATGCCGGCAATTCTTCCGAACTGGCGCTCCAAGGGCGTGGCGACAGAGGAGGCCATGATTTCCGGGCTGGCTCCCGGCAGACCGGCACCGACGGAAATCGTCGGGAAATCGACCTGCGGAAGCGGCGAGACCGGCAACTCCCGAAAGGCCACAGCGCCCGCCAGCGCGATCGCAGCTGTCAGCAGCGTGGTGGCCACCGGGCGTCGAATGAATGGAGAAGAGAGGCTCATCGCACTAATCCGCCGGGACCGCTTCGGGTCCGACCTCGGGCGCGCGGCGCGAAGAAAAGCGTTGCGCAAGCCGGTCGAAGAAGATGTAGATGACCGGAGTGGTATAGAGCGTCAGAACCTGACTCAAGAGCAAACCGCCAACCATGGAGATGCCCAGGGGGCGACGCAGCTCCGAGCCGATTCCAGTGCCGAGGGCGAGCGGCAGGCCAGCCAGCAACGCAGCCATGGTGGTCATCATGATGGGACGGAATCGCAAGAGGCAGGCTTCATAAATAGCGTCTTCCGGCTTCTTGCCCTCTTTGCGCTCCGCCTCAAGAGCGAAGTCGATCATCATAATTCCATTTTTCTTGACGATACCGATCAGCAGGATGATTCCGATGAGGGCGACGACGCTGAGTTCCTGGCCGAAAATCAACAAGGCCAGAATAGCGCCTACGCCGGCAGAGGGCAGCGTCGAGAGAATGGTGATGGGATGGATGTAGCTTTCGTAGAGAACGCCGAGGACGATATAAACGGTGACGAGAGCCGCGAGAATCAGTAGCGGCTCGTTGGACAACGAGGCTTGAAACGACGCGGCGGTGCCCTGAAAGGCCCCCTGAACGCTGAGAGGCATGGCAATTTCTTTCTGGGCTTTGTCAATCGCCTTGGTGGCCTCGCCAAGCGACGAACCGGGCGCCAGATTGAACGAAATGGTGACAACGGGAAACTGCCCCTGGTGATTGACGGACAGGGGGCTGCTCTTCATTTCGAAGCGGGTGAACGCACTGAGGGGAACCGCGCCGCCATTTACCGTCGCCACGGGACTGGGATTGGCAGAACCCGAACTGGCAAGGGTGTTCGGGGAAGCGGAAGGGCTTGGCGCAGCAGAAGAGGCCGAGTTGCCGGAAGACGTCGTGGCCGTGACCGTCTGGGTACCCGAAGAACTGGTGGTGAGCGCCGTTGGGGCCAGAGCGGAACGCACGTAAATGTCCTGTAATTTCGCGGGGTTCTTTTGAAATTCGGGTTGCGTCTCAAGAACAATGTGGTACTGATTCACCTGCGTGTACAGCGTGGAAACCTGCCGCTGCCCAAAAGCATCGTAAAGCAACTGATCGATTGCCTGCGGAGTGATGCCCATGCGGGAAGCGGTGACGCGATCAATGGTGAGGGAGGCGGCCAGGCCAGAAGTCTGCTGGTCGGTAGCCAGATCGCGAAGTTCCGGAATCGCCTGCAGTTTGGTCATCAGCTTGGCCGTCCAGTAATTCAACTCGGCCTGATCGGGATCTTCTAGCGTGTACTGAAATTGCGTGCGGCTGACGCGGTCTTCGACGGTGAGGTCCTGGACCGGCTGCATGTACAGAGTGATTCCATCGATCTTTTCCAGGTTTGGCTGGAGGCGCCGGATAACATCCGAAGCGTTCATCTTGCGCACTTCCAGGGGCTTCAAATTGATCTGGATACGTCCGCTGTTCAATGTCGTGTTGGTGCCGTCGATACCAATGAAGGAAGAAAGGCTCTCGACGGCAGGATCCTGCAGGATCATGTGGGAGAGTTGCTGCTGCTTATCCGCCATGGCGGGAAACGAGATGGACTGCGAGGCTTCCGAGATGCCTTGAATGATGCCCGTGTCTTGCACTGGGAAGAAGCCCTTGGGGATGAAAACGTAAAGAAGGACGGTGAGGACCAGCGTGGCGGCGGCCACAAGCAGGGTTGCGGTTTGGTGTTCCAGTACGCGCTTCAGTGTCCTTCCATAAAAAGCAATGATGCTGTCAAAGGCCTTCTCCGAAGCAACGTAGAACCGGCTCTGCTTTCGCCCGTGGGTGCTTTTTAAAAGACGCGAACACATCATGGGAGTGAGAGTGAGCGAAACCACCGCGGAGACGAGGATCGTTACACTCAGGGTGATGGCAAATTCGCGGAAAAGCCGCCCCACGATGTCGCCCATGAAGAGCAGCGGGATCAATACGGCGATCAAGGAAATGGTAAGCGATACGATGGTGAAACCGATCTGCTCGGAGCCCTTTAGCGCAGCTTGCAGCGGGGAGTCGCCTTCCTCGATGAAGCGGATGATGTTCTCGATCATCACGATGGCGTCATCGACGACGAATCCCGTCGAAATGGTGAGAGCCATCAATGTGAGGTTGTTTAGGCTGAACCCCGCAAGATACATCACCCCAAATGTGCCCACGATGGAGAGAGGGACGGCAACGCTGGGGATGACAGTTGCGGAAAGATTGCGCAAGAACACAAAAATGACCATAACAACCAGGGCCACGGTGAGCATCAGCTCAAATTCCACGTCCTGAACAGAAGCCCTGATGGTGGTGGTGCGGTCCGTAAGGACATCCACCTGAACAGCGCTGGGGAGATTGCTTTTCAGGACGGGAAGGAGCTTCTTGATGCGGTCCACGACCTGAATGATGTTGGCCCCGGGCTGTCGTTGAATGTTGACGATGACGGCAGGAGTTTCGTTCATCCAGGCGGCCTGGCGGTTGTTTTCCACGCCATTCTCTACGGTAGCGACATCGGAGAGTTTCACGGGCGACCCGCCGTGGTAGGCAATGATTACCTGCTCGAAATCGGAGGCGCCAAGGAGCTGGTCGTTCGATTGAATCTGGTAATCCTGCTGCGGGCCATCGAAATTCCCTTTGGCCTGGTCCAGGCTGGTTTGCTGCAGGGCCGTGCGCACATCCTCGAGATTTATGCCATAGGCGGAGAGCGCAGTGGGATTCACGCGCACGCGAACTGCCGGTTTTTGCCCGCCGCTGATGCTGACAAGCCCAACGTCCGGAACTTGAGAAATTTTTTGAGCGAAGCGCGTATCCGCAAGGTCCTCGACTTGCGACAGGGGAATCGTCTTGGAAGAAAGCGCCAGCGTAAGTATGGGCGTGTCCGCCGGATTGGTTTTGCTATAGATGGGCGGGACCGGCAGATCGGAAGGCAGATAGGTCTGGGCAGCGTTGATGGCCGCTTGAACTTCCTGTTCGGCAACGTCGATATTCAGGTCGAGGGAAAACTGCAAAACAATGATGGAGCTCCCGTCGGAGCTCGTGGAAGTCATCTGATTGAGGCCGGGGAGCTGACCGAACTGCCGCTCGAGAGGGGCGGTAATCGCCGAAGCCATCACATCCGGATTGGCGCCGGGATAAAACGTAACCACCTGAATGGTGGGATAGTCGACCTCCGGCAGCGCCGACACGGGCAGTTGGAGATAAGCAACGAAACCAGCAAGCAAAATGGCCGCCATCAATAGCGACGTCGCTACCGGCCGCAAAATAAACGGACGAGACGGACTCACTGCGCCGAGCCTCCCTTTTTGCCTGTCGGTGCGCCTGCCCCACGGGTGGCGGGCGGACCAGATTGCGTATCCTGACCGGTTTGAGGCGGCTGGCCGGAGGCTCCGCCGCTGCCGCTGCTGGACTTGCGAATCGTAACTTTCGAGCCATCCTGAAGCTTGTCGAATCCATTGACGGCCACGACTTCCTGAGGTTCGAGGCCCTCGACAGCGGTCACGGAACCATCCGTGGTGCCAGGGGTTATTGTCCGCATGGAGGCGGTCTGGTCAGCTTTGATCACGTAGACAAAAGCGCCTTGGGCGCTGCGCTGAATCGCCTGGGTAGGGATGAGAGTCATTTTGCGCTGCGTGTCGACGAGCAGCTTGACGTTCACGAACTGGTTGGCGAAGAGGGCGTTGTCCGCATTGTCAAAGATGGCCTTGAGCTTCAACGTGCCGGTGGTGGTGTCAATGACATTATCGAGGGTGAGCAGCGTGCCGGAGGCGAGTTTCGTGGTCGCCGCACGGTCAAAGGCATCGACCGGCAGCTTTTTCCCCTTGCGCAATTGCAGTTGAATCTGGGAGAGCTGATCTTCGGCGATGCTGAAGATCACCGTGATGGGCTGAAGCTGCGTGATCACGACCAGGGCCGTGGAGCTGTTGGCCTGTACGATATTTCCGGGGTCGATGAGGCGGAGTCCGACGCGCCCGGCAATGGGTGCGGTGATGTGCGTGTAGACGAGATTGACCTTGGCATTGGCGAGCTGGCCCTCGTCGTTTTTCACGGTGCCTTCATCCTGCAAGACAACCTGTTGTTGATCGTCCAATTGCTGCTTGGCTATGGCGTTGCGGGTAAAGGCTTGCTGGTAGCGCTCCAAGTCGATCTTGGCTTCGTTCAAGACGGCCGTATCATGCGCCAATTGTCCTTCGACTTGCGTTAGCGAAGCCTGATAAGGTCGAGGATCGATTTCGATCAGCGGGTCGCCCTTCTGGACCATTTGGCCTTCGTGATAGTAGACCTGGGTAATCTCGCCTTGCACCCGGCTGGTCACCGTCACCATGTAAACGGGCGTGACCGTGCCCAGTGCGTTCAAGTAAATTCCGATGTCGCCCTGGTGCGCTTGCGCCGTCGAAATCAACACTGGCCGGGCGTTGGGGTCACCGGCGGTCTTGGCTTCGGGGGAGGCCCCGCGGCGCATCCACCACACCACCACGACGACAAGTATCGCTACGAAGATCAGCCAGATCCACCAGCGGCTCTTGTGTGTGGATGCGTTTTCAGCTGCGTAATGCCCGGGCTTCCTGGAGTCCGTAGAGTTTGCTTGTTGTTCCGTCACTTGCACTCCTAAAATCGATGAGGGACAGTCCTCGGTTGGAAATTGAAGCTGCGCGCTCTCTGGAGCGGAGTTGGGACGCACATCTCGTGGAAAGAGTCAGCTGCAGGTACAGTTCTCTCCCGACACTTCCAGTACATCCTATCATCGTCTCCACTATCTTTTCGACGTGCGGGAGGGGCGGCGAGTTACATGCGATTGCCGGAAAAAGGATAAGGCGAAAAGAGCCTGAGGTAGCGTTTACGGCGTGCCGGGATTACCGTGTAAGTTGTAGCCGTAGCTCGTGTTCACCGTGTTCGGCCGCGCGAGGCTGGTGCGGCGGCTCAGCGCGTCGTAGCCGAAGCCGAAGCTGCCGCTGCTGATCGCCGTTGGGGGCGTCAGCGTCTGCAAGCGGTTCAGCGTGTCGTAAACATAGCTGCTCGCGCCATTCTCCGGGTCGGTGAAGCTGGTGCGGTTCGACGCCGCGTCATAGCCATAGCTGGTGGTGAATGTGCGGCTGGTGAGGAACGCGTACTGCGTGGACGTGCCCGTCAGCCGCCCCATGTTGTTCCTTCGACTTCGCTCAGGACAGGCTGCCGTGAATTGGTAAGTGCCCGTGGGATCGGTCATGGATTCGGCTTCGCTCACCACAAGCTCTGGGTCAGCCGCGAGTCGTTATCGTAGGTGTAATTCACCGTGGTGGTATCAGGATACGACTTTAGGGTCAGCCGGTTCAACTGGTCGTAAGTGTAAACTCCCGAGCCATAACCCAAGAGCCCACCCGAAAAAAAACGAGAGTGGGGCACCGAGAATCGCGCGAGATTTTTGTGACCGGGTTACCCGCCGCCCGTGACTCAGGTGCTCTCGACCTTGGATACGGCCAAGTATATGAGCTTCGAGCCTGCGAACTTCGCAACTACCCCAGTACCCAGGTCGTAGTAGCCAAAGGACTCCTGAAAGTCTTTGTCACTCATGTCGGGATATCGTTCTCTTGCCTCTTTGAGGTCCTGCGGACTCGTTTTCTTTTTTACTAATAAGTAATAGACGAGTTCATTTTTGCGTTGCCTCGTCGGCTTCCCTAGGATCGCCATGACCTGGGCAGGCGTCTGTCCCAGGTGTAAACCCGATGCGGTTGCTAAACTTCGGGAGATCGCCTTTGAGGGGACGCAACGATCAGCGCCTTCCCAGGCAGGACCGCCCACAAACAAATAAAACGTGTATCCCACCTCGCCTTGTTCAAAAATGAGATACACCTTCCCTTGACTGGCTGGCGACGCATAGCAAGCTTGCAGCCGTCCGGTCGAGGCGTCGCCACGCTGGATGAGCGTAGCTTTCCCCAACCTTGCTGCCGCGCGGCTGATCATGGTCTCGCCCAGATTGACCCCCAGAACTTGGAAATTGGGCCTGGCAAGCTCGCGCTCCTGAGTCTTGATGCTTTCCTCGTAATCGGATCGTTGACTGATGGACCACCAGTCAGAGTTTTCGTATAAGCGAACTGTGTCATCGGTCTGTGCGGCTCGACCAGGCAGAGGAAAACAGAGCGATAGAAGCAGACAGCCGAGCACACCAAGGTTGCCAGCTCCTAAGCGACGCGCTCTACTACCCCGCATAACATTCATTCTTGGCCTCCTTGATGATGTTTATGTCGTGCGCATCTTTTGGCTAAAAGATCCCGTTCTTTTTGTACGGCGGGATGCCCGGGAATTGAGCGTTGGGGGGAAGACCACTGATTACGTGGAGGGTCCCACCGCCTGCCTGACATATGGCATGTCTCGGCGCCCGAGAGGGGGTGACGATACATCCCTCGGACGCAGTTAACGCTCCATTCTGGCGACCGCCATGAATCTCTAAGCCGGGTGACCTCCCGAACGCATAGGGAGAACTCCCCCCAATCTGCGGTGTCAGGGGAATTGTCTCAGGCATTGGGTTGCCCTCACGGCTAATGGCAGTGAAACATGGGCCCATGCTCCAATAACCCGTCGGGATTGGTCCGGAATAACGAAAACCTTGAGCAAACGGATTGTTCACACAAAGAGGACACTTGCCTAAGTTCCCACCCGAGTATGCCTGCGTGTTGACGACGACATTTCCCGTTGAGTCGTCGGTGCAGCGGAGTCGGCCCGTAAACTGATTGTAGGTACACGTCACAGTCAGGCCGGACGGGTCTTCTAGGTTCACGGGGTCATTGAATGAATATCGATAAACGTTGTTGTCGCCACCAGAAAATCCAATCGGGTCTTCCGAGACGAACCTGCCGATTTGCGAATCGTAGTAGCGCGCCCTGAAAAAATAGAGGCCCGTTTCGCTGTCCAGTTCGCGGCCTGCGAAGTGGAACGGGTTTGTCAAGGAGCCGCCAGATGCGGTCTGATTTCCCTGCGAGTCAAATGTGTACGTTTGTGCCAACGTTCCTGCCGCATTGCTCAGCGATGTCACCGAGCCGAGACCATCCGCCTGATAGTAGCTAGTCGTTCCGCCACGAAGCATGGCGAGAGGTTCGTCGAGGTTTTCAGTTTGAGAGTAGCGTGCCACGACAGCGCCGCTCGCGTTGGTCTCCTCGACCAGATTGTCCCCATCGTATACATAGATGGACACACCACTCGCTGATGATTTGTAAATCCGCCGCCAGAACGGATCGTATTTGAAGTTGACCGTGCCGCCGCTGCCGGGCAGGATCACGCTGGTTAGGCGATTCTCGAAGTCCCAGGTATACGCCGTGATGCCGGTCGAGTCGTTCTTGCTCAGGGTGTTGCCGTTCGCGTCAAAGGCGTAGGAAGCGCCGGGGCGCGAGTTCAGCTCGTTCGAGGTGTTGTAGCTCCACGCGGCGCTGCCCAACGCTGTAAGGCGGTTGCCCACGGGATCGTAGGTGTAGCTCTCCGTGGTGCTGCCGCCCTGCGTCGCGCTCAGCAGTTCGTAAATGTTGTCGTAGCCGTAGTTGGTCGTCACGCCGGCGTACAGATCGCTCTTCGCCGTGCGGTTGCCCGCGTTGTCTACCGTGTACGTCGCGCCGTCCAGGGTCACGCCGCCCCTGGCGTGGGTCACGCTCAGCAGCCGCGAGAGATTGTCGTAGCCGTAGCTCGTGTTCACCGTGTTCGGACGCGTCAGGCTGGTGCGGCGGCTCAGGGCATCGTAGGCGAAGCCGAAGTTGCCGCCGCTGATCGCTGCCGGCGGCGTCAGTGTCTGCAAGCGGTTCAGCGTGTCGTAGACGTAACTGCTCGACCCGTTCTCCGGGTCCGTGAAGCTGGTGCGGTTGGACGCCGCGTCGTAGCCGTAGCTCACCATGCACCGTCAGTTTAGCCCGCTGATCTTGAGAGGCGTGAGTTTGAGGCTCCCCAGGTCGAGCAAGTAGGGCTCCGGGTCGGTAACTCCCTTCCAATTCCTGTGCCACTTCAGGAACGCGGCGATCTTTCCGTCCGCCGAGACTTTGAGTTCGGTCGCGTATCCATTCTGGTTCGTAAGCTTCTCAATCGCCCCGGTGTCGGGATTCAACCGGTACACGTCATAGGCCACGTACTTGTCAGCAGCCATGAAGAGGATGCTTCCATCCGGCAAGTAGTTTGGGTAGGCAAAAATCGGATGCTTGCGACTTATTTCTTTCGGAACGTGGGGCCGAAATGTGCGTAGGGGAGGGCCCGGAGTGGTTATCGAGTAAATTGCGATCTGCTGCTCCGTTTCGAGACCCTCCGTTACGACAACCATATTCTTGCCGTCCGGGGAGATGGAAGGTCGCGATGCCATATAGAAACGCTCGGTCGTCAACTGGCGTACGTTTGTCCCATCCAAGTTGGCGGCAAAAAAACTCCAGCCATGAGGATGTGGTTGCGCGATTGGCGAGTAGCTGCTGTAGACGTCCGCGCGGGAGAAAACGATCGTTTCATTGTCCGCCGAGAGGACGGGCGACAAGTTGGTTACGCTTGAAGGCGACCACTGGTGCTTGTCTGACCCGTCGACATTAACGATAACAATCCGAGAGCGCGTATGATCGCCAGGTTCGTAAGCGAATACTATTCTTTGTCCGTCTGGCGAGAAGGTGGGGCTGGTTTCCTCTCCATCTTTTGCATCCGTCAATCGCGTCGCAACGCCGGTGCCTACAGCAACCGTGTAGATGAATGACCTGCTATCCTTCTCAGCAACCAAGGCAACCAGCTTGCCATCGGGAGAGACCGCGACTGATGTGATCTCCCATCGCGAACTACCTCCATACGACGTGCGCGCGAGAAGGAACAGAAGGATCAGTCCTCCTACTATTCGAGCGCGAAGGCATAACTTTGCGTTAGTCGGCATTTTCTAACCTCCGACAACGATCATTCCCTGACAAAGATTGATGTGTTCACCTCTTAAAATTATTGCCAGACTCCTCAACGAGAGCCTGCCCCGGCGGGAGGCGGACTGCTACAGCATTTTACCCCTGCCGGGTTTGCGTACGGATCCGCGCCTCCGTTCGGGCCCGCAGGTGGCACAAAGTCGAGAGCAATTCCGAGGCCAATGATGGGTGCCCAAGGATTCAGTATGTTTGGCAGTGACAGTGAGCCATCGTCGCGTTTAACGCGACTAAGCGGATGGCCTAGAATTCCTCCGACGAGAGAGAAGTCGCACTTTCTTTCACAGACTCGCCGCCCCCAGGGAGAGCATGGATGTTTGTCCCGACACTTGGAGTAGCACTTATCGTGTTTGCTGCACGGAATATCGACGTAATCGATGGGCGGAGCGTAGTGGCCAGGTGTGTCATTCGACGGGATATACGGTTCAGTTTGTCCGCCGGTCCAATTGGGACCGCACCAGTTCCCATGAATCTTCTTGAGTCCGGACGGGTCGCTGAGAACTAGGGGATTATTTGACACGTAGTCATAGAAATTCAGCGTGTCAGAAGAAAAGCCCGCGGGGTCTTCGCTAATGAATCTGCCGATGGTGGAGTCGTAGTATCTGGCCCGATAGTAATAGAGGCTTGTTTCCGTGTCGAACTCACGAGCTGTGTACTGAAACGGATTCGTAATCGAGCCGCTGGACGCGATCTGGTTCCCTAACGAATCACGAGTGTAGGTCTGCGCCAGGGCTCCGGGTGCATTGCTGAGGGAAGTCACCGAGCCGAGGCCATCTGCCTGGTAATAGCTAGTGGTGCCTGCACGTAACATGGCTAGCGGCTCGTCAATATTCTGACCTTGGCTGTAACGGGCGACCGTCCCACCAGCAGAGTTTGTCTCCTCAATCAGATTGTCGCCGTCATAGGCATAGATGCTGGTTCCACTCGACGAAGACTTGTAAATGCGGCGTCCCATCGAATCATAGCGGTACGACACGGTGCCGCCGGAACCTGGCAGAGATGCACTCGTGAGCCTGTTGTCGTAGTCCCAGCTGTAGGTAGTCGTACCGGTGGAGTCGGTTTTGCTGGTGGTATTGCCGTTCGCGTCGTATGCGTATGAAACACCTGGCCGAGAGTTCAGCTCATTCGAGGTGTTGTAGCTCCAGGCGGCGCTCCCCAAGGCTGTCAACCGGTTGCCCGCGGGATCGTAGGTGTAGCTCTCTGTCGTGCTGCCGCCCTGGGTTACGGACAGCAACTCGTAGATGTTGTCGTAGCCGAACGTGCTAGCCGCACCCGTTGGTTGCGGTGTCCGGGTCAGGCGATTGCCCGCGTTGTCCACCGTGTACGTCGCGCCGTCCAGCGTGGTTCCCCCTTTCGCGTGGGTCGCGCTCAGCAGCCGCGACAAAGTGTCGTAAGCGTAGGTTGTGTTCACCGTGTTCGGACGCGTCAGGCTGGTACGGCGGCTCAGCGCATCGTAGCCCAGCCCGAACGAGCCCGTGCCATACGCCGTTGGCGGTGTCAGCGTCTGCAAGCGGTTCAGGGTGTCGTAAACATAGCTGCTGGAGCCATTCTCCGGGTCGGTGAAGCTGGCGCGGTTCGACGCCGCGTCGTACCCGTAGCTGGTGGTGAACGTGCGGCTGGTGAGGAACGCGTACTGCGTGGACGTGCCCGTGAGCTGTCCCATATTGTCGAACGTGAATTGGTAGGTGCCCGTAGGATCGGTCATGGATTCGGCTTCGCTCACCACAAGCTCTGGGTCAGGCGCGAGTCACTTTTTCTCAAGCCAGAATCCTGCAAAAATAATGTGAGGTATAATTCACCGTCGAGGTATCAGGATACGACTTCTGGGTCAGCCGGTCCACTTGGTTTGCCCTGAGCCTCGAAGGGTCGTAAGTGTAGCCAAAAATTCACGGGGCAAACCCAAGATCCAGGTTCCCAAACCGAACCTGGGGCGCCCTCCGCGTCTCTCCACCTCTCCAGGAATTGTTGAACTGAAATACTCTGACCGATCCTCATGTCAACGCCAAACGAGACTTTAAGACCGGGCCACGCACCAGGGCGCAGCGGTCAAGGGGAGCGAATGTTCCCGATGAAACGAGAGTCGTCGCTCATCGCGTTGATAGGAAATAGGGTTGGCTGGGGCGGGCCTCGTTGAAAGCGCGTTTACCGCAGCGGGCTTCGTGGTAGACTACGGCCACGAAATCGCTGCTGGAATCGCCATGAAAACCTGCCGCGTCTGTCAGCGGAGCTACTCCACTCATTTCGCCAACTGTCCCCAGGACGGGACGCCCCTCATTCAGTCGGAAGAATGGGCCGAGGGGACGCTGGTGCGCGGAAAATACCAAATCATTCAGAAGATCGGCCAAGGGGCCATGGGCGCGGTGTACAAAGCGTTGCACATGCATTTCCAAGAACTGCGCGCGCTGAAAGTGATTGCAGCGGCCCTGGCGAGCGACAAGAAGTTCGTGAAGCGTTTCGAGCAAGAAGCCATCCTGGCAAGGAAACTCCAGCACCCGAATGCGGTGCGCGTGGACGACATCGACGAAACGGAAGACGGCCAGCCATTCATCGTCATGGAGTACATCGAGGGCAAGAACCTGCGGGATGTGATCGCCGAAGAAGGCCCGATGACGCCCGGGCGGGTCGCCTCGATCACCCGGCAAGTGGCCTCCGCGCTGGATGCGGCACACCGCCTGGGAATTGTGCACCGCGACATCAAGCCGGAGAATATTGTTCTGATCCAGTCGCAAAAGGAAGTGGTTGCGAAGGTACTGGACTTCGGCATCGCCAAGCTCAAGGAAGGCCTCAGCGGGTCCTCATCAACATCCATGACGGGCACAGGAATGGTGGTTGGCACGCCGCTGTACATGTCCCCGGAACAGGCCATGGCGTCTCCCGGCAAGGACCTCGACGGCCGCTCGGACATTTATTCGCTGGGTATCGTGATGTATCAAATGCTGACGAATGAACTCCCGATCCAAGGCGACACTTCGCTGCAAATCGTGATGGCGCAGATCCAGACTCCTCCCATTCCCATTCAATGCGCGCAAGCGGGAGTGAAGATTCCCCAGCCCCTCGCCGATCTGGTGATGAAGTGCCTGGCAAAGAGTCGTGAAGACCGGCCTGCGAGCGGGCAGGCAATCATCGATGAGCTGGACCGCTGTGAATTGGAAAGGCGTGAAAAAGAAGAGGGGGAGACGCTTCTGGTGGGGTCCAGGGATGCCATGCCGCGCCGGCGGACGGCGGCGCGTTCGACGGTGCAGGTGGCGACGGGTTCCGCATCCGCGAATCGGGCGGGAACAATACGGGTTGCGCCCGCAGGCGAGCAAGTTTCATCGCGTTCGGCACGCAGTTGGATTCCCTGGGCCGCGCTCGTTGTCGTGGTGGCACTTAGCGTGGCCAGCGGGTGGCGGTACCGCGGAGCGATATCCCGGCTGGTGCAACGGCACGGGAATTCCGTGGCTTCTTCAAGCGTGCCCCAGCCAAAGACGGAGACGCCCAGCCCGGCGCAACAGGCAGACGCTGTGCCCGGGGTTCCAACGGAGAAGCCCGTTGCTCCGGCGGCCGCTGCGGAGAATCTTTCCGCGGAGAACACAGCCGCTCCTCCAACATCGCCTTCCGCAAAACCGGCGCCGCCGGACCCGACGAAAACCAAATACTCCACGGAGGCTGCGGGGCGCAAAGCCTCTTATGCGGTAGGCACGGGGGCGGAGCACAACGAGTTCAAGACGGTGCAAGCCGAAAAGGACGAGGCGCACCAGATCCAGCGCCTGGACGACTTTGTGTCGCGGTTCCCGAACTCCGCGTTGCTGGTGGATGCTTATGCGCTGTATTACCGGGACTACCGGGAGCTGCAGAATTTCCCGAAGGTGATCGAGTACTCCGACAAACTCGTGGCGTTGGGTGACAAAGCCGATGCCAACGCGCGATTCCAGGCACTCTATGCGCGCGCGATTGCCTACGACGCGCTGCGGCCAAATGATCCGGCACAAGCGAAGCAAGCGAAGGTGGCGGCCGCGCTGGGGCTGCGCACGCTGAACGAGATCAAGAAGCCCGACAACGTTTCGGATGCAGCATTTGCCGCAGAGAGAAAGCCCATTATGGTGTACTTGGATGAGACCTCGGGAGCGGCCTCCATGACGTTGAAGGACTATGCCGGAGCGATCGAGGCCTACCGGGCTGCGCTGGCGCTAGATCCGGAAGATGGCAACGCCAGTTACCAGCTTGCGCTGGCGTATTTGGGAGTGAGCCCGCCGCGTCAATTGGACGGCTTCTGGGCCTTGGCCCGCGCGGCAAGCGCGAAAAACAAGGGCGGGCCGCAACCGCAAGAGATTAAGGCGTATCTGAAAAAACTGATGACGAGCTACGAGCAAACGGGATGCCCCAGCCTAGTCGATACGCAGTTCAGCGAATTGATGCAAGTTGCGGGAAGCTCTTTGGAGCGCCCGGAAAGTTACACCGTGCCGAGCAAAGCCGATCTGGACGCCGCAAGAAACGTGATGACGATTACCAGCGTCGTGGCAGACATAAGAGGCCCGGCCGACAAAGGAAAGGCGACGTGGCTGGCGGCTTGTGGTATGGAATTCCCCAACGTACCCGGCAAAGTAATCAGTGTCGTGGCAGGCGATACCGTGGTATTGAAAGTGGCTTTGGTCACCAGCGAACTGGAATTCCGGGCGGCGCGAAGGGCGAACATGGACGTCAGCGTTGCCGGGCAGCCTGAAGCGGCGACGCTTGCGGTGGGCAGCCTGGTGCGCTTCACGGGTACTCTCGCAAGTTACGATCGGACGCCTTTGATGCTGCATTGGCAAAAGGCTCGAATCAATCCGAAGGACATTCCTGCCGCGAACAAATAGAGCGTGCTGTAAACATTACTTTATTTGAAGTTAGATAATAGCACCAGGCGGCCTGAGTGCGGAGTGCGTAACTGGATTCCCGTCAATAAGTTACGTGGCGTTCCAAGGTGGGACAATCGTGCTGGGACTTGCGGGGCACGGCCATACCCTAATGGAGGCGTCGTGGGTCACAGGGGGTTGCGACATCCCTCACATACAGTCCAGGCTTGGAACACTAGCATTTAAACTGAGGCCCCACAGTGGAGAACCAGGCCCTTGGTGAAGTTCCGTCTGAACGCTTGCCGGTCCATTTCCCACATCCGATTCAAGTAGCCGATTGCTATCAGTGCGGCAAATGCACTGCGGGATGTCCCGTAGCCATGCACATGGACGTGGCGCCGAATCAGGTGGTACGGCTGGCGCAGCTTGGGGAGTGGGAGAAAGCTCTGCAGTCGCGGGCGATCTGGGAGTGCGTGGGGTGCCAGACCTGCTCGACACGCTGCCCCAAGGAAGTCGATTGCGCCGGCGTGATGGATGCTTTGCGCGAGGCGTCGCTGGCGCGGGGGATGGCGGCGCAGGGCAGGTACGCGGTGGTCGCGTTCCAGAGGATCTTTCTTGAAAACATCCGCCGCAATGGGCGCCTGAACGAACTGGAGTTGATCGGGCAGTTCAAGATGGACGTTGTGCTGCACACCGGCAGGATTCCATTTCTCTTCAAGGAGGCAGGCCTGGCGCCGCAACTCGGAAAACGCAAGAAACTGCATTTGGTTCCGGGCAAGGCGCGCGACCGTGGCGTGGTGAACCGCATTTTCGAGCGTTGTGCGAGCGAGCCGAAACCATGAACATCGGCTACTACCCTGGCTGCGCGCTGCATGGCTCGTCGAACGACTACGAGCAATCGCTGCGCGCCTGCCTCGGCGTCCTGGATGTGCAACTCGACGAAATGAAGGATTGGATTTGCTGCGGCGCCACCGCGGCTCATTCCCTGAACCACAAGCTCTCAATGGCGCTTCCCGCGCGGAACCTGGCCGTTGCCGAGCGAGACGGCTTCAAGGAACTCTTCGCGCCCTGCCCGCTGTGTTCGATGCAATTACTCAAGGCGAAAAAAGCGGTCGCGGATGAAGGCCTGCGCAAGGAACTTTCCGAGATCGTGGAAGCCGATGTTTGCGGCAAAAGCGAAGTCCTGAACCTGATTCAGGTGTTCGAAAAGATTGGGGTAGACCGGCTGAAGTCGGCGGTGAAGGCTCCGCTGGCATCGATTACGGCGGCTTGCTACTACGGCTGCCTATTGACGCGCCCGCCCGATGTGGTGCACTTCGATGACTTCGAGCAGCCGAGTTCGATGGAAACGATTGTGGCGGCGCTGGGAGCTAAGACGGTCGAGTGGAACTACAAGACGGAGTGCTGCGGTGCGGGCATGACCATGTCCAACGAGGACATCGTGCTGGAATTGGCGCACAAGATCCTGAGCAATGCGGCCGAGCACGGGGCCAATTGCCTGGTGGTGGCCTGCCCGATGTGTCATGTGAATCTGGACATGAAGCAGGCAGCCGTCGAGCGGCGCTTTGGGAAGAAACTCGGAATGGTTGTCTATTACCTTTCGGATCTGGTGGGACTCGCGTTGGGGCTCTCGGCGGAGCAGTTGGGCATCAACCGGCATTTCGTTACGCAGGCTTAGACTATGTCGAGGATTGGCGTCTTTACATGCTGGTGCGGCGAGAATATCGCGCGCACGGTGGACGTGGACGAAGTGGCGAAACGCGTCGCGGAACTTCCCGGTGTCCGTTGCTCGCTGAACTACAAGTACATGTGCGCCGATCCCGGGCAGGCGATTGTCCGCGAGAAAATCGCATCCGAGAAACTGGATGGCGTGGTGGTGGCTTCCTGCTCGCCGCACATGCACCTGAAGACCTTCCGCAAAGCGGCGAAGGCGGCGGGGCTCAATCCTTATCTGGTGGAAATGGCCAACATTCGCGAGCAGTGCTCGTGGGTGCATCACGATCGCGCGCAGGCCACCGCCAAGGCCATCGAGATCATTCATCTGGCTGTGGAAAAGGTGCGGAACGATGCCGCGCTGCAGCCCATTCGCGTCCCGGTAACGCGGCGCGCTCTGGTGATCGGCGGGGGCGTCGCGGGAATCCAGGCGGCGCTCGACATCGCCGATGCGGGCCACGAAGTGGTGATGGTGGAGCGCGAGCCCTCCATCGGCGGCAAGATGGCCGGTCTTTCCGAGACTTTTCCCACATTGGATTGCTCGCAGTGCATCCTGACGCCGCGTATGGTCGAGGTGGGCCAGCACCCGCGCATCAAGCTGTACAGCTACTCGGAAGTCGAGAAGGTGGAAGGATTTGTCGGCAACTTCAAGATCACCATCCGGCAAAAGGCGCGCTACGTGGACATCAGCAAGTGCACGGGCTGCGGCGAATGCTGGAACGTCTGCCCGCTGAAAAGAAATCCGAGCGAATTCGATTACGGCATGGGCATGCGACCGGCGATCTACATTCCGTTCCCGCAAGCCGTTCCCGCGCGCCCCGTGATTGATAAGAGCCAGTGCGCCAAGCTGATTCGTAATGGCTGTGGGCTGTGCGAGAAAAAATGCAAGGCCGAGGCGATCAATTTCAAGGATGAGGACCGGCTCGTCGAGGAAGCGGTGGGCGCCGTGGTGGTGGCCACCGGGTACAAGCTTTACAGCATTGCGAAGCCGCAGCCTAAAGCCACGCTTGCGGGCTATGGCGAGTATGGTTACGGAAAGTACAAAGACGTAATTGATTCGCTGCAATTTGAACGCTTGGTCTCCGCGTCGGGGCCGACAGGCGGCGTGCTGAAGCGCCCGTCCGATGGCGCGATTCCGAAGAGCGTGGTCTTCATCAGTTGCGTGGGATCGCGGGATAACGCCAAGGGCCTGCCGTACTGCAGCAAGATTTGCTGTATGTACACTGCCAAGCACACCATGCTTTACAAGCACAAGGTGCACGACGGCCAGGCGCACGTTTTCTACATGGACATTCGCGCGGGCGGCAAGGGGTACGACGAATTCGTGCGCCGCGCCATCGAGCAGGACGGCGCCCAGTATTATCGCGGGCGCGTTTCCAAAATCACGCAAGAGCGCGGCAAGCTCATGGTGCGCGGCGCCGATACGCTGGCAGGAATGCCGGTGACGATCGAGGCAGACCTGGTGGTGCTCGCCGCCGCCATGCGGCCAGCGGATGGCATCGAAGAGCTGGCGCAGAAGCTGAATATCGGTTACGACGAGTTCGGCTTCCTGCTGGAGTCCCATCCGAAGTTGCGCCCCGTGGAAACAAACACGGCGGGAATCTTCATCGCCGGCGCGTGCCACAGTCCCAAGGACATCCCGGAAGCCGTGGCGCAAGCCTCCGCCGCGGCGAGTAAGGTGCAGGTGATGCTGGCGGCCGACGAGCTTACCCGCGAGCCCGAAATCGCCGCGATCAACGAGCAAACTTGCGCGGCGTGCTTCGCTTGCGTACGCACCTGCCCGTATCACGCGATAGACCGCGCGGAAGTGCGCACGCCCAGAGGCGCGTTCATCAAGAACACGGCCAGGGTGAATCCCGGGTTGTGCATGGGTTGCGGCACCTGCGTTGCCGTCTGCCCGTCGAAGAGCGCGGACCTGCAGGGCTTCACGGACCAGCAGGTATACGCGGAGGTGGAGAGCCTGGCATGAGTGTGGCACAGGAATTCGAGCCGAAGATTGTCGCCTACGTGTGCAACTGGTGCACCTACCTGGGCGCCGACCTGGCGGGAACCGTGCGGCTCGAGTATCCCCCGAACGTGCGCATCATTCGCCTGCCCTGTACCGGGCGAATCGATTTCAACCTGATTATCAAGGCGCTGGAAGTGGGCGCCGATGGCGTGCTGGTCTCCGGCTGCCATCCGGGTGATTGCCATTACACGGCGGGCAACTATCACGCGCGGCGGCGTTGGATATTGTTCCGTGAACTCCTGGACACGCTCGGCGTTGACCTGCGGCGGATTGAGTTCACGTGGATTTCAGCGGCGGAAGGCCGGAAGTGGCAGCAAGTGGTGACTGAATTCACGGAGCAGATGAGGAAGCTTGGGCCGTACAAGGAACTGTACGCCACGGGAGCGTTCCCGGAAGTTCCAGCGCCAGCGGCCGCCTCACCCGAGGTGAAGAGTTTCGCGGCCGAGAACGAACTGCGCGAGGTTTGCCGTAAGCTGCTGGCCGAAGGCACGGTGAAGGTCGTGATTGGCTATGGCGCGCGCGGACCTGTTGTCGTGACGCGCCCCGAAGATGCGGAGCGCCTGGTTTGGAACAACCGCTGCTACAGCAACCTGACCGCGTATTTGAAGCGGAAAGAGATCAAGGCGCTGGGGAAAGCGGCCATGGTCGTAAAGCCCTGCGACGAAAAATCGCTCGTGGAACTGGAAAAGGAAGCGCAGTTCCAGCGCAAAGACGCGCATGTGATCGGCATGGCCTGCGAGGGCGTGGGCCAGCCCAAGTGCGCGCACTGCACCGCGCGCACGCCGCGGTTCGCGGATGTGACTCTTGGCGTGGCGGCAGGCCCGGCGCCGCAATCCAGCCCCTCGCCAAACCGCTTCGCCGCACTGATGGCCATGCCGCCCGGCGAGCGCATGGCGTTTTGGACCGAAGAATTCAACCGCTGCGTGAAGTGCTACGCCTGCCGGCAGGTCTGCCCGATGTGCTACTGCGAGCGGTGCATCGTGGACAAGAACCGGCCCATCGCCATCGATCCAGCGCCGAGCACCAAAGGGAACTTTGCCTGGCAGATCGCGCGGGCGTTTCATCTGGCGGGACGCTGCGTGGGATGCGGCGAATGTTCACGCGCCTGTCCGGTGGGCATTGATCTGGCTTTGCTGAACATCTCGCAGCATATCGCGGCGCAAAAGAATTTCGGTTACGAAGCCGGCATGGACCCCAAGGCGGAGCCCGTGATTGGATCGTACACGCTGCACGATACGGAGGGCTTCATCCGGTGAGCGAGATCATTTCCCAATCCGCGTTGCGCGCGCTCGCCGCCGAATGGATCGCCGGGGGCCGGAGCGTTGCGGGACCCGCGCGGGTGAAGCCGGATCTCGTGCTCTATCGCACGCTGCGCTCGGGAGACGACCTGCTGCTCGAAGGCTTTCAGCGGCCGTCGAACTCCATCAAGGATTTCCTCTTCCCGAAGGCGGAGAAGCTGTACGGCTACAAGATTCGCGGGAACAGCATTGAGCTGATCGAGAACGATATGCCGGAACCTGCGCAAGTAATCATCGCCGCGCGCCCATGCGACGCCGCCGCGCTGCCGATTCTGGATCACGTCTTCAACTGGGATTTCCATGACGAGTTTTACAATCGGCGGCGTGCTTCCACCACGGTGGTCACGCTGGCTTGCAGCGGGCATGACGAAAACTGTTTTTGCACGTCCGTGGGGCTCGATCCCGGCTCGGAGCGTGGCTCGGACGCTATCCTATTTGAACTAGGAAGCGGCCAGTACGAAGTGCGTTGCGTCACGGAGAAGGGCCGCGCGCTTTTCGACGGCAAGACAGAGAAATCCGTGCGGACAGGCAAGGCCATTGCAGGCCCAGAGAAGAAATTCGATGCGCAGGTGGTGCGCGCGTTTGTCACCACGCATTTCGAGGATCCCTTCTGGAAGGAACACGCGCTTACGTGCATCGGCTGCGGGACGTGTGCATTTTCGTGCCCGGCTTGTCATTGCTTCGATATCGTGGATGCCGGACCCTCGGCGGGCAGCGCGCGCGTAAAGACATGGGATTCGTGCCAGTTTTACACATTCACGGCGCATGCATCGGGCCATAACCCCCGCCCTGTGCAGGCGACACGCCAGCGCCAGCGCATCCTGCACAAGTTCGCGATTTATCCGGAAAAATTCGGTGAAATTCTCTGCACTGGCTGTGGCAACTGCACGCGCAATTGCCCGGTGGGGCTGGGCGTGCTGAACGTGGTGAGCGAGATCAGCCATGGATAACGTCTATAAGCCCGACTTGATGGAAGTGACGCGCGTCCGTCAGGAGACGCCGGATGTGAAATCCGTGTCGGTGCGTTTCCTTGATTCCGAAAGGGCGCGCGACTTTTCCTTTCGCGTGGGGCAGTTCGGCATCTTCTCCGCATTCGGCTATGGCGAGTCCACCTTCAACATCTGCTCGAGCTCCAACTGGAAAGATCACATTGAATTCTGCTTCCGCAAGGTCGGCAGGGTTACCGAGGCGTTCTGGAAAATAGAAGAAAAGGATGTAGTCGGGTTCCGCGGACCGTATGGCAACGGTTACCCGATGGAAGCCTGGAAGGGACGCGACGTGATCTTTCTGGGCGGCGGAATTGCCATGCCTCCCATCCGCTGCGCCGTGTGGTACGTGCTGGAGAACCGTGCCGATTATGGTGAGATTACGGTGGTGTATGGGGCGCGGACGGTGGCCGACCTGGTGTTCCTCGACGAGTTAGATGAATGGTCGAAGGCCGAACGCGTGCGCATTATTCGCTGCGTTGACCCTGGCGGCGAGACGCCGGATTGGAAGGGAGAAATTGGCTTCGTGCCGCACGTCTTCGAGCGCGCGCAAGTGGCGGCGAAGGATCCGGTAGTCCTCGTCATCGGCCCGCCCATCATGATCAAGAACACGCTGCCGATACTGGACAAGATGGGCGTGAAGCCTGCTTCGGTGTACACGAGTATCGAAAACCGCATGAAGTGCGGGATCGGCAAGTGCGGGCGCTGCAATGTTGGTTCCATCTACGTCTGTAAAGAAGGCCCCGTGCTTACCATGGAGCAGTTACAAGGACTACCGGCCGATTACTGATCCCTGTGGCCGTCCTCACGAAGACCCACGACCAACCGTTCGCCACCTGCGATTGCCGAGGACCGATTCCACAATTCCCTCGAGCAAGGAAAGAACAGCGGGCTTTTAAGGATGCATTTCTAGACACAAGGGTAGAGCTTGCCACGAGAATACGTTTCGCCTGAGCGCATGATTGCCACGAACTGCGTGGCTACGTCGGTATTCCAGAGTAGACTTCCTCGGGTCAACGTGCATCTGAATCGGGTAGCCTCAGATCGAGGAGCGGGCAAAGATTGTCACCGGGGAACAGAGTGCGAATTTTCCTACTACTCACTGCATCTCTTTCTTGCTGCGGCGCCCTTCCGTCACAGGCGCCGACAGCACCGGCAACCCTCACCGATGCTTCAACCCCAACCCGGCCTTGCAGTGCTAATCCTGTTCTAACCCCGGGTGAAAAGAAAAAAGAATCGCACAAGCCGAAGCATCCATTGCCTCCGGAACCCGCCCCGGCATGCATTGAGGTAAAAGGCGAAGGCATGGAGATACAGGAATTTCTGCAGAATACGGCGCGGGAACAGGCGTGGCGGATTGGGGAAAACCGGGTCTCCGACGACACATGGTCTTTCGCGCGATATCTGGACCGTGACGAAGTCGAGAAATATGCGGACACAAAGGTATTGATCGAGCCGATCCAGTTCACGAGCGGAAAGGCGGCGGTAACCCTGCGAACAACGGAGATTGGAGAAGGCTACGTGCGGGTTCAGATCATGGTGCATCTTCAGGGAGAGGGAAAGACCGCGGACAAATTTTTGGGCCAGCCCGAGTCCGTGTGGTCACTGAATTCGAAGGGTGTTCTGGAGCAGGAACTGGTGACGGCGTTGCAGGCACGTTACAAACCACTCGGATAGGGCGGGAATAACCCCAATGGGCGCGCCCGGCACTGGACTCCAGTACAGCTTTCGCGGCACCACAATTCCCTGCTATTCCTAACAGGGCCCGTGGTGCGAGAACAAAAGGGAAACAGCCCGTCGTAGGGTCAGGGACAGGGTTCCACAGTCCAAATACGGAGGGACTGGTGCGCCAAAGGACGCTCCGCTCGCAGGTGTCGACATCTGGCAGAAGCTATGCGGGACGATCCATCGCTCTTGCGCCCATGGTCCTGGCCTGCTGGCTGCTGTTCGCCTCGCCTTTGCAAGCGCAGATTTCCCCGGGCCCGTTATCGAAAGCGCATTCTTCGTTGAGCGGAACAACGCAGTGCAACTCTTGCCATGTATTCGGGGCGAGCCCGCCTACCTTTAAATGCCTGGATTGCCACAAGGAGATTGCGGAAGCGCTCGCCAATAAGCACGGCCACCACGCCCGGATGGAGATGCAGAATCCAAATGGGAAGGACTGCGTGCGATGCCACCTGGAGCACAATGGAGAAAATTTCAATCTGATCCGCTGGGAGCCATCGAAGGAAAAATTCGACCACACATTGACGGGATATAACCTGGAGGGAAAGCACGCCAGCGTGGCTTGCGAAAAGTGTCACACCCCCGCGCACATGGTTCCCCCTCTGAAAGCGCTTATCAAGTACAGAGACCCCTTCAAATCGTTCTTTGGCCAGGCGACCACATGCACGCCCTGCCACAGCGATCCGCATAAAGGGCAACTCGGCAACGAGTGCAGGAAGTGCCATAACGTGGAGAGCTGGAAGGCGGCAAAAGAGTTCGATCACTCTAAGACGCGGTATCCGCTGACTGGATTGCACATCAAGGTGGCTTGCGAAAAGTGCCACAAGCCGGATACGCCGAGCGGGCCGGTGCGATACAAAGACATGAAGTTTGACGCTTGCTCGGCTTGCCATGGGGACCCGCACCGTGGTGAGTTCAAGAAAACGTGCGCTGGCTGCCACACGACCAGCAATTGGAAGACGATGCTCGCGGGCAATGATTTCGACCACTCCAAGACCAGGTATCCGCTACTGGGCAAGCACGCGCAGGTGGCCTGTTCGGCTTGCCATATTAAGGATGATTTCAAGAAAGAGATTCCGTTTTCGAATTGCAAGGATTGTCACACACCCGATCCGCACAACGGCCAGTTTGATGCACGCCCCAAAAAGGGTGAATGCGCGGAGTGCCACACCATGGACGGCTGGAAGCCTTCCCTTTTCGGCGTGAAGGAGCACGATACTACGCAATACCCGTTAAAGGGCAAGCACATCCGCGTGGAATGCGCGAAGTGCCACATCCCGGCCGGCAAAGATACAATTTACAAAGTGAAGTTCGCACTCTGCATGGATTGCCACAAGGATGCGCACGACAACCAGTTCGCCGGCGCCCCGTTTAGGAATCGCTGCGAAGACTGCCACACCTTTCAGGACTGGCACCGGACAACCTATACGATTGCGAGACATCGAACCTCTCACTTCCCTCTGACGGAGGCCCATACGGCCGTGGCCTGCGGCGATTGCCACAAGGCAGGCTTGGGCGAGCGCACGGATACGATCCTGCCTTTCCGTTTCACGGACAAGACCTGCATGGCTTGCCACAAGGACCCGCACAAGGACGAATTCGACAAGCAGATGGCGCGGAAACGGGCGAATGGAGTACCGTTTGGTTGCGAGGCTTGCCACAACGTCAAGTCCTGGGCAACCGTCAGCGGGTTTGACCATTCGAGAACGGAGTTTCCGTTGCTAGGGGCTCACCGTACCGTGCCATGCGGAGAGTGTCATAAGCCGACGGCGGCGTACGAATCGCGGTTCAAGGGGACGCCGCAGCATTGCGAGGCATGCCACAAGGATGCCCACGATGGTCAGTTCCTGGCCAAAGACAATCAAACGCACTGCGCGGACTGCCATAACGCACAGCGGTGGGTGCCATCGACATTTGACCATGATGCGAAGACACACCTGCCCCTGACGGGGGGACATGCGAACGTGCCTTGTGGCAAATGCCATACGCAAACGCGCATGGTTGGAGAGAAAGAGATCGTGCTGTACAAGAACACCTCAAATAAGTGCGTGGACTGCCACGGTGAAAAACAGAAAGACAGCAAGGTTCCCCGGTAGCTTGAGTACTTTCTTCATAACACCTGTAATAATTCCTGTAAGCAAAGAGATCAGACTTCGCTTATGTAGAAACCGGGGCGGAAGTCTGGGAGAAAGGCAAGAAAAATCAGGCATATTTGTGTTGGCAACAATGTGCGGTGATGGGCAACCTTCGGCAAGGAACATGCAACACAGAACTGAGGCCCTCTGTAGGTAGTCCCGTATTTGCAGTCCCAGATGATAGATACTCCCTGGCCCCTAACTGGACCCAAGTACAGTTGTCGCGTGCCACAGAAGACGTCGATACTGTGTTGCGAATTTAATCAGCATTCCCCAAGGCTTGCGCGATTGCCTCGGGCAGGGAGCAGTCTACGCTCACACTACTCCAATTCGCCCTTCTGGCCCTGCTGACATTCCCTGGTGTAGGCAGCGCCGCGGGGACGACAACTCATGTTAGCACAGTCGATAACAGCGAAACTCAGAAGGAAACGACGCGCAGCCCGCACGGCGCGCTGACAGTCCCTTGCGAGAACTGTCACACGGCGGCCGGTTGGCGTCCCATCCGCGCCGTCCCTGAATTCGACCACAACAAGACAAACTATCCGCTTCGGGGAATGCACGAAAAAGTGAAGTGCGTGGAGTGCCACGCAAAGCCGGTATTCACGAATGTGGGGAAGAATTGCGCGGATTGTCACGCGGATATACATCGCCGGCAAATGGGGCCGAATTGCGAGCAGTGCCACACCGTGCAGGGTTGGAATATCGCGGTCCAGCAGGTGAAGGATCACCAGAACCGCTTCCCGCTGCTGGGGGCTCATGCCGCCGTGCAGTGCGACGCATGCCACAAACAATTGGCGGCGGGAATCTTTTATGGGCTGTCGACACGTTGTGATTCCTGCCACCTGAAGGATTGGCAGAACACCACCAACCCCCCTCACGCGGCTGACCCCGCCGACTTTCCGTCGGCAAGTTGCCAGGGCTGCCATCAGTCGTTTGATAGCTGGCTGGGGGCAACATTTGGTGGCAACCATGCCGCTCCACCGATTAATTTCCCGCTCTCGGGGGGCCACGCGAATGTGCCGTGCCAGCAGTGCCACGTGAATAACAACTTTCACCTGCAAATTGCCGCAACCGACTGCGGGAACTCAGCTTGTCACCTGACCACTTGGCAGCAAACGAATAATCCTGTGCACTCGACATCCGGACCTGTATTTGTCGCGGCCAATTGCGCCAATTGCCACACGACGGTGGGCTGGGACGCCGCCTCGTTCAACCATAGCGTGACAGGCTTTGCCCTGACCGGCGCGCACGCAACCACAGCCTGCGCCTTGTGCCACGTCAACAACAATTACAGTCTTACCTCTGCGAACACAGATTGCTATGGCTGCCACCAGGACAAGTGGAACAGCACGGCAACGTTGGGTGGGAACGTTCCGAATCACGTTACCGCGGGCTTCCCAACCTCTCTTTGTTCCCAATGCCACGACACGACCACTTGGGCCGACTCTACCTTTAATCACACTTCTACGGGTTTTGCGCTGGTTGGCACGCACGCCACCACCACCTGCGCCTCCTGCCACGTCAGCAACAACTATTCCCTCACCACGGCAAATACCGATTGCATGGGCTGCCACCTCTCCTCGTGGAATAGCACGCAGACCCTTGGCGGAAACGTGCCGAACCACGTGGCGTCGAATTTCCCGACCACTGCCGCGGCCTGTGCGTCTTGCCATCCCATCACCACGTGGTCAGCGGGAGTTTTCGACCACAGCAGCACCGGATTCCCTTTGACGAATTCGCACCAACTGGCTCCGGCAGGCAAAGTTATCGCCTGCACGCAGTGTCATATTGGCGGCAACTATACGCTGAGCATTCAGCCCACGGATTGCGGGAACGCGGGTTGCCACCTGACGACATGGCAGCAGACCAACAATCCGACGCACTCGACGGCAGGTTCGGCTTTCGCGGCTGCCAACTGCTCGACGTGCCACGACACCATCACGTGGTCGGACTCAACGTTTAATCACAGCGTGACAGGCTTTGCCCTGACTGGCGCCCACGCAACGACGGCCTGTGCCCTGTGCCACGTCAACAATAATTACAATCTCACCTCGGCGAATACGGATTGCTATGGCTGTCACCAGACTGCCTGGACCAGCACCCAGACCCTCGGTGGGGCAGTGCCGAACCACGTGGCCGCGAATTTTCCGACTTCGTTGTGCTCGACGTGCCACGACACCATCGCGTGGGTCGACGGCAAGTTTGATCACAGCACCACCGGCTGGACGCTCACCGGTGCGCACCAAATGGTGCCCGCTGCTGGCGGGGTCATCACCGCTTGCACGCAGTGCCATGTGAGCAACAACTATTCGCTGACCGCGGCGAACACAGTTTGCTACGGCTGCCACGTGGCAGACTGGAACAGCACGCAGACCCTGGGCGGCTCTGTGCCGAACCACGTTGCGGCCGGATATCCAACGACCTGCGATACCTGCCACACAACGACGAGTTGGCTGGGAGCAACCTTTAATCACACGTATTTCCCGATTCCGCACCACGGGTCGGTTTGCAACGATTGCCACCAGGTTTCCACGAACTACGCCAGCTTTACCTGCATAAACTGCCATACGACGACGGCGCACCAGCAGACGCAGACGAACAACGAGCACGGAGGCGTCAGCGGCTACAGTTATGGCCCTACTACTTGCTACAACTGCCACAAGAACGGCGGCGGGGGTTAGCATGCGAACGGCCGCAGTGTTTGAACTGGCAGCAATGCTCCTTACCTGTCTCTTGATAGGTGTGTTCCCTGCCCTGTTGAAGGCGCAGTCGCCCGGGGAAGGCATTCAACGACTAAGACCAGCCGTTTTTCACGTGAAGTATGTGTCCGAGGGGACCTTGTACATCGACGCGGGCCGGAACGCTGACCTGCAGGAAGGAATGAAACTCTCGGTCATCGAACCTCCGCCCGATGGGATGGTGAACGATGGGATCAGGTTCCGGGGTTATCCGCACGTGGCGGAATTAAAGGTCTTCTCGCTGGCGGACACGTCCGCGGTTTGTGACGTGATTTCGAGCAGCGGCGAATTGAAGGTAGGTCAGTTGGCGTTCCTGACGCCAGATAGCGTAGAAGACCGGCACCTGGCGGAAAATGCGCGGGAAGCAGAGGATTACCCGATCACAGTGGGATTCACGTCGGGCGATCCGCTCGACCAGGAGCTTCGCTCGACGAAGGCTGTTAACCCCAATCTCACGGAATCCCCCATTGGTGTCATGCGCGCGCGGTTTGGCTTCAGCTATGGGGGCATCCAAGAGGCAGGAATGCATTCGACGCAACTGGGGCTGATGATTGACGCGGATTTGACCCACATCGGCGGGACATACTGGAATTTCAACGGCTATTGGCGAGGCAATTACAATTCCAGCACGAATTCCCTGCCCGGGGCTGCCTCGCAGACATTGACGGACCTGATTAACCGCACGTACCAGATCGGATTCACGTACCAGAATCCTTACTCGCCGAATACGGTGGGAGTCGGGCGGTTGTTTCTGCCTTGGGCGCCGAGCCTCAGCACAATCGATGGCGGCTATTTGGGGCGGCGCATCGGGAACTTCACGACTGTAGGTGTTTTTGGCGGCTCCACTCCTGACCCAACGTCGTGGAGCTACAATCCGGACCAGCAAATCGCGGGGACGTTTGTCAGTGTCGAGCGTGGAGATTTCAACTCCTTCCACACGATCAGCACAGCCGGGCTGGCCATGACCTCCCTCAACTGGAGAGTGGCCCGGCAGTTTGCCTTCTTTGAGAACAACTTGAATTGGAAGCGGTTTTTCTCCTTTTACAATTCGCTGCAGGCAGACGAGGCCAGGACTTCTCCGCTGCCGAATGGCGGCAGCAACCCGACGGGAATCTCGCAAACTTACAATTCGGTGCATTTTCAACCGATTCATCTGGTGACCTTTGGAGCGAACTACAACTATTTCCGAACGCTGCCGACGTTTGATCCCCGACTGATCGGTACCGGCGCGCTGGACAAATACCTTTTTCAAGGCCTCAGCGGCGATGTGCGGTTGGATTTGCCAAAGCACATCAGCCTGTACACGGCAGTGGGCCGCAGCAAGGTGTCAACAGATACAAGGAATTCACTGAATGAGGCTTTCGGAGTGACCTTGGCGAGCCTTGGGCGCACCGGCCTGTTCTTGGATCTGCATTATTCGAAATTCAACAGCTCGTTCGGAGGTGGGCAATACGAATCGATTTCATTATCTAAGAATCTTTCGGACACGTTACACCTGCAGCTCATGGGCGGCAATCAGAAGTTCACCTCTTCGATGACCACAAACACCAACGCGAAATTTGTAAATGCGACGCTGGACTGGTCCATCGGGCGCAGATATTTCCTGGAAGGGACATTCGGCTGGTACAACGGAACATCCATGAACTACAACCAATGGTCATCTGTATTCGGGTACCGCTGGGGAGGAATGCGTAAATGAACCGTGCGTCTCGTCGGCCGAGATTGTTTCTGGCGCTGCTGACTTTTCTCGCGGCGATTGTGGCATGCTCCCTCCTGGTGGGTGCCCAAGAGATTCAATCTGCAAAAAACGTCCCCGGCTACACAACGAGCGGAGCGGATCCCGCATTTGCGGTGCGGGCCACTGCGACGATCATCCATGCGCGAAGGCTGATCGACAATTTTTTCGAGCAGACCTCGAATGTCGTGTGCATGGAAAACGTTTCGCAAACACTGGTGGGAAAAAACAACAAGCCCATGTACCGGGAGGAATCCACCTTCGAGTACCAGTTGCAGTCAAGCAGTCGCAACGGCTCGATGAGGCTGACGGAAACGCGAGAGTCGCGGAAGGTGGCGTTCCGCGACCCGAATACGACGCTGCTGATCACAAACGGTTTTGCCAGCTTACTTCTGGTTCTCCACCAGAATTACGAATCGAGCTATGTCTTTGAGCCAGTTGCCGAGGAAACGGTTGAGGGCCGGACCGTGGCAAAGGTACATTTCAAGGCGGTGCCCGGGGCGTCTTCGCCCGCCGCCATTCAGTTGCGCGGGCGAAACTATCCGCTGCAACTAAAAGGGGACATCTGGATCGACGAGGAGAGCGGGGCGGTGGTGAAGCTCGTTTCCTCGCTGGACGACAGTCTGGCGGATCTGGGGCTGCGGGACCTGCGCAGCGAAATCCATTACGCTATCGTGCAGTTCCATGATCCGGAAGAGGCGTACTGGATGCCCGCTTCCGCGGTCATCGATGTGGAGACGCCCAAACAACACTGGCGGAATGTCCACCGATTCACGGACTACCGCAGGTTCCGCGCAACGATCCAATTACAACTAGGGGAAAACGAGCCATGAGTGTGGGAGCGAGTGTGGGAAGTAATATCCTCGTGCGGGAAGATGTTGAGCGAGGACACCGGATCCGGTTGATGCTGGCGTGGTTGCTGGCGCTGGCGGTGGTCCTGGTAATCGCCGGGTATGGCCTGGATTATTACACTTTGAGTGCAGCGGACCGGCCATTCTCGCCCAAGCACGATGCGTTGCGGCCGAGTGGCTTCATCGGCATCAAACTCGGGATGCTCGGTGTGTTCCTGTTCTTCCTGATCTACCTCTATCCGCTGAGAAAGAAATGGGGCTGGCTGGGGCGGCAGGGCAATTCGCGCCACTGGCTGGATTTCCACGTAGTCTTGGGAACGCTCGCCCCATTGATTGTCGCGTTTCATTCGACATTTAAGTTCGGCAACATCGCCGGGATGGCTTTCTGGAGCATGCTCGCAGTGACGATTTCCGGGTTTGTGGGACGCTACCTGTACGCTCAGGTTCCCCGAAATCTCAACGCCGCAGAACTCACAATGAAAGAAATGCTGGAGATCGAAGAGTCCATGAGGCGCGAGCTGGCGGCGCATAACCTCGCTTTTGGCAAAAGAATGGAAAAGCTCTACGACCTGCCGACGCAACAGGATGTGGAGCACATGCCCATGCTGGTGGCGCTGGTCTATATGATCCTGATCGATTTGAAACGGCCCTTCCGCCTGTCGCTTCTTCGCCTCCAGTCGTGTGGGTTCGTATCGTGGGGGAGGTCGTTTTTTGGGTTACTGCGGACGCGCGACGCGAAGCTGGAGCGCGCCATCGGGGTGGCGCAAAAACAGGCAAAACTTTCCAAGCGGATACTTTTTCTGTCGCGTACACAACAAGTGTTCAACTTGTGGCATGTGGTACACCGCCCGTTCAGCTACGCGTTCGCGATTCTGGCCTTGCTACATATCGGACTGGCCCTGTACATGGGCTATCGAATTTAGGATGAGGTGGCCATGGACAATGTGATCTCCTTTTTGATCGCGGCCGCCATCATTGGGGCATTCCTTTTCTACTACTTGAGGCAGGAAAAGAAAAAGGCGGCGAAAACACAGGCCGCGGCGGAGAAAGGCAAACTGCGCTCCGACGGCCCGCAGTCGCAGCACCCGCATATCGACAACATGTACTGCATTGGTTGCGCAACCTGCACGATGGTCTGCCCCGAAGGCGATGTCCTGGGAATGGTGGGCGGAAAAGCGATGATCATTAACGGGTACAAATGCATTGGCCACGGCATTTGCGCCGATTCCTGCCCCGTGGGCGCTATCACCATGGTGCTGGCCAGCCCAAGCGTGGGTGCAAATCTCCCGACGCTTACATCGGAGCACGAGACTTCCATTAAGAACATATTCATCATCGGTGAGCTGGGAGGCCTGGCGCTTATCAAGAACGCGGTAAATCAGGGACGCGATTGCATCGACACAATTGAAGCGAGGCTGGCCGCGGGGAAGCCTTGCGCGCCCGTAGCGGATGTCGCGGACGTTTTGATCGTCGGCGCGGGTCCCGCGGGCCTCACCGCGTCGCTGCGCGCCATCGAGAAGAAACTGAACTACATCACGATTGAAGAGTCCGAAATCGGCGGAACGGTCGCAAAGTATCCCCGTCAGAAACTGGTGATGACCAGCCCGGTCGAATTTCCGCTCTACGGGAAATTCAAGAAGACGGAACTCCCCAAGGAAAACCTGATGGAGTTCTGGACAAAGGCGATGAAGCGGGCGGACTTCAAGTGCCGCACCGGGGAAAAGGTGCAGCACATCGAAAAAGGAGACGATGGAGTTTTCACCGTCTCCACGCCGAAGAGCCAATACCGCGCGCGTCACGTAATTTTGGCATTGGGCAAAACCGGGAGCCCACGGAAGCTTGGCGTAAAGGGCGAGGAACTCCCAAAGGTGATGTACCGGCTGATCGAAGCGGATCACTACGTAAACAAGAAAATCCTTATCGTGGGCGGCGGCGATTCAGCGGTGGAAGCTGCCATGGGCCTGGCCCATCAGGTGGGAAATACTGTCACCCTTTCCTACAGACAGGCGGCGTTCTCGCGAATTAAAGATCGTAATGCGCAGCGAATCGAAGAGTGCATTCGCAAGGGCAAGGTAAAGGCGCTATTCAACTCGAATCCCGTCGAATTCCGGTCCGATAGCGTGGTGCTGGGCGTGAACGGCGCACAACAGATCCTGCCGAACGATTTTGTGTGGGTTTTTGCTGGCGGAGAGCCACCAACGGCATTCCTCAAGAAAATTGGAGTAGGCATTGGCGAGCGCGATTTAACCACAGAAGGTTCGCGGGAAGCACGGGCGACAAAGGACGAGACCCTGGTGCCTGCCTAGAGACTGGCACCACGGCTCGACACCGACTTAACGCCTGTGTCGTCAACAACTTACTGGAAAGCCACCCAGAGCCGATTGCGGACAAGAGCAGACCGAAGAATCTGGCCGCATCTTTCCATCAGTGCATGGTTGTCATAACGCGCGACACTTGAACCATCCATCTGACTTATCGCCATTGCAAACAGTATTAATTTGACCGATGTGACCCTCGCCGATATCCTGCGTTGTTTGCTACCTCCCCGGCCGTAAAAGGTGATCTTTGGAATTCGACCTCGAGCCCTCCGACCTTAGTTACACCCGCGGCGAATCAGAACCACCCCTGTTGCAGTTTTGCATCGGAAACATGCTCGATCGCACTGCCGCTGCCTTCCCCACCCAGCCCGCTCTGGTGGCTCGCCACACTCACGAGCGTCTTACGTGGGCCGAACTTCATCGGGAAGTCGAACGGCTTGCCCGCGCCCTTATGGCCATCGGCATCGAGAAGGGCGACCGCGTCGGAATTTGGGCCACGAACCGCACCGAATGGGTGCTCACGCAGTTTGCCACCGCAAAAATCGGCGCCATTCTCGTCAACCTGAACATTCGGTATCGCGCGCACGAACTCGAGTACGCGCTGAGGCAGTCCGAATGCCAGACGCTTATTCTCATCCGCGGTTTCCACGACTGCGATTACGTCGAAAGCTTGTTCAGCATTGCACCGCAATTGGCTGAGGGGCGTTCGGGCTCTCTCAAAGCTCGCCAATTGCCGTATCTCTCGAATGTCATCTTCATTGGCGACGACGCTCCTCCTTCCATGTTGCCTTGGCGAGAACTGCTGGCCATGGCCGGGCAAACCAGCCTCGAACGCCTGCGGCAACGCGAGGCCAGCCTTTCGTGTTACGACGCGATCAACATTCAATACACCTCCGGCACGACTGGCTTCCCCAAGGGCGCGACGCTTAGCCACTCCAACGTCGTCAACAATGGCCTGCTCATCAGCCATACGATGAAGTTGACCGAGCGCGATAGCGTTTGCATTCCAGTTCCCTTCTATCATTGCTTCGGCATGGTTTTGGCGAACATGAGCTGCCTGGCGAGTGGCGCGGCCATGGTCCTGCCCTCGGAAGCTTTCGACCCGCTCGAGGCGCTCCGGACGGTTCAGGAGGATCGTTGCACCGCCATCTACGGCGTGCCGACGATGTTTATCGCCGAATTGCACCATCCACAGTTCGAGGAGTTCGACCTCACGTCGCTGCGAACCGGAATAATGGCCGGGTCCCCCTGCCCCATCGAATTAATGCGCCGCGTCGTCGAGGAGATGCATTGCGGCCAGATGACGACCGTCTATGGCTTGACCGAATCGTCGCCCGGCATGACCCAAACCAGGACCGATGATTCCCCACAAGTGCGCGTCACCACCGTGGGCCGCGCGCTCCCGCACACCGAGATTAAAATCGTCAATCCCAAGACCGGCGGCACCGTCCCGCGGGGAATGATTGGGGAGATCTGCACTCGCGGTTATCTGGTGATGAAGGGCTACTACAACGATCCCAAGAGCACTGCGGAGGCGATCGAGCCCCACGGGTGGCTGCACAGCGGCGATTTAGGAGTGATGAATGACGATGGCTACATCCGGATGACAGGCCGCATCAAGGAAATGATCATCCGTGGTGGCGAGAACATCTATCCCCGGGAGATAGAGGAGTTCCTACACACTTGCCCAGCTATCGCTGACGTTCAGGTGATCGGCATCCCCGACGCCAAGTATGGAGAAGAGGTCATGGCGTGGGTCAAGCTGAAACGTGGCGCCACGTTGGCGGAACAAGACGTGAAGAACTTCTGCAGAGGCCAAATTGCCAGTTTCAAGATTCCCCGCTATGTGCGCTTCGTGGACTCTTTTCCTATGACCGGCTCGGGCAAGATTCAGAAGTTCCGCATGCGTGAAATTTCGTTGGCTGAATTTTCCGCAAACGAGGGCGCCGCAATTCTGGCCTCTGCCTAGCTCACTACCACCGCAAATTACACTGGGCTTATCTCTGGGTGGGAAGTGCAACTTCTCAAGCCAAGGCTGTGCTATAAAATCTTCACGATGAACCAGGTACAAAAGCCCCGCTCGGCCGGTTGCACCTGAGAACCTCAAGAACAAGACGGAGTGATCTCCATGAGATTCTGGGCAGTACTCTTCACCATACTATTTCCGCTCGTCTCCTGCGCCGCACCTCAACGATGGACGATCGGCAACGACGAGATAAATAGAACCATTACGTTCAGCGAGACGGCTGGATTGTCCACGGAACAGTTTTCCGATCTTAAAACGCACGCGGAATTCATCCTGGCGGGAAAGCCTCGTTACAATTTGGCTGCGGAGTTTTCATTCGAGTGCAACGAGCACGCCTACGGCGGAGCCGGTTCGCAGTTTGCGCTCGTGAGCGCCGCCGAGTCACCGCTGCCACGCGGAAAATCGCTCACCATCCGGCTGCGCAGCAAGGAACTACCGCTGGAAGTCTCCGTGATCTACAACGTCTATGACGGGCATCCAACAATCCGCAAGCAACTGGTGCTGCGGAATACCGGGTCTGCGCCATTACATTTCTCGCATTTGAACATAGAAGCCATCGCACCGTCCGTCGGCCCGGAGAATGAAACGATCCTGAACACGCAGTACGGAACAATTCCGCGCGAGATTTTCTACACCGGACGCTCGGAAGATGCGGCCCTGCTGGTTTCTAACGCGCGCACCGGCGTGGGTTTTGCGATCATCAGCGAAGTTCCCGGATATATGAAGCGTACCGAGGTCGCCGGCTGGGACGAAGCGGATCGCGTGCCAATCGGCGTGCTCTATGACACCGATTTGATGCCTTTCGAACGCGCTCTGGCGACCGGCGAAGAATTCAAAACCGCCAGTGTATCGCTTGTGACCTTTCGGAATGGTGACGGTTTCCGGGACCCACATTGGGTATTGCCGTCATACACAGCGAAGATTCTGATGCGGCGCGTCGATGCGCAAGGTGCGCCTTGGATCTACAACACGTGGGAACCGTTCGAGCGGGGGATCAATCGCGAGACCGTGCTGAAACTGGTCGATGTGGCCAGCAATATCGGCATCGATATCTTCACGATCGACGACGGCTGGCAACAGGAATACGGCGAAAACGACGTAAATCTTGCGTCTTTTCCGGGCGGACTGAAATCCGTTCAGATCGCCATCGAAGCGAAGGGCATGCGGCTTGGGCTGTGGATTCCGCTTGCGGCCATCGGCACATCGACAGCGGATTATCGCAACCATCCAGAATGGGCGGCACTCGATCAGCAGGGAAAGGAAAAGACCACGAGCACAATGGCGGGCCCAAAGGTAGTGATGTGCCTGGCAAGTCCGTATCGAGACGCAGCCGCGGACCGCGTCAATCGGGCAATTGAAGAATTTCATCTGGCATACGTGAAGCTCGACCTGACGACCATCTTTAATGCCTATGGCGAGGCGCCGGGTTGCTGGGCCAAGGGGCACAACCACGGGAACTGGGCCGAATCACTCAACCAGATCTACGAAAGCATCTCCTACGTTACCCGCAGAATCTACCAAAAGCATCCGGACGTTCTTCTCGATTTGACCTTCGAGCTCTGGGGCCAGAAACATGTCATTGATGCGGGCCTGCTTGCGGCCGGGGATCTTGATTGGCTAAGCAACGTCGACGATAACCAACCAAATTCTGCCGGCCCTTTGCAAACGCGCACATTGTTGTACCAACGCGCGGCATCCATGCCGGTCGAGAGCATGCTCATCGGCAATATTCACGGCGAACTGCCCACTATTCAGGAGAGCTTTGCCACGGAAATCGGCTCCGCGCCGCTGCTGCTGGGGGATCTTCGCAATCTCAGTGCCGCCGATCAGCGGTGGTATCGCGAAAAGGTCGATTGGTTTAAGAAACTGAGAAGGAATACGAAGATCAGCGAAAGCTTCTTTCCGCTGGGTAGCTGGATGCAGCCCTCTGCGAGCACTTGGGACGGTTTCGCCCGTTTGGAACACAGCGGCAACGGCGTGATCGCGGTTTTCCGAAACAAGTCAAACACGGCAACGGCAGAGGTTCAGTTACCCTTGATGCCCGAAGGGAGATTCAAGGTGCACTCGGTGATAACAAACAAAGATATTGGTATTTTCACAAAGTCCGATTGGATCCGGGGCGTCTCGGTCAAGTTTTCGAATTCTGAACCGGTTGAGATCCTCGAAGTTTCCGCAATAAATTGAAGAACTACGCGGGGAGCGGATGTCATTACTACGGCAGCTCAATGGCCAGGCCAAACCGCCGCTTCACGCGGAAGCTATCAACCGACGGGCCAAAGTTACCGCCGAGTTTGCATTCTCGCTGTAGCCGTCCGCACCGATCTCGTTGGCATACTCCTGAGTCACGGGTGCGCCGCCAATCATCACCTTGACTTTGTCGCGGATACCCGCCGCCTGCAACGCTTCGATCGTGGTCTTCATGGAGGGCATGGTCACCGTCAGCAGGGCGGAGAGGGCCAGGATGCTGGCGTTCGTCTCCTTCAAGGCCGCAATGAACTTTTCCGGCGGCACGTCGGCACCAACGTCGATCACTTCAAACCCGCCTCCTTCCAGCATGGACACGACCAGATTCTTGCCGATGTCGTGGAGGTCGCCTTTCACCGTTCCGATAACCACGCGCCCCGCCGATGCTGCACCGGAAGCAGAAAGTAAGGGGCGCAACAGATCCAACGCTCCCTTCATCGCACGGCCTGACAGGAGCAATTCCGGAACGAAGTACTCTTCGCATTCAAAGAGTCGTCCGACCTCGGTCATTGCCGGGATCATTGTGCTGGCAATTAACTCGCCAGGGTCCATCTTCTCTTCGATGGCTTGTTGCGTAATGGCGATCGCTTTCTTTGAGTTGCCGTTCAAGATTGCATCATAAAGCTGCTTCAAGTCTGCCATCTCTGCTCCTTCCCGCTTACCCCTTCGATGATCTCATGATATTTTCGCCGCATCCCTGGCCACGCCGACTGATATTGATGGCGGGCGACGCGAACTCAATCTCTGGCGCCGGGGAGACTCCCCAATTTCTTATCGCGGACTGCCATAATCCTTTACCGCATCGATCATGGCAACGATATTTTCGACTGGGGTGGCCGCCTGAATGTTGTGAATGGTGTTGAAGACGAATCCCCCACCGGGCGCGAAGATCTCGCAGCGCCGCAAAACCTGCTCCCGAACCTCAGAAGGCGTGCCGAATGGCAAAACCTTTTGCGTGTCCACGCCCCCGCCCCAGAAGACGAGTCTGTCCCCAAAGTTCGCTTTCAGTTGCTGCGGTTCCATGCCAGACGCCGAACACTGCACGGGGTTGAGAATATCGAAGCCGGCCTCAATAAAAGACGGTATGAACCTCGCAACCGATCCGCAGGAATGTTTGAACGTCTTCCAGCCAGTGTGGGAATGAATCCAGTCGTTGAGTTGTTTGTAGTACGGGAAGTACAGCGCGCGGAAGGTCTTCACGGAACAGAATGCAGAGGTCTGCGTGCCGAAATCCGTACCGCAGAGGAACACCGCATCCACGGCGTCGCCGACCGTAGCGTGAATGCGCTCGAGGTTTTTGAGGGCGATCTCACACTCGCGTTCGAAGATCTTGTGGATATAGTTTTGACGGCTGCTGGTGGAGATATACCATTCCGCGATGTCGCGAATCCCTTTGGGATACTTGAGAGATGGCGCCGGGACCAGGGCGATATCGCCGAACGCCGTCCCCCCGAATGAGGCAATCACTGCACAACCAGTAGCCGCTGCGTGTTGGACCGAGTGCACAAGGTGATCGAGATCTTCCGGCGAGATCGGCGCAAACTCCTCCAGATTGTCCTCGGGATTCAGCTTGTCTTCATCTATCGGCGGCTGTCGTACAATGGCGTCGAAGAAGTAGCCACCTCGCGGCATACGTCCGCTAGGAGGAGCTGTCGTGTCACCTTCCGGATAAATGAGGGTGTCACCCTGCGCATCGACGGTTGTATTGAAGCCCTCAGGAACCAGCACTTCGAGTCCGTTGAACTGCCAACACTTCCAGTGCTCTGTCGGAAAGCCGAACATGGTCTTTCGGGGGAAGACGCCGACGACATCCAGACCCATCGCTTCCCGCAGATCATCTTCCACGAGCCCCAGCATTTGAAATGGTTCATGAATGCGTACGGGCCGCTTCTCGAGCCCGTAGTGGTCTCGCAATGCGGCCACGCAACTCGCGTGCACGCCGGTGACGGCGGTTCCTCCGAAATCAATCGGGATGCGATCCGGTTCCTTGTGATTCAGTGCGGTGGCGAGCCGCTCATGGCTGGCCGTTTGCTTGACTGAAGTGCCCATAGTTTCCGCTCCAGCGCTTCTATCTTTTTCAAGAGCGCCCACGACATTTCCGGCATGCCGCACCGGCCAAAAAAAAGTGCACGACCAGGACTGCCAGGAAAATCAACGGGGACACTCTGATCAGGGCAATAGCTTAAGTATCCCCTTGGCGCCCCGGTGGCAAGTTTCCTCCCTACCAAGAATTCTTCAGCTCGCCGACCTCCGCGGTTACGGCGTCCAGGACGGTGCAGGCCTTTACCGCGGCGGTCATGGCGTTGTGGTCTCTGAAGAGAGGTCGGTCCGCGTCCAGGTGCTCCACAACCTTGCGCACCGCGGCCTTCGCGGCAAGCGTCCCTTTGCCCGGCGTGAACTCACGGAAGTCCAGCCCCTGGGCGGCGGCGATGAATTCGATGGCCAAGACGCCGTTGGCGTTCTCCAGAATCTGCCGCGTCTTGAGTGCCCCGTTCATGCCCATGGAGACGAAATCTTCCTGGTCCGCGGCGGCGGGGATGGACTGGATGAAGCTCGGGGCGGAGAGGATGCGCTGCTCGACGATGAGCATGTCAGCTGTGTATTGGCTGAGCATGTGGCCCGAGAACATCCCGGCGCCCTTGGTGAGGAAGGCCGGCAGGCCCACGGAGAGGGCGGGGTTGAGGAGGCGGTTGAGGCGCCGCTCGCTGAGGACGCTGACCATGGTCACGCCTGCGCCCACCACGTCTAGGGGCAGGCTAACGGGCGTGCCTTGGAAGTTAGCGCCCGTGTAGACCTTGTTCTCCTCCGCAACAAAGATGGGGTTGTCGGCCACACCGTTGAGTTCCGTCTCCACCTGCTCGCGGGCGTAGGCGAGCAGGTCACGCAGGGCGCCGATGACCTGCGGAGTGGAGCGCATGGAGTAGGCGTCCTGCACCTTAACCTTGAGCTTGCCCGTGACGAGGTCCGAGCCCGCGATGAGGGTTCTGAGGTTCGCCGCCGTGGTTTGCGCGCCGCGGAAGCCTCGTAACTCGTGGAGCTTGGCCTCGTAAGGGCGCATGTTGGCCAGGAGCGCCTCCAGAGTCATGGCTGCGGCAATCTCCGCCTGGGCCACCCAGCGCTCCGCGTCGTAGAGTTCCAGGCACGCCATGCCCGTGATGAGGTTGCTCCCATTGATAGCGGCCAAGCCGTCGCGCGCCTTGAGCCCGGGCACCGGGATGCCTGCCTTGTCCAAGGCCTCTTGGGTGGCCATGCGTCGGCCCTGGTAGAAGGACTCGCCCTCGCCCATCAACGACAGGGCGCACTGAGCCATGGGTGCCAAGTCGCCACAAGCGCCCACACTCCCCTTCTCGCACACGACGGGCGTCACGCCCGCGTTGAGCATCGCGATGTAGGTGAGCGGTATCTCTGCCCGGCAGCCCGAGAAGCCCTTGGCGTGCACATTGACGCGGCTCAGCATGGCCGCGCGAACGTGCTCCACGGGCGCTGGCACTCCAATTCCCGCCGCATGATTGTAGATGAGATATTTCTGGAACTCCTTTACCTGCTCATCGCTCAGGACTACTTCGGAGAATTCACCGATGCCCGTGTTCACGCCGTACATCGTTTCGTGGGCCAGGATCTTTTTCTCCAACACGTTGCGGCAGGTTTTGATCCGCTCGAGCGCTTCGGGCGTCAGCTCCACTTTTTGCGCATGGCGCGCCACGCGCACCACAGCTTCGATGTTCAGGCTGCTGCCGTCCAGACGGATCGTCATTGCGTTTCTCCTGGTGTGGCCGTATCGTCCTGGCAGATACGGCAAAAAATGCCGGGCGGCCCATGCGCCCGCGGTAGCAAGGTGACGCGGGGGCGGGAGTCAGGCCACCGAGCAGACGGGTGGGTGAATTAACCGACCTCTCCGATAAGAAGTTCGCCCTGCCCCCATCATAGACGATTCCACCCGACCTTCCACCAGGCGATCACCTTCTGGAATGTGGTCAGGGCGATGTCACCTGGCTGGTGGTACAGCAAAGAGCCGTCCAACCGCTTTGCGTGCGGTCCTTGGCATTGTTCTCCCGATCATCCACAGGAATTCTAATGCGCTTCTCGCAAAGCGCACACAACCTGGAAGCCTCTCATTTTCGTGAAGTCACCTGCTGCAAGAAAGGATACAACGCGAAGCTCTCAATATCCGAACCCAAAAACTGCACCGGCGGCGAAAACTGATCTCGCTTTCAGCACAACCGGGATGATGCTCCGCTTATGCGTCGCGCCGAAGGCATTGAGCACAACGCCCGCGAGCGACTCAACATCGGTACAACGAAGGCCCACATTGCTAGATTCTTCGCAGAACACAATATCCTTTTGAGCATCGGCGAATTTCACCAGTCTATGCTGTTGAGTTTCGCCACGCTATTCTGCATTCAACAGTAATACGGAGGAAGGCATCTTGACAAAAACGTTACGCAGGCTGACGGTTCTGTCCGCCCTTTTCACTATAGTTCTTACCGGACAACTTGCTCGGGCGCAAGACTCGAAAATACTCCAAATAGGTTTTTCCTTTGAGGCGATGAATGGAGAACGCTGGCAGACGGACCTGGAATCCTTTCAAGTGCGGGCTAAGCAGTTAGGAGCGGAAGTGATCTCCCGCGACGCCGGCGGAGACGATGAACGTCAGTTCCAGCAAGTAAAGGACATGATCAAGGCCGGTATCAAAGTTCTGGTTTTACTA